>Ga0308164_10001329_pt1 | contig 29713 bp, 30 predicted proteins | sample PhyTR2_FD_201031 | JGI IMG/M metagenome (GOLD analysis project Ga0308164, IMG submission 201031) | Phyllosphere microbial communities from UC Gill Tract Community Farm, Albany, California, United States - DLSLT.R2 | ecosystem: Host-associated > Plants > Phyllosphere > Unclassified | place: USA... | reverse complement strand
TGGCTGATGTAATTAAAATGCCCAAAATGAGCGACACCATGACCGAAGGGGTTTTGGCGAAGTGGCATAAAAAAGTGGGCGATAAAGTGAAAAGCGGCGATGTTTTGGCAGAAGTAGAAACTGACAAGGCAACAATGGACATGGAATCTTATTGGGATGGTACACTTTTATACGTTGGTGTAAAAGAGGGTGAAGCCGTTCCTGTTGATGCTGTTATGGCCGTTATTGGTAAAGAAGGTGAAGATTTTCAGGCAGCTTTAGATGCTGAAAAAGGTGGCGAAGCGCCGAAAGCTGAAAGCGAAGAACCTAAAGCAGAAGAAACAAAAACTGAGGCTCCTGCTCAAGGTGGTGGTTTAAGCGAAGAAGAATTAGCAGCAAAAGGCGTTACCGTAATTCGTATGCCTTTGTTAAGCGATACCATGACTGAAGGCGTAATTGCTGAATGGCATAAAAAAGTTGGCGACCAGGTTAAGGATGATGATGTTTTAGCGGATGTAGAAACCGATAAGGCAACCATGGAAGTGATGGGTTATGCAACTGGTACTTTATTGCACATTGGTGTAGAAAAAGGTCAGGCAGCTAAAGTAAACGGCATTATCGCAATCGTTGGTCCGGAAGGTACCGATGTTAGCGGAATTTTAGCGGGTGGTTCTGCTCCGGCTGCAAAAGCTGAAAGCAAAGAAGAAACTCCGAAAGAAGAAAAACAAGCAACAACTGCTGAAGCAAGTTCATCGGCTCCGGTTGCAGAAAGTTCGTCTGATAGTCGCGTGAAAGCATCACCTTTGGCTAAGAAAATTGCAAAAGATAAAGGAATAGATTTATCGCAAGTTGCAGGTAGTGCAGAAGGTGGCCGTATCATTAAAAAAGATATCGAAAACTATAAACCTGCTGCTGCACCGGCGAAATCAGAATCAGCTCCGGCTGCTGCCGAGAAAACTACTGCTGCTGCGCCAGTGATCCCAACTTTTGTTGGCGAGGTAAAATATACAGAACAACCTGTTTCGCAAATGCGTAAAGTAATTGCAAAACGTTTAGCTGAAAGTTTATTTACAGCACCACATTTTTACTTAACGGTAAGTATTGATATGGATAACGCAATGGCTGCTCGTACGGCAATTAATGCTGTTGCTCCAGTAAAAGTTTCATTCAACGATATCGTAATTAAAGCAGTTGCTGTTGCGTTGAAGAAACATCCGGCAGTTAATTCATCATGGGGTGGCGATAAAATACGTTTCAACGAACATACAAACATTGGTGTTGCAATGGCTGTTGAAGATGGCTTATTAGTACCTGTGGTTCGTTTTGCTGATGGTAAATCTTTATCTCACATTTCTGCTGAAGTAAAAGATTTTGGTGGTAAAGCAAAAGCTAAAAAATTACAGCCATCGGATTGGGAAGGATCGACTTTTACAGTTTCTAACTTAGGTATGTTTGGTATTGATGAGTTTACATCAATCATTAACTCTCCTGACGGTGCAATTTTATCTGTTGGCGCCATTCAACAAGTTCCTGTTGTTAAAAACGGCGCTGTTGTTCCGGGTAACGTTATGAAGTTGACTTTAGGTTGCGATCACCGTGTGGTTGATGGCGCAACAGGAGCACAATTCTTACAAACGTTAAAAGGTTTATTAGAAGAGCCGATTAGATTGTTAGCATAAGCAGTTTAAAGTTTTACAATTTTCAGTTTTCGAACTGAGCAATATATAAAGCCATTCCTTTGCAGGAGTGGCTTTTTGATTTGACAGCATTTTCGCCATAAATTCTCCCGGAGATTAAGGTGATTTACGCAGATCTTTGTTAAAAAGCTCATTAGTATTTACAGTCCGTTAACCTTTCGAAAAATGGAATTTTTGATGTCTACCGAATTGAAGTTAACAAGCAATCCCAATTTTAAACCAGAAAGTTTTAAATAAGCTAACACTTGCTTATGGTGACCTGGAGCTAAATTTTCTACTGATTTTATTTCGACAATAATTAATCTGTTTATTAACAGGTCGATTCTATAAGCGGCATCGAGTTCGATATCATTGAAAATTATCGGCAACTGAACTTGTTGTTCAACTTGTAAGCCATTTTCAGTCAGTATATAGGCTAACACTGCTTCGCATGCAGATTCTAAAATGCCAGGTCCCAGAGTGTTATATGTTGTAGAGATTGATCCTCTAATTTGATAAGAAAGATCATTTTCATCCATAGTTAAGTTATTTAATTTGCCTTTGGATGATTATTATAATGTAACTAAAAATCTGCGTGAATTTCTCTGATTTATATGAAAATTAAACATTATAGGCTAACAATTTCCTGCTGATGACTAACGCTGATTTCGCAAATGAAAACGATTTGTAGAGCATCAAATGTTGACTCTGGTTGCTAGTCAAAAAAATCTGCGGGAATCTTTTTGATCTGCGGGAAAAATTAATGATCATAGACTAATGTATTCCCGCTGATTTCCTTGAAAAATATTATATTTCATAAGCATAAAATTTAAACAATATAACCATCCAACAAAATCCTAAACCCTTTCCGCTTTATTTTGTTAATTAACCAAAACCTGCAACCATGGATAAAGGAAAATTAATACAAGAGGCTTATCTTGTATCACATAAAATAGAAGAAAACGGATACTTCCCTAACAATCCGGATTTACCTTTGATGATTTATAAAGGCGCATTTTTAATTCATCCGGATGATAAAATAGACGTAATTAAAACTGTTTTTGCACAAAATGGATACTCAAATGCTTGGGTAGATGGAATTTTCGATTACCATCATTATCATAGCAACACGCACGAAGTTATGGGCGTTTATTGCGGAAATGCAGATGTACAATTTGGGGGAGAACATGGTGTTTGCATCGAATTGGATAAGGGCGATGTTGTGGTAATCCCTGCGGGAGTTGCACATAAAAGACTAAGGGCCAGCGAGGATTTTACCGTTGTAGGTGCCTATCCGAAAGGCTCGGAGTACAACATGAAATATGGAAAGCCTGACGAACGCCCCGAAGCTGATGAAGAGATTGCTAAGGTAGACAAACCCGACAATGACCCAGTTTACGGAAATAGCGGTCATTTATTTGAATGCTGGTACCATCAGCAATGTAAGAATGTGTAAAACTCTTTGCTTTTTACGCCTCAAAATTCTTTAATTTTCGGGTTTTAAATTTAGTCTGCCCGAATAAATGAATTTCAAATATATTATCTCTGCATTAGCCATATCTTCAACGCTCTTAACCGCTTGTAACAGTAAAAAGTCAGAAGAAAAAAAGGCTGCTGATGCAAAAATCAGAACAAAGGAAGATGACAAAGCCGATAGCCTCCTTTTAGTATACAACCCTGCCAAAGGGGATAAATGGATTGCCGATTTCGTTGATAACCTTCACAGGAAATATGGTTTCAATGGAAATATGCTGGTTGCGAAGGATGGTAAAATTTTATATGAGAAAGCTATTGGCTGGGCAGACTATCTGCATCGCGACAGCCTGAAAATAAACTCAGAATTTGAGCTTGCCTCCATCACTAAAACCTTCACCGGAACAGCTATAATGCAGTTGGTTGAAGCAAAAAAGCTTTCCTTAAACGATAACGTTAAAAAATTCTTTCCTAATTTTCCGTATGAAGGCATTACCGTAAAGTTATTGCTAACCCACCGCAGCGGAATGATGAACTACGTCTATTTTATCGACGATATCTGGAGAAAAGAGAAGCGTAACATGAAAAAAGGGGTCACCAATCAAGAAGTTATGGATATTATTGCGGAGCGTAAGCCAAATCCTTATGTAAAACCTGACAATCGTTTTCATTACAATAATTCAAATTTCATGGTTTTGGGTGCCATTATCGAAAAAGTAACCGGTCAGCGCTATTCTCAATACATGATGGAACATATTTTCAAGCCTGCGGGCATGAAAAACACGCATGTTTACAGCACTACAGAATATGAAAAAGTCCCTGTTGATGTTGTAGGCCATGATCGTACCTGGAGATATTCTGTTGTACAAAACTTTTTAGATGGCCCCGTTGGTGATAAAGGAATTTACAGTACCGTTCACGATTTGGTTTTATACGATAAGTACCTGAAGAGCAATCGATTTATTAATAAGCAAAGCACCGATTCATCTTATGTCGGAAGAAATAAACCTGTTAACGGACATTTCAATTATGGGTACGGGTGGAGAATGTTCGACGGAGAAAAAATGGATAAGGTTGTTTACCACACCGGTTGGTGGCATGGTTTCCGACATATTTATGTTCGCGATTTAGATAAAAACATAGTTGTAATCTTCTTAGGAAACTTAACAAACGGCAGCTTGATGCATCTTGACGATTTATACAAGCATTTAAATATGCCGATCATTCGTAAAGGTGCCTACCATGGCAACGGTAGTTTGCCGGGCAGTGATGAGGATTAAAATTTCTTCTGCTCTGCCAATCGTCATTGCGATATACAAGCAATCTTATTTATGGTAACGCAATTTAGCGTGTCAGTAACTTGCAATGAAGAAAAAATAAAAACAATTTAGCCTAATTTCGTTTTATTATAAAAACAATAAATTATGTTCGATAAATTATTCGCGGCACAACAAAAGGCCGAAGAAATTAAAAAACGTTTAGATACCATTTCGGTATTCGGCGAAGTTGAGAATGGTGCAATTAAAATTACGGCAACTGCAAATAAAGCAATTACAGGCGTTTTAATCAACGAAGAATTTTTAAAAAATGCCGATAAAGAAGAATTGGAAGAATTGCTTTTAACAGCTATAAATAAAGCACTGGCAAATGCAGAAGAAGTAAGTTCTACTGAAATGCAAGCCTCAGCTAAAGACATGCTGGGCGGCTTGGGCGGTATGTTTGGTCAATAATTTGAAACTGGTTTACGTGCTCGCTACTTCATTTATCAATATACATTCATAAAAAATAATCCCGATACATATGAAATTTACTTATTACGGTCAATCGTGCTTTTTGATAGAAGCAGGTGGCGAGAAATTTCTTTTTGACCCTTTCATAAAACAAAATCCTTTAGCGCAGAATGTTGATATTTCTAAAATCGAGGCAGATTACATTTTGGTTAGCCATGGACACGGTGACCACGTTGCTGATCTGGTTGAGTTGGCAAAGCAAACCAATGCAAAGGTTATTGCCATGGTTGAAGTAGCCAAATGGATTAAAGAACAAGGCGTAGAAAATGTTATTGACATTAATTTCGGGACACAAGAATTACCTTTTGGTAAGCTTCGTACCGTTTGGGCTGTTCACAGTAGCTCTAATCCTGATGGCAGCTATGGCGGCAATCCGGCAGGCTTCGTTTTAAATTTAGAAGGTAAACAGATTTATTTTGCAGGCGATACAGCTTTAACCTTGGAAATGAAGCTGATAGCGGATTTGTACAAACTGGATTATGCAATTTTCCCGATCGGCGGTCATTATACTATGGGCGTAGATGATGCAATTATCGCAGCTAAATATGTAGCTTGCGATCAAGTTATTGGTGTTCATTACAACACTTTTCCGCCGATTAGTATCGATACTGAGGATGCCGTTGCAAAATTTAAACGTGAAAATAAGACATTATTATTACCTCAAATAGGGGAAACTATAGAGTTGTAGAAACTGTTAAGTTGCAGTTGTAAATCTGTATTCATCTTAAAAAAGATCAAACTAAAAAAGGGTTCCGATTTTCATCAGGAACCCTTTCAATTATAAACCTAAACCTAGTTCTTTTTAGCGGCAGCTTTATTTGCTTTGTAGCGCATATCTGCAGTACCATCTTTTTTAGTCGGGCCAACAACTTTAGTTACTACTTTTGTTTTATTCTCTTTGAAACGCATATCAGGTGTTCCGTCAGCTTTTACTTTTGATGCTGTAGTAGTGGTTTTAGTTTCTACTTTTTTAGCTTCTTGCTTTACACCGGCTTTTACAGGGGTAGTTGCAGTTTTTACTTCTTTTTTAACAACCTTTTTAGCAGGAGCAGTGGTTGCAGGGGTTTGAGCAAATGCTGTAGTCAAACCAAATGCTGCGATTGCGATTAAACTCAATAATTTTTTCATGTCTTTAATTTTTTGTTTTACTCGTTTATTTGTTGATATAAAATTGATTAATCGGGATGAAGTTTTAATGAAGATAGGAAAAATTAAGATTAAGAGATCAGTTAAGAGAAAAGTTAATATTTAAAGTCTGTTTCATATCAACAGGTTTTTCGTCTTCGGTTGCAGGAATCCATTTTGGAGAACTCATAACAACTCTTTTGGCTTCGGCGGTAACGCTATCGCCCGGAGAAGAAATTACTTTAAAATCCTTCGGATTTCCTTCTTTATCGATTGTTATAAGAAAATAAACTTTTCCTGTTTGCCTTGCATTCAGTGCCTCTGCCGGGTATCGAATATTTCGGGCAAGGTATTGATAAAACTTTTCCATCCCACCGGGAAATTTCGGCGGTGTTAAATTCAATAATTTAATGTTGTTACTATCAGGAGTTGACAACACGCCGTCTTTAAAAACTTTAACTGAGATCAGCTTGCCCTCTTCATTATATAATTTCCAATCGCCGTTCATTTTTCCGCGTGTATAATTCCCCTCCTCCATTATTTTTCCTGTTGGATAATATGAAGTGAATGGCCCGTTTAGTATGTTCGCGGTATATGTTTCTGATTCCATTAATTGCCCCTCAGGATAATTTCTCGTCCACACCCCTGTTTTATTCCCGCTTGCATAGAACCCGGAAAGACTAACTTTGCTACCTTGATATTCTACATAAGCTCCGTTTAAGATGCTCAATTTGGAATCGGCAAAGGTTTCCCGTTTTAGTAAAATAAGGTTCTTATCAGAAACTGTTCTGATCCATCCTGTGCTATCCCCTTTAAATACTTTATAAACATTAACAGCTTTCTCAATCTTCTTTATCTCTTTCCCATTGATGTTTGTGTAAGTGTATAAAGTATCGCTTTGTTGGGCAAAAGCAAATGAGGAAATAAAGCCCAAAAATAAAACTAAAATCTTCTTCATAATTAATGAGCGGCTAACCAGTTATCGCCTTCTCCAATTTCTACTACAATCGGCACAGTTAATTTAATAGCATTTGCCATTTTATCCTGAATGATGGCTTTCATCGTATCTTTCTCTGTTTTTAATACATCAAAAACCAACTCATCATGCACCTGCATCGTCATTGTAGATTGCAAATTTTGCAGCTTCATTTCTCTATGAATGTTAATCATGGCAATTTTAATCATATCTGCCGCCGAACCTTGTATAGGTGCGTTAATGGCATTGCGTTCTGCGAACCCGCGAACGGTTTGATTAGCCGAATTAATATCCCTTAAATAGCGCCTTCTGCCCATAATTGTTTCCACAAAACCGTTTTCTCGGGCGAAATTCATTGTATCGCTCATATACCGCTTAATCCCCGGATATTGCGCAAAGTACTGTTCGATAATTTCTGCAGCTTCTTTACGCGGAATACCTAAGTTTTGCGATAAACCAAATGCCGACTGCCCGTAGATGATACCGAAATTAACGGCCTTTGCATTTCTGCGTTGTGTGCTGTCTACATCTTCGATTCCAATTCCATAAACTTTGGCAGCTGTGGCCGTATGAATGTCGATTCCTTTACTAAAGGCATCGAGCATGTTTTCTTCCTTACTGATTTCAGCTATAATGCGAAGCTCGATTTGCGAATAATCGGCCGATAGCAAAATATGATTTTCATCTCTGGCAATAAATGCCTTTCTTACTTCACGTCCTCTTTCGGTTCTGATCGGGATATTTTGCAAGTTGGGGTTGTTAGAACTTAATCGGCCTGTTGCCGCAACTGCCTGATTATATGAAGTATGCACACGCCCTGTTTTCGGGTTAACCATCAACGGCAACGCGTCTACATAAGTAGATTTTAACTTTTGTAACTGGCGGAAATCTAAAATATCCTGAACAATATCGCTTTTACTTGCCAAAGCCAAAAGCACATCTTCTCCTGTTTGATATTGACCTGTTTTGGTTTTTTTCGCCTTCGGATCAAGCTGTAATTTATCAAACAAAACCTCGCCCAATTGTTTCGGCGATGCAAGGTTAAACTTGATTCCGGCTTTATCGTAAACGTTCTGCTCAAATTTAATAATATCAGTTTCAAGCTCTTTTGAGTAAGCTTTCAAGGTTTCGATATCAATTCGAACACCTTCCTTTTCAATATCAGCTAAAACATAAACCAAAGGGTTTTCGATTTCAGCCGCCAGTTTAGCGGCATTTAATTCTTTTAGTTTGGGTTCGAAAATATGGGCTAATTGCAAGGTAACATCAGCATCCTCAGCTGCATAGTCAACAACATCAATTACCGGAACATCACGCATGGTGCCTTGATTTTTACCTTTCGGACCAATCAGCTTTGTAATCGAAATAGGCGAGTAGCCGAGGTAGTTTTCCGATAAAACATCCATGCCATGTCTCGTATCCGGATCGATTAAATAATGCGCAAGCATGGTGTCGAAAAGCTTTCCTTTAACTTGTAATCCATACCATTTGAAAACCAGTATATCATATTTTGTATTCTGACCAATTTTCTCAATTTTTTCATTCTCCAGCACCACTCTAAATTCATCGACTATGGCCTGCGCTTCTTCCCTTACAGCCGATACAGGAATGTAATAACCTTCGCCTGGTTTTATGGAAAAGGATAAACCCACCAACTCGGCCATATTCGCATCTGTTCCTGTGGTTTCGGTATCAAATGATATTCTATCTTGAGTAAGTAATAATTTGATCAGTTCAGCACGTTGCTCAGCCGTTTCTACCAACTGATAGTTATGCTCGGTATTCTCTATCGTTTTAGCGGGCAATTTCTCAGCGGGTTCTTCTTGTTCCAATGTATTCGTATACTGGATTGCCTCACCCGATTGGTTTCCGAAAAGATCGGTTTGTGTGCCTTCCTGAAACTTAGCCGTTGTAACAGAAAATTCATCGCCAAAAACGCGACGGCCTAAAGTTCTGAATTCTAACTCTGTGAAAAGTGGCTCAAGTAGATCTTTACTCGGATCGCAAAGTTCCAAACTCGCTTCATCAAGTTCTACGGGAACATCTAAAAGTATGGTTGCCAGTTTTTTCGATATCAGACCCTGTTCGGCGAAGTTTTCTACGTTTTCGCGTTGCTTTCCTTTAAGTTCGTGAGAATGTGCGATGATATTTTCCATCGAACCGTACTGCTTAATTAAAAGTTTGGCAGTTTTTTCTCCAATACCCGGAATCCCCGGAATGTTATCCACAGCATCGCCCCATAAGCCTAAAATATCAATAACCTGAAGAACGTTTTCAATTTCCCATTTAGCCAAAACTTCCTTTACCCCTAAAATTTCCATATCATTCCCCATGCGTGCGGGCTTGTAAATGAAAATGTTCTCTGATACCAATTGGGCAAAATCCTTATCCGGTGTCATACAATAAACCTGATATCCTTTTTGCTCTGCTTTTTTGGCAAGAGTACCGATAATATCGTCGGCTTCATAACCATCAGAAGTTATTACCGGAATATTGAAACCTGTAATTAACTTAATAACGTATGGCATGGCCGCGGCCAAATCTTCGGGCATTGCCTGGCGATGGGCTTTGTAGGCCTCAAAGGATGTATGGCGCTCAGTCGGCGCTTCAGTATCGAAAACAACCGCTATATGTGTTGGCTTTTCTTTTTTCAAAACATCCAACAAGGTATTGGTAAAGCCCATTACTGCCGATGTATTAATTCCCGTTGATGTGAAACGAGGGTTCTTGCTCAATGCAAAGTGCGCCCTGTACATCAGCGCCATTCCATCTAAAAGAAAAAGTTTTTTCATATTGCGATGCTCAATTGTTGATTTCAGCGATAAATCAAATTATCAGATGATAAAAGTAACCAAAGTTAATCATATCGCTAAAATGCTTTTTCAACAAAAAAATAGATTTCAATAAACTTGTTATTGAAAACTGAGGAGCCATTATATTGTTTAGAAATAACGAAGTGAAATAACAAGATTTAATAATTTGTTGCGTTATTTGTGAACAAACACAATGAATATGAAATTTCTCCTTTCGATACTTTTCCTCTTTTTAATTATTCATAGGAGTGATGCGCAGGATTTTATTGTTAAAAATAACGATGACGTTATTCGGGGTACAATAAAGGGTACTGATTACTTTTCAGTTTTTATTAACGCTAATGATGAAACTGAAATGATTTTGCCCGCCAAAGACATCAAAAATTTCTTTTGGAACGGCAATAGTTATCTAAGCAAACCATTTGCTACAGGAAAAAACCTGGAGTACAGGTTTGTAAAAGTTATTGAAACGGGTAAAGTAAATCTTTACTCTTTCGGCGGCGAAAGACTGATACCTGTTCAAAAGCAGAAAAAAGTTAGGTTTAGCCCATCAATTGGCCTTGGAACCGGAACAGGTGGCTATGGCGGCATGGGTGTTGGAGGGGGAATAAGCATAGGCGGAGGCAGAAATAACATACCTGAAAGACCTGCAGGAGCACCGATTGTTCGTTACTTTATTGAGAAGCCGGGTGCCGGTCCGTTACAGGAAATACCAATTAAAGCAATAACCGAAGATGCTCGGAAGGCCGAAGTTAAAACCATTCTCTTACAAAAGCTTGGCGATGACTCTGGTGTTAAAGCTTTGGTTGAGGCGAATACCGCATTAAATAGTCGTGATGTTACCGAATTGGTAAAAGCGTACAATGAAGCTAAAAAATAGAGCAGGATTTTAAGGTTTAAAGGATTAGCAGATATGGGTTCTCATTAATCTACTTTTAGCAAAGCGTAAATTGCAATGCTAATAAGTTCGGTATTTTTGATTTCGCAATTCATCATAGTACCTTCATAGCTAAACCCTGTTCTTAGTAAAACTTTTGCGCTATTTGTATTCTCTGATTCTACGAAAGCTTCAATTCTATTTAAATTTAAAGAATTAAAGGCATAATATGAAGCTAAACTTATTGCATCTGACATTATTCCTTTTCCCCAAAATTCGGGTAAAGCCAAAAACCTATTTCTACTTTTTTATGCTCAAAACTAAGATTATTAAATCCTATTGCACCGCAAAAAGTATTATCATTCGCAGAATATATTGCCCACCAAATTCCTTCACCCTTGCTTTGTAAGTTTTCAAACCAGCTCAATTGTTCTTTTGCAGCCTCCAAACTACTATAGCTAACGCCGTAATATTTTACAACGTTCTCATTTGATAACCCACTAAATACTTTATGTAAATCAGCTGGCCTAAAAACCTTCAAAATGAGCTTACTACTTTGAAGAGTTATGCTTGGAATGCTCATTTCTTCTTAACAAAATTGCTATTTAACCATTTTAAATCCCTTCATTTAGCTCATCCCAATACTCAACAGCTCTTCGGTAATGAGGAATAACAATGCTTCCGCCCACTAAATTTGCGATCATAAATATTTCATTCATTTCATCGCTGTTAACGCCCGCATCATGGCATTTTCCTAAATGGTATTTTATGCAATCATCACAACGTAAAACCATCGATGCTACGAGCCCGAGCATTTCTTTTGTTTTTACATCCAAAGCACCGTCTGCATACGATGTGGTATCTAAAGCAAAAAAACGTTTGATGTTTGTATTCGCGGTTTCCATTATTCTATCGTTCATTTTTTCACGATAGCCATTAAATTCTTCTGCTAATTTGCCCATGTTATAAATTATTGATGATTAAATTTTGATGATTGACAATTGGAAATTGATGCTTTTCAAATTAATAATCAATATTGATTTCTTCCATCGGATTCCAAAAAACATTTTTAAAGTTTACAACTTTGTCATTTTTGACTTCCACACCCTCAGCAGCTAAAAGTTCTTCCATTAATTCAGGCGGATTAAAATGAAACTTACCGGTTAATAAACCACCACTGTTTACAACACGATGCGCAGGCACATAAGGTTGCGCCGTTCCTGCATACAGCATTGCATGACCAACCATTCTCGATGATTTTGCAGCACCTAAACTTTTAGCAATGGCACCATATGATGTTACCCTACCTTTCGGAATTAACCTGGCAACCTCATATACCTGCTCGTAAAAGTTTTTGTTCATTTTTACAATGAAAATTGAATGTAATTGATGTTTTTATCGTGCAACAAATACTTTTTCTCGTAATAGGTTTTTATCGATAAAACCTCATCTGCAAATTCTGAGCTATATAGATGATCTGTATTTTTATGAACCATTAACCCTAACTCTGCAACCTTTTCACACGTATAAATATAAAGTTGATCGTTGTCGGTTTTAAGGTTTACCTTTCCACCGGGCTTTAAAATTTGCTTATACTTATTCAAAAAAGCAGGAAAAGTTAAACGCTTTTTCTCTCTACTAATCTGAGGTTGAGGATCAGGAAAGGTTATCCAGATTTCATCAACTTCATTTTCATCAAAATACTCTGTCAAATTTTCTATCTGGATCCTTAAGAAGGCAACATTATCCATCCCGTCTTCAATCGCGGTTTTGGCACCTCGCCAAATTCGATTGCCTTTATAATCGATACCGATAAAATTTTTATCAGGAAATAAACTTGCCAGATTCACCGAATACTCGCCTTTGCCGCAAGCCAGTTCAAGCACAACAGGATTGCTGTTTTTAAAATGTTCTGACGCCCATTTCCCTTTTAAGGGCTTTCCCTCTTCTAATTGATATACGTTTGCAAATGTTTCAATCTCTGCAAATCGCCTAAGTTTATCTTTACCCAAAAGTTTTTTTTTGGCAAAAATACGAAAATCCTTTAGCTGCTGATTTTTTATTGATAGTATTTCCGTAATTCACCTCCTTATGATGTTTTCGAAAGAAACTCTATGAAAAAAATCACTTGCTTTTTCTCTATAAATGCCCTTTAAATTTTACCTGGTTTTTAGCTAAAGCTTGCCGTAGCGGTTACCTGGTTAGTTAGAGCGAAAAGGCTTTGAGATCAGGCTGTGCATATTCACCCCAATCTTTCATGGCAGCCATTAAAACCTTTTTTAAACCTGCATTATCTACTGGCTTTCCTTTGGTTGGCGGCAGCAATTCCTTTTCAGGCACGGTAACTTCTGTAACCTTTGTTGCAAACCAGGTGATGTTTTCATGTGGCAAAGCCAGGCCTAAAATCATTCCCGGCAAGCCTGCAAAAGATTCAGGACCACCCGATACCGCTATTTGATTACTGTAATAAGCAACAACGTAGACAGAATCCATAATTATAGCATTTGCCCTACGACACTCGTAACCTGCAATATCACGTGTTTCATCTGTAATTTTCCAATTAATTTTACGGATTGTATCTTTAACTAAGTACGTTGCTTCGTAAACACTTTTTTGTATTGTATTGGTTTCAGTTTTAAAATCGGTAGCAACGATATTTTTTAAATCGGCAATCGGGTTGCTGTTTAACCAACTGTTGTTTGCAGGAGCAGAATCGTCTTCAAACTTATACAATCCTTTATCGCTGTTAAACTTAAGCGTACTTTTTGCAGCTTTAAACTGAGGATTATTTTTTTTATAATTATCGAAAGCTTGGTTCATATAGCTTTCATTTTCCTTCGTAATTCGCTTTTTTATCAGCGCATACATGTTCGATCTTTTCTCGAACTCTATTACACCATTCTTAATAAAGTGCACGTTCTGTGCAAAGCAATTATTGGCGATAAAAATAATTGCGAAAACGATTGTAAGTTTTAAGGTTGTTTTCATAGTGATTAGTTTTGAGGTTTAACACCGCCTCCCATTTTTGTAAAATCCCAGCTAACTGAGAACATGAAATATCTCTTAATTGTTGTATAACTCGACTGCGTAATGTTACCGTTCGAGGCAGAACGACTAAAACCCTGGTTCTGATTCAGTAAATCAAATCCTGTTACTGAAGCTTTTAAGTTTTGTGCTTTAAAGAATTTTTTAGCAACGGTTGCATTCCATAAAAACTGTGTAAAGGATTCGTTAAAAGCCTGAGTTTTTCCTCTGTAAGTATATTCTCCGTCTGAATTGATTTCGAATTTACCCGGTAATTTTATCGATCCTGAAAAATATCCCTGTGCGCCCCAGCCATTACTATTAGCGGCTTGCTGAACCGAGGCCTCAGTAGTTGTATAACTCGGGCCTGCATAGGCGTAAAAATTATATTTGCCATCCTTGTATTTAGATAAATTAAGACTCGGGCTATAAGTCATATTTTTTGTTTCATTCAATACATTATTAATATAGTTGTATGATGTACTTCCATTCATACTGAAACCTAATCCTGTATTAATATCTACCCCTTTTATTTTTCTGCCAAAACTTGAATACACATTAAAGTTTGAAGGCATTTTATCGGAAATATTTACCGATTGGAACGTGCTTTTACCTGCCGCATCAGTAAACACATTACTTACAATGGGATTGGAAGTAAAGCTGTAATAACCATAAATATAAATAGATTGGCTGCTTAAAACTTTATACGAGTTATAACTTGCGCTAATACTGCTTCTGAACGAGGGCCTTAAATCGGGATTACCAAGCGTAATATTCAAAGGATCGGTATTAACCCTAATTGGTTGAATTTGTTCTAAAGAGGGCTGATTTGTACTACCGTTATAATTTATTCTGAAAGATTTTTGCTGAGAAAAATTGTATTGATACATAGCCTGTGGCATATAATTTACAAAGTTTCTGTCGTAAGTTTTTTGATTGTATAAATCTTCTTGTTTAAAGCTTACGCCGCTAAATTTAGAACCTACATTAATTACTGTTTTGCCTTTTTTGTAGTTGAAAATTGCGCCACCCTGGTTCACCGTTTGATCTAATTGGTAATCATTACTAAACTGGGTATCAAGCACATCATACCTGCCCGGAACAGATTGATTAAATGATTTCCTGTCTGAGCGTCCGTTAATCAAATTCAAACCATAGTTTACAACCACTGTTAATGTTTTTGTAATTGGCTCCGTGTATGCAAGATTAGATTTAAAAACATTGTTCGTAATGTCGTTAACTTTGTATTGATTAACATTGGCAACACTATCCAAAGCGCCCGCAGTATTGTAGAAGCTATTTGTAGAATTTAAATATCCTTCGGTTTTGCTGTCTGTTGTCGATTGACTTAAATTTAACGAAAGTGTACGGCCTTTTTTCTTAAGTCTTTTAGTTAGAAACGCATTGATGTTGAAAATTTTATCATCTCCATCGTTGGTTAACGTCCTCGCACTTGTATTTAATAAACTATTATTCCCTCTTGTACTTAAGGTAGAATAATCATTAAAAGAAGTGCTGTTTTTCAAAGTTCCGTCTACATTTACTTTTAATGTTAAAGTAGTATCGAGTTTTATTTCATACATCGCATCAAGCTTCTGCCTGAAAATGTCGTTGTCGTAAGTTTGATTCGAGGTATTGTTTATGATTCCTGTTGAAAGGTTGTTCTGACTTATGGTACTTCTGTCGCCCACAACTTTTAGCGAACCTATTTTGTAATTTGCATTAATATTTTCCTTGTCGCTGTTCCATTTATTATCAAAGTGTACACCGCCGGTTCTTGCCACAGGAATACCCTGTCCGTTGTACTGGCCGCCCCACCCTTCAAATTCATCACCGCTTCCTGTAAAATATATTCCACCATCATCACTAACTGTTGTGCCACCTGATGCACCTAGTTTCTGACTATCTTCCCAATTTAAACCAACTTGCCCGTTGTTTCCAAGTGTACCGTATGCAGAAAATTTCTTCTTGCCGGTAAACTTATTAAAAAGTAATTGCCCTTGATAATAACCATCAGTACCTACTCCGGCAACGGCTTTACCGAAATAGCCATTCTTGGCATCTTCTTTCAATTTAATATTCAAGGTTTTTGTTTTTTCTCCGTCGTCAATTCCTGTAAAGGTTGCCTGATCGCTTTTTTTATCATAGAGCTGAACCTTATCAACCATATCAGCACGAATGTTTTTAGTTACTAAAGTAGGGTCGTCACCAAAAAACTCTTCACCATCTACTAAAACTTTAACATTTTTTTGGCCTTGCGCTGTAATTTTACCGTCTTTATCAATTTCTATTCCCGGAAACTGTTTTATTAAATCTTCAACTTTCGAGTTTGGCTCAATATTATAGGCTAAAGGATCAAATTCCGTCGTATCGCCTTTAATTTTTATCGCAGAGCGATTGCCCTTGATAATTACATCAGCTAAAATTTGTGCTTTTCCGGTTAAGCTAATTTTTCCGTAGTCTATATCTTTCTTAGTTGAGTCTAATATAAAATGATCTACAAAATCGGCGTATTTAGGATATGAAACCAACAAGATATATTTTCCGTTGCGAACATTACTGAGCTCAAAAGTTCCGTTATCTGCAGCCCTGGTAAATTTGACCATTGTAGAATCTTTAGCATTCAGAACGGCGATGGATGTTCCTCCTAAAATTGTGGTGGTTGTGGTATCAATTACACGACCTTTAATTGCATGCAAATTTTGTGCTTTTGCAGAAACAATACAAAAAAATAGAAAACATACCGAGAGTAGTATTTTTTTCATAGATGGTTTTGGTTTATGCTTCGAATATAAAACTAATATTTTAGTTTAAAGGGCGATTAACACTTTTTAACAAAAATGTTATGAGATGTTAATTTTTAGTTAACCGATTTAGTTAATCATCATGGTTATAAAAACATTTTTGTATAGATATTAGGGGCGTTCGTCTATAATTACAGCCCAATGGTATAATACGCCATTTAATAGTGAAACGTTTCTGAATTGTTATCGTCTTATATTCAAAACAACCTAAAAATTAGGGATTTAAAAAAGATTTATAACTCATAAAATATTAAAGTCATGAAAAATTCTATCAAAACCTTATTCGTTGCAGCTTTAACAGTAGTTGCGTTAAGCAGTGCAACCACAATACTAAATGCTACAGAAGTTAATTCGAGCTACACAGCTTTAACTAAAGTAAAAAACATTACAAAAATTGCGGTTAGCGGGAATGTAAAACTAATCCTGGTACAGGATGGTAAAGAAAGCATCGAAGTTTTCGATAAATATTATGCAAATAATGCATTGGTTCAGCAACAGGGATCCGAACTTCGGATCAGTTCTTTCAGCAAAGACGCTTTAACGGTTATTGCTCACGTAAATAATATTTCTTCTATCGAAGCTTCAAATACTTCTTCAGTATTAACATCAGGAAATTTCAATTTACTAAACCTGAATATCGTTTTGAAAGATAAGGCAACTGCAACTGTTAATACAAACACAGTTAGTTTAACAACGATAATTAATGATGGTACAAGTTTAAATCTGTTAGGCACTACAGAAAATCATACAGCGGTATTAGGAAACGAGGCTAAAATAAAAATGGATGATTTCGCAGCCGCTAATACAGACATCAGCATTGCTCCAAGAGCAGTTTACGCTAAAAACTTGTCTCGTTACGAAGATTTAAAAACCGACTTATTAGAAAAACTTTTCTAATAATCTATATATAGTTTAGTTTTAGTTAATGATAAACGGTGAAGGAGCGATTCCTTCACCGTTTTTTAATTTAAGGATTTGTAGACCAAAGTCCGGCATCTTTAACAAAAACTCTGCGACTTAATTTTAGCTGAGAAACAATCAGTTCGGCCAGATCTTCCGATTGCATTACTTTATCCGGATTTCCGTCTGTAAGTTTTAGTTCTATCGCCATATCTGTTGCCGTTGTGCTCGGCGTTAGTGAGGTAACGCGGATATTATGTTTACGCATTTCCTGCATTAAAGAGGTTGACATGGCAATTAATCCTGCCTTTGAAGCAGAATATGCACTTGTTACGGCAGCGGGATTTAAAGCAGAAGAACTTGATATGTTAATAATATCGCCTGTTTGTTTTTCAATCATTTGAGGAACAACTGCTCTGGTTACATAATATGGCCCGAGTAAATTAATCTTAATAATTTCTTCCCAAGACTCTACCTCCAACTCTAAAAATTTTGCAAATTTTCCTATACCCGCATTGTTTATCAAAATATCGACAAAGCCTAATTCTTCCTTAATTTTCTCTACCGCGATATTTACAGAATCAACGTCGCTAACATCGGCAGTTGCGATAGCAACCTTTATATCAAAACCCTTGAGCTCTTCAGCTACGTTCTCTAAATCACTTTGCGTTCTCGCTAACAAGCCTACATTTACACCTTCTTTTGCTAAGGCAATTGCAATTGCTCTTCCAATGCCTTTTCCTGCACCGGTAATTAAAGCACTTTTTCCTGAAATATTTTCCATGTAGCTAAGGTATTAATGATGATTTCGATTTTAGATTTAATCAATTTTTTTGATGAATGTTTTACAAATCGAATTTAATTCCCTGCGCCAAAGGCAAGGTATGCGAATAATTAATCGTGTTTGTTTGTCGGCGCATATAAGCTCTCCATGCATCAGATCCGCTTTCTCTGCCGCCACCCGTTTCCTTCTCGCCTCCGAACGCACCTCCGATTTCTGCGCCTGATGTACCGATATTTACATTGGCAATCCCACAATCAGAACCCTGATTGGATAGAAACTGTTCAGCTTCCCTTAAGTTTAAAGTCATTATTGCTGATGATAAACCTTGAGGAACACCATTTTGCAAGGCAATTGCTTCATCCAAGGTTTTGTACTTAATCAGATACAAAATCGGCGCAAAGGTTTCGTGCTGCACAATCTTGAAATCGTTATTAACTTCCGCAATACAAGGTTTTACATAGCAACCGCTTTCATAACTTTTACCTGCTAAAACACCGCCTTCAACAATAAATTTTCCGCCTTCATTTTTACATTTCTCAATTGATTCGAGATAGGCTGCAACAGCATCTTTGTCGATTAGAGGGCCAACATGATTGTTCTGATCTAAAGGGTCGCCAATGCGCAATTGACCATAGGCTTTAACTAGTTTTGCCGTAAAAACATCGTAAACACTTTCGTGAATAATTAATCGGCGGGTAGAGGTGCAGCGTTGGCCGGCTGTGCCAACCGCTCCGAAAACGGCTCCAATCAAACTCATATCCAAATCCGCATGTTCTGATATAATGATTGCATTATTCCCGCCAAGTTCTAATAAACTTTTTCCTAAACGTGCGCCAACCGCAGCGCCAACTGCCTTACCCATCCTGGTAGAACCAGTTGCTGAAATCAAAGGTAGTCGACTGTCATTTGTCATTAACTCCCCAATAACTTTATCGCCGATGATTAAATTAGAAACCCCTTCAGGGATATCGTTTACTGCTAAAACATCAGCAATTATTTTCTGGCAAGCAATTCCCGTTAAGGGCGTTTTCTCTGATGGCTTCCAAACGCAGACGTTGCCGCAAACCAAAGCTAAAGCTGCATTCCAACTCCAAACCGCTACAGGAAAGTTAAATGCTGAAATTATACCGACTACACCCAGCGGATGCCACTGCTCATACATTCTATGGCTCGGGCGTTCACTGTGCATCGTTAAACCATAAAGCTGGCGAGACAAGCCAACGGCAAAATCACAGATATCGATCATTTCCTGTACTTCGCCGAAGCCTTCCTGAAGACTCTTACCCATTTCATAAGAAACCAAAGTTCCTAATGCCTCTTTATTTTGCCTTAACGCTTCTCCTAATTGGCGCACAATCTCTCCCCTTTTCGGCGATGGAACAGTTTTCCAGAAAAGAAAAGCTTCTTGTGCTTTCTCTATAACCGAATCATAATCAGATTTAGTTGCAATCTTCGCCGATGCAATCTTCTCAGCGTCAACAGGCGAGAAACTGTTGATAGTTTCCGTGTTTGAAGTACCGCCCCAGTGGCTACCTGTACTAAAAGCAGCGTTATTTGGGGTTATTCCCAATTTACTTAATATCGATTGAATGTCTGTTTTCATAATCTAAAATTGCTCGTTAAATTCTTATATGCGCTATTTTCAAAGCTAAGATTTACATTGATCTTTTCTTCTGGTGTCAATAATATACACAATTTGCCAGCCATTTTCTCCTTTAACCAATTGAAAAGAATTAACGCCGCAATGGCTAAATTTATCATCCACGAAAAACTTATAATCTGTCCACACGCTTGCCAACGGCCCGTCGATTAATATCTTTGTGAACACAATTCTTTCATCATATTTTTGGTTATGCGGCGTACCGATAAACTTCAAAAAATCGGCAACAGGCTGTGTTCGAACCGTATTTTTTCCGTTGTTACTAACAATAGTTTGCAAAATGCTGCTTTTTGCAAAGGCCGAAGCTGCCAAAGTGCTGTCGCCGCTTTTCATTCCTGCGAAAAGATTGTTCACAGCCTTTTTTACCTGTTCTTCATCAGCAATCTGTGCCATCAGTTTCTGACTAAAAAATGCACACATTAATGCCAAAATGATTACTTTTTTCATGACTTGCTTATTACGGTTTATAATATAAATTTATACTATTTTTGTAAAAGAAGGGAAAAGGAACCGCGATGCCAAAAAATTGTTGTTGATAATTCACACATCAAAACACAACTGATATAGTTTATTTTCAATCATTTACGTCGATTTTAACGGCTGATGTTAATAATTATTTCTAAACCACATTTGTAAATAGTGTAAACTTATAATGTGTTTTTCTGCTAAATGGCACGGTTCTTTAATAGTATAATAATATGGAAGAAGAATTCTTTTTTGAATCCAATGAAGATGCTCAACGCTCGGTAGAACGTTACGAAGAAATGATCCGAAACCAGGACCAATATTTCTTCGATGCAGGCGCTTTTGAATATATAGTAGATTTTTATATTGAGAAAAATGATCCGGTAAAAGCTTTGCAAGTTGTTGATTACGCAATTAGTCAGCATCCGTACGCCACTGTTTTCTTAATTAAACAGGCGCATTTATTTATTTTAACAAATAACAATGAACAGGCGTTTTTAGCGCTGCAAAAAGCTGAACTTTTAGAACCGTCTGAGCCCGATATTTATTTACTTCGAGGTAATATTTACCAGAATACCGAACGCTTTAGTGAAGCGCTGGAGAATTATGAAAAAGCTTTAGGCCTGGCTGAAAGTACCGACGAAATTCTGTTACAGATTGCATATGTTTATCAGAGCATGTCTGATTATGAAAGTGCCATAACTTATATAAAAATGAGTTTGGAGCAAAACATGGAAAATCAGGATGGTTTATATGAGCTGGCATTTTGTTATGATGTTTTAGACAAACAGGAAGAAAGCATTAAGTTTTATCAACAATACATCGATACCGATCCATATTCATATGCGGCATGGTATAATTTAGGCAATAGCTTTCACAAACTCAATCTCTTCGAAAAAGCGATTGATGCTTACGACTATGCTATTTTAATTAAGGAAGATTTCAGTTCTGCTTATTTTAACAAAGGCAACGCACTTGTTCAGTTAGATAAATATGATGAAGCAATAGAGGTTTACAAACATACTTTTGAGTACGAACAACCCAATGCTGACACTTATTGTGCAATAGGTGAATGCTACGAGAAGTTAGAAAAAATGGATGAAGCCCGTTCTTACTACAAAAAGTCGGTAAAAATGGATCCGAAAATGGCCGATGCATGGTTCGGAATAGGCGTAACCTTAAACCATGAAGAACGTTATTTTGAATCTTTACATTTTTATAAAAAAGCCATCGATCTGGAAGGTGAAAATCCTGATTTTTGGTTCGCAATGGCCGATGCGCATTATAAGCTTAACCAAATTGAAGAATCGATAACGGCTTACGAAAAAGTTTTGGAATTTAATCCGCTTGATATTGAGGCATGGTTAGATTTCAGCACCGTTCTTTACGAGCAGGGGAAACTTTTAGAGGCATCGGAAACAATGGCCGAGGCGATTAAAAATAATCCCGAAGCAGCAGAACTTTATTACAGAATGGTTGCTTATTTATTTGCATTAGGAAGTTATGCAGATGCATTAGGTTATTTGGAAACTGCTTTAACAACTGATCCCGATAAACACTACATATTGTTTGAGTATTTACCCCAATTGCAGGATAACAGTGCCATTATCAACGTTATAAATAGATATATCAGGTAAAAGCCTTGTGAGAAAAATTTAACAAATAAATCTCAAAATTTTTTTCACTTTTGTACGCATATGAATTACCCATTATTAAACGTTCCCGAGCGTCCGTCTAAACCACGCCAAAAAGGCTATACAATGGTTATGGATAAGGGATTAAGCCTTCGCCAGGTAGAAGATTTTATCGAAGTTGCCGGCGTTTATACAGACATCGTAAAATTAGGTTGGGCTACATCACACGTTACCCCTAACCTTAAAGAAAAATTAGCCTTATATAAAAGTGCCGGCATTCCGACCTATTTTGGAGGAACGCTTTTCGAAGCCTTCATAATTCGCAAGCAGTTCGATGATTATCAACGCGTTCTGGATCAGTACGGAATGGAATATGCAGAGGTTTCTGATGGATCAATCGAAATTGAACATGATTTAAAATGTGAATACATCAGCAAACTTTCAAAACAGGTTACCGTAATCTCTGAAGTTGGAAGCAAGGATGCAGCAAAAATATTTGCCCCATACAAGTGGATCAAATTGATGAAAGCGGAGATGGAAGCAGGGTCATGGAAAGTAATCGCAGAAGCACGCGAAGGCGGAAATGTAGGAATATATCGTGGCAGCGGCGAAGTTAGGGAAGGATTGGTTGATGAAATTTTAACTCAAATCCCTGAAGAAAGTATCATTTGGGAAGCACCTCAGAAAGAGCAGCAGGTTTGGTTTATTAAACTGATCGGTTCGAATGTGAACCTTGGCAACATTGCGCCTGCAGAAGTTATTCCTTTGGAAACAATACGCCTGGGGTTACGCGGCGATACTTTTGATCATTTTCTCAACTTAGAAAAATAGTTCATTGCCGCGGGCATCAGCCCGGCGGTTAAAAATAAAACAAAACAGCCTTAGCAGGAAGTAGCTAAGGCATTTTGCTTTTTATAAACGGCCAAATCAAAGGCCAAAATGAATATCAAGATGAAAACTTACGGCTTAATAGGTTATCCACTGTCTCACTCTTTCTCCAAAAAATATTTTTCAGAAAAATTTATAAACGAGGGGTTTGTTAACCTCAAGTATGAACTTTTCCCTATTGAGGATATAAACGCACTGCCTGATTTATTATCGAAAAACCCTTCAATTTCGGGATTGAACGTAACCATTCCGCATAAAGTTTCGGTATTGCCTTTTTTACATGATATTGATGCTGCTGCAGAAAAAATTGGAGCTGTTAATTGTATCTGCGTACGTAGTTTTGAAGGTGATACCTATTTGAAAGGGTTTAATACGGACGCCTACGGCTTTGAAATGTCTTTAAAACCATTACTGAAACCACAACATAACAAGGCTTTAATTTTCGGTGATGGCGGGGCTGCGAAAGCCGTAAAATATGTTTTAGAGAAACTGGGCATCGAATACCAAGTTGTGGTGCGCAAAACAACACCGGGAAAAATCTTATACAGCGACATTACGAGTGAAATCCTTAAATCACACAAATTATTAATTAACACTACGCCGCTAGGTATGTCGCCCGATGTAGACTCTTTTCCTGATATCGATTACAAGCAATTGAGTAAAGAACATCTTGCCTATGATTTGGTGTACAATCCGTTGGAAACAGCCTTTTTAGCAAAAGCCGCGGCTGAAGGTGCCGAAATTAAAAATGGCCTGGAAATGCTTTACAAACAGGCAGAAAAAGCCTGGTGCATTTGGAATAATATTATTTAATTGCCGTTATTATTGCACTCGCTTGCTAACAAACCAATAGAGTAAACTATGAAAATAAAATATCTGTTTTTGCTTCCGTTTATGCTTCTGTTAGGATTAGCTGCCTGTCAAAACAATGATTACAGTCCGAAGCCAAGAGGTTATTTCAGGATAATTTATCCCGAAAAAAAGTATCAAAAATTCCAATCTTCAGCTCCGTTTAGTTTCGAATATCCTATTTATGCTAAAATGGAAGCCGACAAAGGAAAAAATGCAGAAAAAGATTGGTACAACCTCCACTTTACCCAATTTAATGGCTTTTTGCATCTTACATACTATGATGTTGCAAACAAAGCAGCTTACGACGAAATGGTGGAGGATGCAAGAAAACTAGCTTTCAAACATACCATAAAAGCCAGTGCAATAGATCAAAAATTGATAAATTACCCTGACCACAAAGTATACGGCATTTATTATGCAATTGAAGGCAATACGGCTTCGTCAGTACAGTTTTTTTTAACAGACAGTACAAAACATTATTTTAGAGGGGCATTATATTTTAATGAGAGACCTCAGTATGATTCGATTGAGCCTGTTGTTAAGTTTATTAAAAAGGATATCGATAGAATGATATCGACTTTCAAGTGGAAGAATTAGAGAAATCTTCAATAACAAAAATGATCAGCATAAAAATATTTACGTTTAACGCTTATAGCGAAAACACCTATCTGTTATACGATGAAACCAAGGAGTGTGTTATCATCGATCCGGGTATGTACGATGGTGCAGAGCAAAATGAACTTGCAGCTTTTATAAAAGATCAGGGACTTACACCTGTTTTACTTTTAAATACGCATTGCCATCTCGATCACGTATTCGGCAACAAATTCGTTTTCGATACATGGGCATTGAAACCGCAGTTTAACAGAGGTGAATTGCCAATATTACAGGCAATACCCGGTTATGCACCGCAAATGGGCTTTGCTAAATACGAACTGTCGCCTGAACCTGAAACCTTTTTAGACGAATCAGGAACAATAACTTTTGGCAACAGCAGCCTCGACTTAATTTTTGCACCGGGCCATTCTCCGGCACACTTATGTTTTTACAGCAAAGCAGATGGCTTTTTAATTGGCGGTGATGTTTTGTTTTACGGAAGCATTGGGCGAACGGATTTACCGGGCGGTAATCATAATCAACTCATAACCAGCATTAAAACAAAGCTATTTCCCTTACCTGATGACGTGAAGGTTTATCCTGGCCATGGGCCTGCAACAACAATAGGTTTTGAGAAAGAACATAATCCATTCTTTTAATGTTAGATGAAGACCGGCACTGAAAGTTGACAGTTAACACATTGCATACACACAGCACGTTTTTCATATTACATTTCACATTTTCTCTATATTTAACCAGTGAATACACCATTTTATATTGCCAAAAGGTATTTGTTTGCAAAAAAATCGACAAATGCAATCAATCTGATATCAGGAATATCGATGGTTGGCGTTATGATCGGTAGCGCTGCACTGATTATTATTCTATCGGTTTTCAACGGACTTGAAGTTACCATACTAAACATGTTTAATACGATGACGCCTGAGATAGTCATTGTGCCTGCTAAAGGAAAAACTTTTAACCCTGATACCGAATATTTCAACAAACTGAGGGAAAATAAAGCTGTTTATTCTTTTACTGAAGTATTGCAAGAAAATGCATTATTAAAATACAACAATAAACAGGCCGTTGGCATGGTTAAAGGTGTAAGTTACGATTACCTTAAAAACAATAAACTAGACAGTACCATTCGCGAGGGGCGTTTTGTACTAAACAATAAAAGTGGTTACAGTTCAGTTATCGGCTCGGCCTTACAAAGCTATTTAGCCGTTAATACGGTAGATCCTTTCACCGAACTGGAAATTTTTTCACCGAAGAAAGATATTTCGGTTAATTCTCTAAATCCTGCTAACGATTTTGTGAATAAAAGCATTAGAGTTAGTGGAGTATTCGAGGTGCAACAGGAGTTTGATAATGGCATTATCGTTCCGCTCGATTTTGCAAGGTCACTTTTAGGTGAAGAAAAAAATGTTTCTTCTCTCGAAATTAACGTTCAGCCCGGTGTTGATATTGATAAGTTTCAACAGGAAATTTCAGAAAAAGCAGGGCCCAATTTTGAGGTAAGAAATCGTGCTGAACAAAACAAATCACTTTATCACATTCTAAATACTGAAAAGTGGGCCGTTTACATCATCTTAACTTTTATATTAATAATTGCTATATTTAATATTATCGGCTCCTTAACAATGCTCGTAATAGATAAGGTAAAAGACATTGCGATTTTGAGCAGTTTAGGCGCCAGTAAAAAATTAATAAAACGAATTTTTCTGTTAGAAGGAATGATGATCACAATGTCAGGTTGCGTTCTTGGCCTTTTACTTGGAATTGTATTTTACTTTCTTCAGCACAATTTTGGCTTAATTAAAATGGGTGAGGATACGCTGATAAGTTCTTACCCGATCGGACTTAAATGGAAAGATTTTATTTTAGTTTTTGTAACCGTTGGTATTTTTTCATTTTTGGCATCCGCTTTGTCATCTAATTTGAGCGTAAAAAACATTGATCAGATTAATCAAACATTATAAAATGAAGTTATTTAAACAAGCTACCGTATTCGTTGTGCTATTTGGCGTGGCCCTTACCGCTTGTAACCGGACGGAAAAAAGTGAAGAGCGCAGTAATATTAAAACAGTGAAAGGATTATACAGCTTCGGACCAGAAATGAAATCCTTTACCCTTTGTGAAGACGGGAGAGAATACTGGGTGGCAGATAGCGTTAAAAACCTTGAACTTTCTTACAGTAACTTAAACTTCGAAAAACCTTACGAACCTGTTTATGTCGAATTGGAAGGTTATTTTGCCAAATCTGATACAACAAGGGTTGCCGCAGATTTTGATTCGACTTTGGTTGTAACCAAGGTGATTAAAATTAGTAAAGAAATACCCGACGGGCCCTGTGCGCAATAAACTCTCTTTTTAAAATTCTTACTGAATAAATAATCAATATTAGCGATAACCTTTGAAATGTTCGGGCGTTTTAACACGCTTTCCGCTATATCTTTTCGGCAGAAAAAGCCAAAAAGGATGCCGCTTCAATCGTTAACGCAAAACCCAAATCACCTTTCGCTTACTCATAAAACAGGAGTTGAAAATACTGATAAACAAAAAAGCTTTTCAGTTTACCCGAAAAGCTTTTAAAATCTTATTGTTGCTACCAGTAAATGGTGTAAAGCGCTACAATCAGCCCGATAATTAGTAACGATCCTACGGCAAAACCTGTAGAGGTTTTAAACATTTTTGTATCAATTTCTAATCCGTTAGTTACAACTCCCCTTCTGTTTTCAATAATGCTAATGATGTACATCCCAATTGCACAACACGCGAAAACAACCAACATTCGATCCATAAAAGGGATTTCGAAAACGCCCTTGCCATTATCTACCGACCAGCCAAATTGGTGTAAAGCGGATAAATCTGTCCATCCCGGCAGAAATTTCAAAATTACCGAGAAGACAAACCCACCAATGGTGGCAAAAAGCGCTGCATTTGATGTCGTTTTTTTCCAAAAGAAACCAAAAATAAACATAGCAAAAATACCTGGAGATACAAAGCCCGTGTATTCCTGAATGTACTGGAAACCTTGTTTACCTTCTCCCATTAAACCTTCTCCAAAACCAAACGAAAGAATTACCGCTAAAAACATCGAAACTACGACAGCTATTTTACCAACGTTAACGAGATTAGTTTCAGATGCTTCGGTATTAAAAGCTTTTTTATAGATATCAAGTGTAAAAATAGTTGCAATACTGTTTGCCTTACCAGCCAAAGATGCAACGATTGCCGCAGTAAGTGCAGCGAAAGATAAACCTTTCAATCCCGCAGGGAGAAGTGTTAACAATGCAGGGTACGCCTTATTAGGATCTGATACCCCCGTGGATGTTAACAATTGTGACGCATTAATGCCGCCAACATTGTTTTTTATAATGTAATATACAGCAATGCCCGGCACAACTACAATTACGGGCATCAACATTTTCAAAAAGGCAGCAAATAACAACCCGCCTCTTGCAGTCGGCAAGGAAGCACCCAATGCTCTTTGAGTGATGTATTGATTACAGCCCCAATAGCTTAAGTTTGCAATCCACATGCCGCCAATAAGTACGCTTAATCCGGGTAAATCAATATAGTTAGGGTTATCCTTTTTAAAGATTAAATGGAAATGTTCTGAAGCGCCTTTGGTAAGCATTGTGAAACCTGTACCAATTCCTTTCCCATTTGATATTAAGTTTAAAGCAATATAGGTAGCAACTAAGCCCCCAAGTACAAGGAAAAACACCTGAATAACATCTGTGTAGCCGATAACTTTCATTCCGCCCAGCGTAATTATAATTGCGAAAACAGCTAATGCCCAAATACAAATCGTAATATCCAAGCCCGAAATGCCACTGATTGCAAGAGCTCCTAAATACAAGATGGACATTAGGTTTACTACGATATAAAGCATTAACCAAAACACCGCCATAATCATTGCTACAGTAGAGTTGTAACGCTGATTCAAAAACTGGGGCATTGTAAAAATTTTGTTTTTTAGGTAAACGGGCATAAAAAATACCGCCACTACGATTAATGTCGCAGCTGCCATCCACTCATAAGCAGAAATAGCCAAGCCTAATTTAAACCCAGAGCCACTCATGCCAATCATCTGCTCGGCTGAAATATTTGAAGCAATTAACGATGCGCCGATTGCCCACCAAGTAAGGGAGCCTTCCGCTAAAAAATAGTCCTTTGAGCCGCCTTCAGCAGATTTTTTCTTTTTATAGATGTATAATCCATAAGCAGAAACAATTATAAAATATACCAAAAAGACGATGTAATCTTTCGTATCTAATAAATGAGCTTTCATTAACGATTTGAGGTTATTTGGTTTGAACCTTTAAATGTAATAAATCAAAAAAATAAAATTTGCTTTATAACAAAATAAATATGTTAAATCCCTCAATGCAAAAATTGGCCAATATGTGCTTACAAAGTATTTTTAGAAGATGATAAATTTTAAAAATTTTAATTTTACATTAAAATATTATCATGGAAGAAATAGCTTGGAGTGATTTTGAAAAAGTAGAGTTGCGTGCGGGAACAATTTTAGAAGTTTTAGATTTTCCTGAAGCAAGAAAACCTGCCTATAAATTAAGAGTGGATTTCGGTGCGCTGGGAATAAAGACAAGCAGTGCGCAAATTACAAAACTTTACACCAAAGCAGAGTTACCGGGGAAACAAATTGTTGGGGTGGTTAACTTTCCGAAAAAGCAAATAGGAAAATTTATGTCCGAATTTTTGGTAACCGGTTTTGCTGATGAAAATGGAGATATTGTTTTAACAACATTAAACGGAAAAGTTCCGAACGGGAGTAAAATGATATAACTTATATTTGAGGCATGAGTTTTTACAATTTCGAAAATAACGACACCGAGGAAGAAGATATCCATTACATGAAAATGGCCTTGGCTGAGGCGCAAAAAGCTTTGGCTGAAGATGAAATCCCGATTGGCGCAATTGTAGTTTCTAAAAACCGAATTATTGGCAGAGGCTATAACTTAACAGAGCGCTTCAACGATGTTACCGCTCATGCAGAAATGCAGGCTTTTACCTCTGCAAGTCAAACAATAGGCGGTAAGTATTTAACTGATTGTACACTATATGTAACCATAGAGCCTTGCGTTATGTGTGCAGGGGCAAGCTACTGGACGCAAATAAGCAGAATAGTTTATGGTGCCCGCGAAGAAAAGAGAGGCTTTCTATCCAAAGGAGCAAATTTACTTCATCCGAAAACCGAATTGAAGGGCGGCGTGCTTGCAGAAGAATGTGCTGCCGTTATGAAAAATTTCTTCTTGAAAAAACGCTGAGTTAGTAGCAATAAAACCATTTGATGATAATAACATGAACAAAACTTAACCTTCGAATGTTATATTTGCTACAGTAAACAATTTTAAACTTTA
>Ga0308164_10001327_pt1 | contig 29750 bp, 27 predicted proteins | sample PhyTR2_FD_201031 | JGI IMG/M metagenome (GOLD analysis project Ga0308164, IMG submission 201031) | Phyllosphere microbial communities from UC Gill Tract Community Farm, Albany, California, United States - DLSLT.R2 | ecosystem: Host-associated > Plants > Phyllosphere > Unclassified | place: USA... | reverse complement strand
TCGGGCGGCGCGCCCACGTGCACGGTGTCGCCCGCGCGCGGCGGCGTCTCGGCCTCGTCGATGCGCACGATCACCGGCTCCTCGCCGATGTGGCCATACACCAGGCGCTCGGCGCCGAGCAGCTCGACGTACTCGACCTGCACCACCCAGCCGGCCGGGTCGAGCTTCAGGTGTTCCGGCCGCACGCCCAGGATCTGTCCCGGCCGCACGCCCGGCGCGTGGCGCAGCAGGTTCATCGGCGGCGAGCCGATGAAGCTGGCGACGAAGGTCGTGGCGGGGCGGTTGTAGACCTCCTCGGGCGTGCCGAACTGGTCCATGACGCCGCCGTTCATGACGATGATGCGCTGCGCCAGCGTCATCGCCTCGACCTGGTCGTGCGTGACGAACAGCGAGGTGATGCCGAGCTCGCGATGCAGCTTCTGGATCTCGATGCGGGTCTGCGCGCGCAGCTTGGCGTCGAGGTTGGACAGCGGTTCGTCGAACAGGAAGACCTGCGGCTGGCGCACGATCGCGCGTCCCATCGCCACGCGCTGGCGCTGGCCGCCGGAGAGCTCGCGCGGCTTGCGCGCGAGCAGGGCGCCGAGTTCGAGGATGCGCGCGGCCTTGTCCACGCGCGTCTTGATCTCGTCCCGCGGCACCTTGGCGATCTTCAGCCCGTAGGCCATGTTGTCGAAGACCGTCATGTGCGGATAGAGCGCGTAGTTCTGGAACACCATCGCGATGTCGCGTTCCGAGGGCTCGAGCGTGTTGACGACCCGACCGCCGATGGCGATCTCGCCGGCCGAGACCTCCTCCAGTCCGGCGACCATGCGCAGCAGCGTCGACTTGCCGCAGCCCGACGGCCCGACGATGACGACGAATTCCCGATCCCCGATCTCCGCGCTCACCCCATGGATGACCTGATTGGCCTTCGGCCCTGCGCCATAGCGCTTGATGACATTGCGAAACGAAAGAGCAGCCATTTTTTTCCGTTGATGGCCCCGCAAGAGGAGCCCTGAATCTCAAGTGCCAGGAATACCGCGGAACCGGCTCCGCCGGGCCGCAGGTATTGCCCCCGGTAGGGGGGAGGCGAAGCGACACGAAGTGCGCGCAGCCTGGGGGCGCGCCTACTTCTCGGTATCCACGAGTCCCTTGACGAACCACTTCTGCATCAGCACCACCACCAGGGCGGGAGGCAGCATCGCCAGGATGGCGGTGGCCATCACGACGTTCCATTCGTTCTGGCCGTCGCCGCCGGCGATCATGCGCTTGATGCCCACCACGACCGGGTACATGTCCTCGCCGGTGGTGGCGATCAGGGGCCAGAGATACTGGTTCCAGCCATAGATGAACTGGATCACGAACAGCGCCGCGATCGAGGTCTTCGACAGCGGCAGCAGGACATCGAAGAAGAAGCGCATCGGGCTCGCGCCATCCATGCGCGAGGCCTCGGTCAGCTCCTCGGGCACCGTCAGGAAGAACTGGCGCAGCAGGAAGGTCGCCGTCGCCGAGGCGATCAGCGGCACCGTGAGGCCGGCGTAGGTGTTGAGCATGTGCAGGTTGGCCAGCACCTCGTAGGTGGGCAGGATGCGCACCTCCACCGGCAGCATCAGCGTCACGAAGATGGCCCAGAACACCGTCTTCCTGAACGGGAAGCGGAAGTAGACGATGGCGAAGGCCGACAGCAGCGAGATCGTGATCTTGCCGATGGCGATGACCAGCGCCGTCACCAGGCTGACCCACATCATGTGCGCCACCGGCGCGTTGGAGCCGACGCTGCTCTCGCGTCCGAACAGCGCCGCCGTGTAGCTCTCGCGCATGTGCGACCCCGGCAGCAGGGGCATGGGCGCCTGCACGATCTCCTGCGCGGTGTGGGTGGACGCCACGAACGCCAGGTAGAGCGGGAAGGCGACGATCAGCACGCCCAGCATCACGATCACGTGCGCCAGGATGCCCTGGGTGCCGCGTTTCTCGACCATGTCAGTAATTCACTTTCTTCTCGACGTAGCGGAACTGGATGACGGTGAGGACCACCACGATGCCCATCAGCACCACCGACTGCGCGGCCGAACCCCCCAGGTCCATGGCCTTGAAGCCGTCGTAGTAGACCTTGTAGACCAGGATGGCGGTGTCCGTGCCCGGTCCGCCGTGGGTGGCGGCATCGACGATCGCGAAGGTGTCGAAGAAGGCATAGACGACATTGATGACCAGCAGGAAGAAGGTGGTGGGCGACAGCAGCGGGAACTGAACCGTCCAGAAGCGGCGCCACGGGCGCGCGCCGTCGATCGCGGCGGCCTCGATCAGCGAGCGCGGGATCGACTGCAGGCCGGCGAGGAAGAACAGGAAGTTGTAGGAGAGCTGCTTCCAGATCGCCGCCATCACGATCAGCGTCATGGCGTGGCCGGAGTTCATGAGGTGGTTCCAGTCGATGCCGAGCTTGCCCAGCGCATAGGCCACCACGCCCAGCGAGGGCGAGAACATGAACACCCACAGCACCGCCGCCACCGCCGGCGCCACCGCGTAGGGCAGGATCAGCATGGTCTTGTAGAAGGTGCCGCCGCGCGTGATGCGGTCGGCGAAGACGGCCAGCATCAGCGACAGCGAGATGCCGATGCCCGCGACCAGCACGGAGAACAGCGCCGTGGTCTTGAACGATTCGACATAGCCCGGATCGGCGAACAGCTGGCGGAAGTTGTCCAGGCCCACGAACTCGATCGAGGTCCCGAAGGGGTCCTGCTGCTGCAGCGACTGGTAGAGGGCCTGGCCGGCCGGCCAGAAGAAGAACACCAGGATGACCAGCATCTGTGGCGCGAGCAGCAGCCATGGCAGGCCGCCGGAACGGAAGAAGACTCGTTTTTCCATGATTCAAACCCACCCCCGGTCTTCGTGCACCGCGTGTCGCTTTCGCCAACCCCCTTGCAGGGGACGATACCGGAGGCCCGGCGAAGCCGGCTCCTCGGTATCCCTGGTCGTCGCGCCGCCTTGGCGTTCAGGAAGATGGGGGTGTCGTGTCAGCCCTTGTTGGCCTTCTGGAAGCGCTCGAGCTGCTCGTTGCCGCGCTTGACGATGGCGTCGAGCGCCTCCTTGGCGGTCTTCTTGCCGTTCCAGACCTGCTCGAGTTCCTCGTCCTCGATGGCGCGGATCTGCACGTAGTTGCCCAGGCGGATGCCGCGGCTCTTGTCGGTCACCTTGCGGATCATCTGCGTCACGGCGACGTCGGTGCCGGGGTTCTGCTTGTAGAAGCCCGAGTCCTCGGTCAGCTTGTAGGCCGCCGTGGTGACCGGCAGGTAGCCGGTGCGCTTGTGGCTGGCGGACTGCACTTCGGGCGTCGAGATGAAGCTGAAGAACTTGGCGACGCCCTTGTACTTCTCGGGTGTCTTGCCCGACATCACCCACAGGCTGGCGCCACCGATGACGGTGTTCTGCGGCGCGCCGGGGACGTCGGGGTAGTAGGGCAGGGGCGCGACGCCATAGCCGAACTTGGCGTTCTTGGCGACGTTGCCGTAGAAGCCCGAGGACGTGTTGATCATGGCGCACTCGCCGGAGATGAACGAGGCCTCGGGGATGTTGGAGCGTCCCTTGTAGATGAACAGGCCCTGCTTGACCATGCTCGCGAGGTTCTCGACATGGCGCAGGTGCAGTGGCGAGTCGACCTTCAGGCGCGCGTCGAGGCCGGCCAGGCCGTTGCTCTTGCTGGCGAACTCGACGTTGTGCCAGGCCGAGAAGCTCTCGACCTGGGTCCAGTTCTGCCAGGCCGTCGTGAACGGGCACTTGTGGCCGCTGGCCTTGAGCTTGGCGGCGGCGGAGACCACCTCCGGCCAGGTCGAGGGCGCCTTGTCGGTGGGCAGGCCGGCCGCCTTGAAGGCGTCCTTGTTGAAGTAGAAGACCGTGGTCGAGCTGTTGAAGGGGAAGCTGAGCATCTGCCCGTTGGGTGCCGTGTAGTAGCCGGCGACGGCGGGGATGTAGGCCGCCGGATCGAACTTCTCGCCGGCGTCCTTCATGACCTTGCCCACCGGCACGATGGCGCCCTTGCTGGCCATCATGGTGGCGGTGCCGACCTCGAACACCTGCAGGATGTCCGGCGCGTTGCCGGCGCGGAAGGCGGCGACCGCGGCCGTCATCGACTCCTCGTACTGGCCCTTGTAGGTCGGGACGATCTTGTAGTCCTTCTGGCTTTCGTTGAACTGCTTGGCCAGGTCGTTGACCCATTCGTTGTTGACGGCGGTCATCGAGTGCCACCACTGGATCTCGGTCTGGGCCTGGGCCGTGCCGGCGAGGGTGGTGGCCGCCAGTGCCGTGCACAGGGCGAGCGTCTTGAATCGCATGAGGGAGGACTCCTGAAGGGAAAAGCGCGGGTGGGTGCGCCGGAACGCGGAAGGCGCGCATGCTAGACCGTGCTCGTGACACGGCGGCGACCCCGGTTTGTGCCGCCGGACGGTGTTTTCTCCAAGGGGGGAAACCCTCCTGGCGCCACGGCGAACAAGCTGCTTGCTGCAATGCACCATGCTAGCATCGTCCTCCCTTTTCCCCAGCATTCCGCTGGCCCCGCACCGGATCCGACCGGGTCCGCACCGGGGCGTACCAGCCGCAGCAGCGGCACGCGCCATGACCAAGACCTCACTCGACAAAAGCAAGATCCGGTTCCTGTTGCTGGAGGGCATCCATCCCTCGGCCGTGGAGGTGCTGCGCGGCGCGGGCTATTCGCAGATCGAGACCCTGCCCAAGGCGCTGCAGGGCGAGGAGCTCAAGGCCAAGCTGGCCGACGTGCATTTCCTCGGCATCCGCTCGCAGAGCCAGCTGACGGCCGACGTGCTGGCCGCGGCGCCCAAGCTGGTGGCCGTGGGCTGCTTCTGCATCGGCACCAACCAGGTCGACCTGGCGGCGGCGCGCGAGCGCGGCGTGGCGGTGTTCAACGCGCCTTATTCCAATACCCGCTCGGTGGCCGAACTGGTGCTGGCCGAAGCCATCCTGCTGCTGCGCGGCGTGCCGGAGAAGAACGCGCTGGCGCACCGGGGCGGCTGGCTGAAGTCGGCCACCCACTCGCACGAGGCGCGTGGCAAGACACTGGGCATCGTGGGCTATGGCTCCATCGGCACGCAGCTGTCGGTGCTGGCCGAGTCCCTGGGCATGCATGTCGCGTTCTACGACGTGGTCAACAAGCTGCCGCTGGGCAACGCGCGCCAGGTGCAACGCCTGCACGACCTGCTGGCCCAGAGCGACATCGTGACGCTGCACGTGCCCGAGCTGCCCTCGACGCAATGGATGATCGGCCCCGACGAGATCGCCGCCATGAAGCCCGGCGGCATCCTGATCAACGCGGCGCGCGGCAAGGTGGTCGACATCGACGCCCTGGCCGCGGCGCTCAAGGCCAAGAAGCTCTGGGGCGCGGCGATCGACGTGTTCCCGGTCGAGCCGGGCAGCAACAACGAGGAGTTCGTCTCCCCCCTGCGCGGCCTCGACAACGTGATCCTGACGCCGCACGTGGGTGGCTCGACGATGGAGGCGCAGGCCAACATCGGCGGCGAGGTGGCCGAGAAGCTGGTCAAGTACAGCGACAACGGCACCTCGATCTCCTCGGTCAACTTCCCCGAGGTGGCGCTGCCGGCGCACCCGGGCAAGCACCGGCTGCTGCACATCCACCAGAACGTGCCGGGCGTGCTGTCGGAGATCAACCGCATCTTCTCCGAGAACCACATCAACATCGCCTCGCAGTACCTGCAGACCGACGAGAAGGTGGGCTATGTCGTGATCGACATCGACGCGGCGTCCTCGGACCTGGCGCTGGAGAAGCTCGCGGCGGTGTCGGGGACGATCCGCAGCCGGGTGCTGTTCTAGCGGGAGCCGGGCCCGGCGCCGGCGGCGCGCCGGCGCGGGGGGTTGACCCTGCCGGCATGCGAACGACCGGGCTGACCTAAAATCCCCGCCCCGGCAAGCGGGTGCGCAGCGCCCGGCCGAGGCCATTTCCCCGATGAATGCACCCACCGCGCTGACGGCGTTGTTGTCGCAGGCCGCAGAGCCCGCGCGACTTCGCGAGATCCCCTACAACTACACCAGCTTCTCCGACCGGGAGATCGTGATGCGCCTCCTGGGCGAGCGCGGCTGGACGCTGCTGCAGTCGCTGCGCGACGAGCGCCGCACGGGCCGCTCGGCGCGCATGCTCTACGAGGTGCTGGGCGACATCTGGGTGGTGCAGCGCAATCCCTACCTGGTCGACGACCTGCTGGACAACCCGCGCCGGCGCGGCCAGCTGGTCGAGGCGCTGAACCATCGGCTGGGCGAGGTCGGCAAGCGCCGCACGCCGGAACTCGACGCCCAGCGCGACGCGCTGGTGGGCGAGCTGTCGACGCTGGTGGCGCGCGCCATCGCCGACTTCGATGCCATGTTCCGCGACGTCGCCGCCCTGCGGCGCAAGGCGACGCGCGCGTTCCGCCGGCTCACGGCCAAGGACAACATCAAGTTCGACGGCCTGTCGCGCGTGGCGCACGTGACCGATGCCACCGACTGGCGCGTGGAGTACCCCTTCGTCGTGCTGTGCCCGGACACCGAGGCCGAGATGGCATTGCTGGTCAAGGGCTGCATCGAGCTGGGCCTGACGATCATCCCGCGCGGCGGCGGCACCGGCTACACCGGCGGCGCGATCCCGCTGACCTGGAACAGCGCGGTCATCAACACCGAGAAGCTGGAGGCCATGACCGAGGTGGAGCTGGTCGCGCTGCCGGGTCTCGATGCGCCGGTACCCACCATCTGGACCGGCGCCGGCGTGGTCACCCAGCGCGTGGCCGATGCCGCCGAGCGCGCGGGCTACGTGTTCGCGGTCGACCCGACCTCGGCCGAGGCCTCCTGCGTGGGCGGCAACGTCGCCATGAACGCCGGCGGCAAGAAGGCCGTGCTGTGGGGCACGGCGCTGGACAACCTGGCGTCCTGGCGCATGGTGACGCCGCAGGCCGAGTGGCTGGAGGTCACGCGCATCGGCCACAACCTCGGCAAGATCCACGATGCCGAGTCGGCCGTCTTCGAGCTGCAGTACTTCGCCGCCGACGGGACGACGAAGCTGCGCGCCGAGCGGCTGGAGATCCCCGGCCGCACCTTCCGCAAGGAGGGCCTGGGCAAGGACGTCACGGACAAGTTCCTCTCCGGCCTGCCGGGCATCCAGAAGGAGGGCTGCGACGGCCTGATCACCAGCTGCCGCTGGATCGTCCATCGCATGCCCTCGCACACGCGCACGGTGTGCCTCGAATTCTTCGGCAACGCCAAGGACGCGGTGCCCAGCATCGTCGAGATCAAGGATTTCATGTTCGCCGAGCAGAAGCGCTCGGGCGTGCTGCTCGCCGGCCTGGAGCACCTGGACGACCGCTACCTCAAGGCGGTCGGCTATGCCACCAAGTCGAAGAAGCACGGCGGGCTGCCGAAGATGGTGCTGTTCGGCGACATCGCCGGCGACGACGCCGATGCCGTGGCGCGCGCCACCTCGGAGGTGGTGCGCATCGCCAATTCGCGCAGCGGCGAGGGCTTCGTTGCCATCAGCCCCGAGGCGCGCAAGAAGTTCTGGCTCGACCGCAAGCGCACGGCCGCCATCAGCCGCCACACCAACGCCTTCAAGATCAACGAGGACGTGGTGATCCCGCTGCCGCGCATGGCCGAGTACACCGATGGCATCGAGCGCATCAACATCGAGCTGTCGCTGCAGAACAAGATCGCCTTCGCCGATGCGCTGGAGGAATTCCTCGCGCGCGGCAACCTGCCCCTGGGCAAGACCGATGACGCCCACGACATCCCGCCGGCCGAGCTGCTGGAGGATCGCGTCGCGCAGGCCCTGGCGCTGGTGCGCGAGGTGCGCGCGACGTGGAGCGGCTGGCTGCGCGACGTCGATGCGCTGTTCGCGCGGCTGCAGGATCATTCGCTGCGCGCGAGCTGGAAGACGCAGATCCGCGCGCCGCTGCAGCAGATCTTCTCCGGCGCCGAGTTCGCGCCGATCCTGGACGAGTGCGCCGCCATCCACCAGCGCGTGCTCAAGGGCCGCGTGTGGGTCGCGCTGCACATGCACGCGGGCGACGGCAACGTCCACACCAACCTGCCGGTCAACAGCGACAACTACGAGATGCTGCAGACCGCCCACGCGGCGGTGGTGCGCATCATGGCGCTGGCGCGCTCGCTCGACGGCGTGATCTCCGGCGAGCACGGCATCGGCATCACCAAGCTCGAATTCCTGTCCGACGACGAGCTGCGGCCGTTCACCGAATACAAGCAGCGCGTCGACCCGGAGGGGCGCTTCAACAAGGGCAAGCTGCTGCGCGACGGCCAGGCCTCGCACGGCCTGCAGGCCGACCTGACGCACGCCTACACGCCCAGCTTCGGCCTGATGGGCCACGAGTCGCTGATCATGCAGCAGAGCGACATCGGCGCCATCGCCGATTCGGTCAAGGACTGCCTGCGCTGCGGCAAGTGCAAGCCGGTGTGCGCCACCCACGTGCCGCGCGCCAGCCTGCTCTACAGCCCGCGCAACAAGATCCTCGCCACCTCGCTGCTGGTCGAGGCCTTCCTGTACGAGGAACAGACCCGGCGCGGCGTCAGCCTGCGGCACTGGGAGGAGTTCGAGGACGTGGCCGACCACTGCACGGTCTGCCACAAGTGCCTGACGCCATGTCCGGTGAAGATCGACTTCGGCGACGTCTCCATGAACATGCGCAACCTGCTGCGCAAGATGGGCCAGAAGAGCTTCCGCCCCGGCAACGCGGCGGCCATGATGTTCCTCAACGCCACCAACCCGTCGACCATCAAGGCGATGCGCGTGGGCATGGTGGACATCGGCTTCAAGGCCCAGCGCCTGGCCCACGACTTCCTCCGCCTGCCGGCGAAGAAGCAGACGGCCCTGCCGCCGGCCACGCTCGGCCCGGCTCCGCTCAAGGAGCAGGTGATCCACTTCATCAACAAGAAGATGCCCGGCGGCCTGCCCAAGCAGACGGCGCGCGCGCTGCTCGACATCGAGGATGCCGACTACGTGCCGATCATCCGCGACCCCAGGGCCACCAGCGCCGAGACCGAGGCGGTCTTCTACTTCCCGGGGTGCGGCTCGGAACGCCTGTTCTCGCAGGTCGGCCTGGCGACGCAGGCGATGCTCTGGCGCGCCGGCGTGCAGACCGTGCTGCCGCCGGGCTATCTGTGCTGCGGCTATCCGCAGCGCGGCAGCGGCCAGTTCGACAAGGCCGAGAAGATGATCACCGACAACCGCGTGCTCTTCCACCGCGTCGCCAACACGCTCAACTACCTCGACATCAAGACCGTGGTGGTGAGCTGCGGCACCTGCTACGACCAGCTCCAGGGCTACCAGTTCGACAAGATCTTCCCCGGCTGCCGGATCATCGACATCCACGAATACCTGCTGGAGAAGGGCATCACGCTGGCGGATTCGATCGATGGCGCGGGCGGTGGCGGCTATCTCTACCACGACCCCTGCCACAGCCCGATGAAGCTGCAGGACCCGATGAAGACCGTCAAGTCGCTGGTCGGCGACGGCGTGATGAAGAACGACCGCTGCTGCGGCGAGTCGGGCACCCTGGGCGTGAGCCGGCCGGACATCTCGACGCAGATCCGCTTCCGCAAGGAGGAGGAGCTGAAGAAGGGCGAGGCGGCGCTGCGCGCGACGGGCCGGGTCCCGGCGCAGGGCGACGTCAAGATCCTCACCAGCTGCCCGAGCTGCCTGCAGGGCCTGTCGCGCTATGGCGGCGACCTGAACAACGGCCTGCTGGAGGCCGACTACATCGTCGTCGAGATGGCCCGCCGCATCCTGGGCGAGAACTGGCTGCCCGAGTACGTGGCCGCCGCCAACGCCGGCGGCATCGAGCGGGTGCTGGTGTGAGCGCCATCGTGCCGACCTCGCCGCCCCGGCCGTCGTCGTCCGCATCGCGCCGCGCCGGCTGCCCGCTGTGCGAGGCCGCCGGCGGGCGCCCGGTCTTCGAGGGTCCGGACTTCCGCGTCATCCACGCCGACGAAGCCGGGTTCCCCGCCTTCTACCGGGTCGTCTGGAGCGACCACGTGGCCGAGTTCTCCGACCTGGACGCGGAGTCCCGCATCCGCTGCATGGAGGCGGTGGCCACGGTCGAGCGCGTGCTGCGCGAGCACCTGGCACCGGCCAAGATCAACCTCGCCGCGCTCGGCAACATGGTGCCCCACCTGCACTGGCACGTCATCGCCCGCTTCGAGGACGACAGCCACTTTCCCGCCCCCGTCTGGGCCGAGGCCCGGCGCCCGCGCGATGCCGCGCGGGAGGCCGCCGTCGCCGCGCTGCTGCCGGCGCTCGAACGCACGCTCGTCGAGCATCTGCGCCTCACCCATCACGGCTGAACACACATTCCGAGGATTCCCATGGCAGGCCTGCACATCGGCGCACCGACGCCCCAATCGATCACCGTCCACGGCCAGTCGCGCGTGCTGGAGGTGGGCTTCTCCGACGGCGCGAGCTTCCGCATCCCGTTCGAGCTGATGCGCGTGTACTCGCCCTCGGCCGAGGTGCAGGGCCACGGCCCGGGCCAGGAGGTGCTGCAGACCGGCAAGCGCCAGGTCGGCCTGCTGTCCCTGGAGCCGGTGGGCAACTACGCGGTCAAGCCGGTCTTCACCGACGGCCACGAGAGCGGCATCTTCTCGTGGGCCCTGCTCTACGAACTCGGCTCGCAGCAGGACGCGCTGTGGGCGCGCTACAAGCAGCGCCTGGCCGCGGCCGGCGTCGACCGCGATGCGCCGATGGCGGCTTCCGGCGGCGGTGGCGGACACGCCTGCGGCAGCCACTGACGGGCGCGGCGGTCGTCAATGTCCGCCGTCCTCGCGGGGTCGTCGGCTTGAGTGCCGGGCTTCCGCCCTAACATGGTGGCCATGAGTACCACCCATTTCGGTTTCGAGAACGTCGACGAACAGGACAAGGCACGTCGCGTCCGCGGCGTGTTCGATTCGGTCGCCACGCGCTACGACCTCATGAACGACCTGATGTCGGTCGGTCTGCATCGCGCCTGGAAGGCCTACACCGTGATGGTCGCCAACGTCGGCGAGGGCTCCCGCGTGCTGGACATCGCGGGCGGCACGGGCGACCTGGCCCTGGCCTTCTCCAAGAAGGTGGGGGCGTCCGGCCAGGTGGTCCATACCGACATCAACGAGGCGATGCTGCGCACCGGCCGCGAGCGCCTGCTCGACGCCGGCGTCAGCCTGCCGACGATGGTCTGCGACGCCGAGAAGCTGCCGTTCCCCGACGACCATTTCGATGTCGTGACCGTCGCCTTCGGCCTGCGCAACATGACGCACAAGGATCTGGCGCTCAAGGAGATGAACCGGGTGCTCAAGCCGCGCGGCAAGCTGCTGGTGCTGGAGTTCTCCAAGGTCGCGCAGCCATTGCGCAAGGCCTACGACTGGTATTCGTTCAAGGTGCTGCCGCGCCTGGGCAAGGTGGTGGCGGGCGACGACGCGAGCTATCGGTACCTGGCCGAATCCATCCGCATGCATCCCTCACAGGATGAACTCAAGACCCTCATGAAGGAGGGTGGTTTCGGTCATGTGGACTATCACAACATGACGGGGGGCATCGTCGCCCTGCATGTTGGAATCAAGTGTTGAGTGTTGACTTTTTCCGGGACCTTCCCGTTGAGGAGACGATGAGATGAAGAATTTTCTGGCCGTATGCCTGATGTGCGCCATGGTGCTCGTGAGCGTCGAGGTCGATGCCAAGCGCATGGGGGGCGGACAGTCGATGGGCCGCCAGTCGAACAACGTGACGCAACGCGAGGCGTCGCCACCGGCCTCGCCCATGACGCCCGGCGCGCCGACACAGAACGCCAACAACGCGGCCGCGCGTCCCGGCGCCGCGGCGCCGGCCGCCGCCGCGCCCAAGCGCAACTGGGGCGGCATGCTGGGCGGTCTGGCCGCCGGCCTGGGACTGGCCTGGCTGGCGCATTCGCTCGGCCTGGGTGCCGGCTTCGGCAACATCCTGCTGATCCTGCTGCTGGTCATGGCCGGCGTGATGGCCTGGCGTTTCTTCGCCGCCCGTTCGCGCAACAACAACGGTGGCGCTTCCCGCAATGGCGACTTCGCGTTCCAGGGTGCCGGCAGCGGCCCGGCCGACGCGCCGACGCCCACGCAGTACAGCCCCGCCAAGGTCGGCAACGACGCCTCGGCCCGTCCCTGGGAGACCGGCGCGACCTCGTTCGACGCCAACGCGCAGCGCCCCGGCGCCTCGTCGGGCATCTCCTCGATGGCCAATGCGGCCGGTGCCGGCGCCGTGGGCGCCACCGGTGGCAGCATGATCGGCTCGGCCCTGGCCGGCGCGCAGTCCTGGGGCATCCCCGCGGGCTTCGACGTCGACGGCTTCCTGACCGCCGCCAAGCGCAACTTCGTGACGCTGCAGGATGCCTGGGACCGCGCCGATGTCGGCAACCTGCGCTCGATGATGACCGACGGCATGCTCAGCGAGATCAAGTCGCAGCTCTCCGAGCGCGAGACGCACACCGGCGGCCAGCCCAACAAGACCGAGGTCGTGATGCTCGACGCCAAGCTGCTGGGCATCGAGGAACTGCCCGATGTCTACATGGCGAGCGTCGAGTTCTCCGGCATGATCCGCGAGGACGCCTCGGCCGGTCCGAGCCCGTTCCGCGAGGTCTGGAACATGACCAAGCCCGTGAGCGGCTCGGGCGGCTGGCTGGTGGCGGGCGTCCAGGCCCTGCAATGACCTGACTCGGCGTCATCGCGGCGCACCGGCCGACGGCCGGAGCGCGGGCGGACCGGATAATGGGGACATGGCTACACCATCGTCCCCATTTTCTTTTCTCGACGGCCTGTTCGACCGCATCGGCAGCCGCCTCAAACCCCCGACCTGGGCGGTGCACGAGATCCAGCAGCGCGCCGTGCTGTTCCTCAACCACGTCCTGCAGCAGGAGCCCGAGGCCCAGCAGCGCCTGACGCGCCAGCAGGGCCGGGTGGTGCGCTTCGAATGGCGCTTCGTCACGCTGCAGCTGGTGGCCACGCCCGCCGGCCTGCTCGACCTGGCGCCCGAGGGCGCCGTTCCCGAACTCACCCTGATCGTCACCGAGACCTCGCCGCTGCGCCTGGCCGGCGCGACCCTGCGCGGCGACAAGCCCACGGTGCGCATCGTCGGCGACGTGCAGCTGGCGGCCGAGGTCAACTGGCTGGTCGACCACGTGCGCTGGGATGTCGAGGACGACCTCGCGCGCGTGATCGGCGACGTGCCCGCGCACACGCTGGGCAACGCCGCGCGCCGCGTGGCGGCGGCACTGCGCCAGTTCGTCGGCAAGGCCGCCGGTGGCCGCGGCCGCGCGGGCACGGCCTCCGGGAGCGCGAGCAACGAATGAACCGTTTCTCCCGCGGTCTGTTCATCGTCTGGATCGCGCTGCGCTACGGACTCGACGAGCTGGTGCTCACGAGCTTCCAGAAGCCGTGGCTGCGCGTGCTGGCGCGCATCGTCTCGTTCGGCCGGCGGCTGGATGCGCCACGCGGCCAGCGCCTGCGCGAGGCGCTGGAGCGGCTCGGTCCCATCTTCGTGAAGTTCGGCCAGGTGCTCTCGACGCGGCGCGACCTGCTGCCGCCCGACATCGCCGACGAGCTGGCCTGGCTGCAGGACCGCGTGGCGCCGTTTCCCTCGGCGGTGGCCATCGCCACCATCGAACGCGCCTTCAAGCGCCCGGTGGGCGAGGTCTTCGAGCGCTTCGACGAGACGCCGGTGGCCAGCGCCTCGATCGCGCAGGTGCACTTCGCCACCATCCGCAACGCCCAGGGCCGGGTGCGCGACGTCGCCGTCAAGGTGCTTCGCCCCGGCATGCGGCGCGTGATGGAGAAGGACCTGGCGCTGATGGCCATGATGGCCGGCTGGGTCGAGAGCCTGTCGGCCGATGGCAAGCGCCTGAAGCCGCGCGAGGTGGTGGCCGAGTTCAACAAGTACCTGCACGACGAGCTCGATCTGGTGCGCGAGGCCGCCAATGCCGCCCAGCTGCGACGCAACATGGCCGAGCTGGAGCTGGTGCTGATCCCCGAGATGATCTGGGACTTCTGCCATCCCGAGGTCATGGTGATGGAGCGCATGAACGGCGTGCCCATCGGCCAGCTCGAGCGCCTGCGCGCGGCCGGCGTCGACATCCCCAAGCTGGCGCGCGACGGCGTCACGATCTTCTTCACCCAGGTCTTCCGCGACGGCTTCTTCCATGCCGACATGCATCCCGGCAACATCCAGGTCAGCCTGGAGGAGGCGACCTTCGGGCGCTACATCTCGCTCGACTTCGGCATCGTCGGCACCCTGACGGAATCGGACAAGGAATACCTGGCGCAGAACTTCGTCGCCTTCTTCCGGCGCGACTACAAGCGCGTCGCCGAGCTGCACCTGGAGAGCGGCTGGGTGCCCGTGGGCACGCGCATCGACGAGCTCGAGGCGGCGATCCGCACCGTCTGCGAGCCGTACTTCGACCGGCCGCTGCGGGAGATCTCGCTGGGCATGGTGCTCATGCGCCTGTTCCAGACCTCGCGCCGCTTCCACGTCGAGATCCAGCCGCAGCTGGTGCTGCTGCAGAAGACGCTGCTCAACATCGAGGGCCTGGGCCGCGAGCTCGATCCCGAGCTCGACCTCTGGGCGACGGCCAAGCCGTTCCTGGAGAAGTGGATGCTCGACCAGATCGGGCCGAAGCAGCTGTTCGCCCAATTGCGCGAGGAAGCGCCGCGCTATGCCAAGCTGCTGCCCCAGCTGCCGCGACTGCTGCACGAATACCTGGAGCATCGCCCGGACGACCACCGGCGCGAACTGCTCGAACTGCTGCAGGCGCAGAAGAAGACCATCGGGCTGCTGCAGGCCGTGATCTACGGTGGCATGGGTTTCGCACTGGGTCTGCTGGCGATGCAGCTGCTGCTGCGCGTGAAGGTTTTCTAGACACCCCCCCGCATTCCTCCCGGAGAGATTCCCGTGCTGCTGACCCTGGTCGCCGTCTACCTGCTGCTCACGATCGCCATCGGCCTGGTGGCGGCCCGGCGGGTCAAGAACACGGCCGATTTCGCCATCGCCGGGCGGCACCTGCCGCTGTTCATGATCGTGACGACCACCTTCGCGACGTGGTTCGGCTCCGAGACCGTGCTGGGCATCCCGGCCAAGTTCATCGAGGGCGGGCTGCACGGCGTCATCGAGGATCCGTTCGGCGCCGGGACCTGCCTGATCCTGGTCGGGCTGTTCTTCGCCGGCAAGCTCTATCGCATGACGCTGCTGACCATCAGCGACTACTACCGCGAGCGCTACGGCCGCACCGTGGAGGTGGCGTGCTCGCTCATCATCATGGTGAGCTACCTCGGCTGGGTCTCGGCGCAGGTGACGGCGCTGGGGCTGGTCTTCAACGTCCTGTCGGCCGGCGCCATCACGATTCCCGTGGGCATGGTGATCGGCGTCGTCTCGATCCTGGCCTATACGCTGTTCGGCGGCATGTGGTCGGTGGCGGTGACCGACTTCATCCAGATGATCATCCTGGTGGCGGGCCTGGGCGTGATCGCGGTGTTCGCCGGCCACATGGCCGGCGGCGCCGACCGGGTGGTGGCGTTCGCCCTCAGCCGCGACCTGTTCCGCTTCTGGCCGGAACCGACCCTGCGCGACATCGTGTTCTTCGTCGCCGCCGCCATCACCATGATGCTGGGCTCGATCCCGCAGCAGGACGTGTTCCAGCGCGTGATGTCGGCCAACAACCTGCGCTCGGCGACGCGCGGCCCGGTCATCGGCGGCCTGGCCTACATCCTGTTCGCCTTCGTCCCCATGTTCCTGGTGGCGAGCGCGCTGCTGATCATGCCGGAGCAGGCCCAGACGCTGCTCCACGACGATCCGCAGAAGCTGCTGCCGACGCTGGTGCTGGAGCGGATGCCGTTCGCGATGCAGGTGCTGTTCTTCGGCGCGCTGCTGTCGGCGATCAAGTCGACCGCGTCGGCCACGCTGCTGGCGCCGAGCGTCACCTTCACCGAGAACATCTGGCGCCAGTGGCGTCCGGCGGGCACCGACCGCGAGAACCTGCGCACCATGCGCGTGACGGTGCTGGTGTTCAGCATCGTCGTGCTGGTCTATGCGATCCGCATGCAGGGCACGCCGATCTACGAGCTGGTCTCGGGCGCCTACCAGGTGCCGCTGGTGGGTGCCTTCGTGCCGCTGGTGTGCGGGCTCTACTGGCGCCGTGCGACCACCCAGGGCGCCGTGGCGGCCGTGCTGCTGGGCATCGGCGTGTGGCTGCTGTTCCTGGCCCTGCCGTGGGGCGAGGCGTTCCCGGCCCAGCTCGCCGGCGTGCTGGCGGCCTTCGCGGGCATGGGGGCCGGCTCGCTGGCACCCCAGTGGCTGGCTGACGTGCGCACGCCGCATCGCCTCCTCGCCGTCGACCCGGCCTGACGGCGCGGGCGGGCCGCCGGGCCCGTCGGCACGCCCGGGCAAGGGTCGTGGCCGCGGACCCGCCGACCTATAATCGCGGGCTTTGCGAGCGGCCGCCGCGCCGCGTTTCCTCACTCCCAATCCCATGCCCATCTACGCCTACAAGTGCAGCGCCTGCGGCTTCGCCAAGGACGCCCTGCAGAAAATGTCCGATGCACCCCTGACGGTGTGTCCGGCGTGCGGCGCGAGCACATTCGAGAAGCAGGTCACCGCGGCCGGCTTCCAGCTCAAGGGGTCCGGCTGGTACGTGACCGACTTCCGCGAAGGCGGCAGTGGCAAGAAGCCGGCCGAATCGAGCACCTCGAAGGACGCGGGCGACACGGCCAAGCCGGCCGCCTCGCCTTCATCCTCCTCCGAGCCGGCCGCCGCCGGTGGCGGCGCGACCGCGGCGGCTCCCGCGCCCTCGGCCAGTCCCGCGCCATCACCGGCGCCGGCACCTCCCGCCAAGAGCGATTGAAGGCCGACGGCATGCATGCGCTGCGCAAATGGCTGCTCTCGGGCCTGCTGGTCATCGTGCCGCTGGTCATCACGCTGGGGGTGCTCAACTGGATCATCGGCACGCTCGACCAGACGCTGTGGCTGCTGCCCACCGAATGGACCGACTGGCTCAATGCCCATCGCGTGCGCGGCCTGGGCGTGCTGCTCACGCTGGCCATCCTGCTGGTGGTCGGCGCCGTCGCCAGCAACTTCGTCGGCAAGCGCCTGCTGGGCTGGGGCGATGCCCTGGTGCGCCGCATCCCGGTGGTGCGCTCGATCTACTCGAGCGTCAAGCAGGTGTCGGACACGCTGTTCTCCGAGAACGGCAACGCCTTCCGCACCGCCGTGCTCATCCAGTGGCCGCGCGAGGGCTCCTGGACCATCGCCTTCGTCACCGGCACGCCCGGCAACGAGGTGCGCGAGCAGCTCGGCGGCGGCGACTACCTGGGCGTCTACGTGCCGACAACGCCCAATCCGACCGGCGGCTACTTCGTCATGCTGCGACGCAGCGACTGCATCGAGCTCAAGATGACCGTGGACGAGGCCCTCAAGTACATCGTCTCGATGGGCGTGGTCGTCCCCGGCGGCCCCGCGACCCTCGCGACCCACAGATAAGACAGACCCATTGCGCCCCTGGCGCCGGAATCGATCCATGACCATGCGTTCCCACTATTGCGGTCTCGTGACCGAAGCCCTGATGGGCCAGACCGTGACCCTCTGCGGCTGGGTCAACCGCCGCCGCGACCATGGCGGCGTCATCTTCATCGACGTGCGCGACCGCGAAGGCTACGTGCAGGTGGTGTGCGATCCCGATCGCGCTGCCACGTTCGCCATCGCCGAGGACCTGCGCAACGAGTTCTGCGTGCAGGTCACGGGCCTGGTGCGGGCGCGTCCGGAGGGCACCACCAACGACAACCTCAAGAGCGGCAAGATCGAGGTGCTGTGCCACGACCTCAAGGTGCTCAACCCGTCGGTCACGCCGCCGTTCCTGCTCGACGACGACAACCTGAGCGAGACCACGCGTCTCACGCACCGCGTGCTCGACCTGCGCCGCCCGGCGATGCAGCGCAACATGATGCTGCGCTACAAGGTCACCATGGAGGCGCGCAAGTTCCTCGACGCCAACGGCTTCATCGACATCGAGACGCCGATGCTGGGCAAGTCCACGCCCGAAGGCGCGCGCGACTACCTGGTGCCCAGCCGCGTGCACGACGGCAGCTTCTTCGCGCTGCCGCAGTCGCCCCAGCTCTTCAAGCAGCTGCTGATGGTCGCGGGCTACGACCGCTACTACCAGATCGTCAAGTGCTTCCGCGACGAGGACCTGCGCGCCGACCGCCAGCCCGAGTTCACGCAGATCGACATCGAGACCTCGTTCATGGCGGAGGAGGAGATCCGCGAGATGTTCGAAGGCATGATCCGCAACGTCTTCCGCAATGCCGCAGGCATCGACCTGCCGGTGTTCCCGACGATGACGTATGGCGACGCCATGTTCAAGTACGGCTCCGACAAGCCCGACCTGCGCGTCAAGCTGGAGTTCACCGAACTCACCGAGCTGATGAAGCGCGTCGAGTTCAAGGTCTTCTCCAATGCCGCGACCATGAAGGGCGGCCGCGTCGTCGCCCTGCGCGTGCCCGGCGGCGGCGCCGAGGGCGGCCTGTCGCGCGGCGAGATCGATGCCTATCAGGAGTTCGTGAAGATCTACGGCGCCAAGGGCCTGGCCTACATCAAGGTCAACGATGCGCAGGCCGGCCGCGACGGCCTCCAGAGCCCGATCGTCAAGAACCTCGACGATGCCGTGCTGGCCGAGATCATCGCCCGCACCGGCGCGTGCAATGGCGACATCCTGTTCTTCGGCGCCGACAAGGAGAAGGTCGTCAACGACGCGATCGGCGCCCTGCGCGTGAAGATCGGCCACAGCGCGTTCGGCCGCAAGAACGGCCTGTTCGACGATCGCTGGGCACCGCTGTGGGTGGTCGACTTCCCGATGTTCGAATTCGACGAGGAGGGCCAGCGCTGGTCCGCCGTGCACCATCCGTTCACGGCGCCGAAGGACGGCCACGAGAACCTGATGGACACCGCGCCGGAGAAATGCATCGCCAAGGCCTACGACATGGTGCTCAACGGCATCGAGATGGGGGGCGGTTCGGTGCGTATCCACCGCGAGGAGGTGCAGAGCAAGGTGTTCCGCGCGCTCAAGATCAGCGCCGAGGACGCGCAGCTGAAGTTCGGCTTCCTGCTCGACGCCCTCCAGTACGGCGCCCCCCCGCATGGCGGCATCGCCATCGGCCTGGACCGCCTGGTGATGCTCATGACCGGCGCCGAGTCGATCCGCGATGTCATCGCCTTCCCGAAGACCCAGCGCGCGCAGGACCTGCTGACGCAGGCGCCCAGCCCGGTCGACGAGAAGCAGCTGCGCGAGCTGCACATCCGCCTGCGCAACGTCGAGGCCAAGGCCTGAGCAGCCTCCCCCGCGTGTGGCGAACGCCACGCGACGGGGACGGCAACGAAGAAAGGGGCACCGCGAGGTGCCCCTTTCTTCGTTGCGGGCCGTCGTCGCCCGCCTGCATCGGCCCCACCGGCGGGCGAGGCGCCCGTCTCAGAGCGCCATGTCGCTCGAGGCCCTGGATGGCTGGCGCATGGACGGCTGGCCGCTCGGCGCGGGCCGGGAGGTGGGGGTCGAGGTGGGCGCCGGTGCCGGGGTCGCGAGATCGATCACCGGCGGCGGTGCCAGCTGCAGGACCTGGCTGGTCGCGATCCATTCCTGCTGGACCTTCTCGGGACTGTCGTTGAGCGCCATGCCATAGCTGGGCACCATGGCGCGGATCCTGGTCTGCCAGGCCGGCGTGGCCAGCTTGTCCTTGAAGACCTGCTTCATCAGGTCCAGCATGATCGGCGCGGCGGTCGAGGCGCCCGGCGAGGCACCCAGCAGGCCCGCGAGGCTGCCGTCGCGCGCGCTGACGATCTCGGTGCCCAGTTTCAACACGCCGCCCTTGTCCTTGTCGCGCTTGATGATCTGGACGCGCTGGCCGGCCTGCCAGAGGCGCCAGTCCTCCTTCTTCGCGTTCGGGAAATACTCGCGCAGTGCCTTCATGCGATCGTCGTCCGACAGCATGACCTGGCCCGCCAGATACTCGACCAGCGAATATTCGGCGACCCCCACCTTCATCATCGGCCAGACGTTGTGCGGCGTGGTGGTGGCGAGCAGGTCGAGATAGGAGCCTTCCTTCAGGAACTTGGTCGAGAAGGTGGCGAACGGACCGAAGAGGATCACGCGCTTGCCGTCGAGCATGCGCGTGTCGAGGTGCGGCACCGACATCGGCGGCGAGCCCACCGACGCCTTGCCATAGGCCTTCGCCAGGTGGCGATCGGCCACCGCCGGGTTCTCCGTGACCAGGAACGAGCCGCCGACCGGAAAGCCGGCGTAGTCCTTGGCTTCCGGGATGCCCGACTTCTGCAGCAGGTGCAGGGCACCGCCACCCGCGCCGACGAAGACGAACCTGGCGTCGGTCTGGGTGGTGCTGCCGTCCTTCACGTTCCTGGAGACGACGCGCCAGCTGCCGTCGGCGTTGCGCTTGAGATCCTGCACCTCGCTGGAGAGTCTGAGCGAGAAGTTGGGTCGGGTCTGCAGATGGCCGACGAACTGGCGCGTGATCTCACCGAAGTTGACGTCCGTGCCGACCGGGCTCCACGTGGCGGCGACCTTCTGCGTGCCATCGCGGCCCTCCATCATCAGAGGCACCCACTTCCTGATCTGCTCGGGATCTTCCGAATACTGCATGCCGCGGAACAGCGGGCTGGCCTGCAGCGCGTCGTAGCGCTTCCTCAGGAAGCCGACGTTCTCGTCGCCCCAGACGAAGCTCATGTGCGGGGTCGAGTTGATGAACGAGCGCGGATTCTTCAGCACGTTGTTCCTGACCTGGGAGGCCCAGAACTGGCGCGAGATCTGGAACGCCTCGTTGATCTCGATCGCCTTGGCGATCTGGACCTTGCCGGTCTTGTCCTGCGGGGTGTAGTTGAGCTCGGCCAGCGCCGAATGGCCGGTGCCGGCGTTGTTCCAGCCGTTGGAGCTTTCCTGGGCGACGCCATCGAGGCGTTCCACCATCTCCATCGTCCAGCCGGGCTCGAGTTCGTTCAGCAGCACGCCCAGGGTCGAGCTCATGATGCCACCGCCGATCAGCAGCACATCCACCTTCCTGGGTTCGGCCGCTTGGGCGCTGGCCAGCGTCACCGACAGGGCCACGCCCGCCAGGGCCGGGTACATCTTCTTCAACGTCATCTGATTCATGGGTTCGGGATACGGAAACGGCAAGGCCGAGGTCGGGCCTCTGTTCGAGAATGGTCATGTCTCCTGCATCGACGACCCGGCCACCGGAGTGACGGGACGCTGGAGGCTCGCGCGGTGGACGTCGAATGTCCACGGGGCTCCTTGGTGTTCGCGGATTTCCGGGGCGGGCCCGGAACTGCGACCGATGCGTGATCGCGAATTTTATAGGTGCGACGATGCGACCCTTCAAGATCCCCCAATCCGTGCTGGTCGTGATCCACACGCCAGCGCTCGACGTGCTGCTCATCCGTCGTGCCGATGCGCCCGATTTCTGGCAATCCGTCACCGGCAGCAGGGAGACCGAGGACGAGCCGCTGGCCCTCACCGCCGCGCGCGAGGTGAAGGAGGAGACCGGCATCGACTGCGGACCCGGCAGTGCGCTCGCGGCGCGGCTGGGCGACTGGCGCCTGCGCAATGTGTACGACATCTATCCGCAATGGCGCTCGCGCTATGCGCCGGGCGTGACCCGCAACACCGAGCATCTGTTCGGTCTGTGCCTGCCGCAGCGCATCGAGCCCGTGCTGGCGCCGCGCGAACACACGGCGTGGCAATGGTTGCCCCACCGCGAGGCCGCGGACCGCTGCTTTTCGCCTTCCAATGCGGAAGCGATCCTGCTGCTGCCACAATTCGCGCCATGAACGCGACGACGGGCACTCCATTGCGGGTGGCGACTTACAACATCCACAAGGGCGTGCAGGGCATCGGCCCGGCGCGCAGGCTGGAGATTCACAACCTCGGCCATGCCATCGAGCAGCTCGATGCCGACATCGTCTGCCTGCAGGAAGTGCGCAAGATGAATCGCATGGGCGCGCGCCGGTTCGCGCGCTGGCCCGAGCAGCCCCAGGCCGACTTCCTGGCGCCCGAAGGCTACACGGCGGTCTACGAGACCAATGCGGTCACGCGCCACGGCGAGCATGGCAACGCGCTCCTCACGCGCTGGCCGGTGATCCGCTCGGGCCACCAGGACATCTCCGACCACCGCTTCGAGCAGCGCGGACTGCTGCACGTGCTGATCGACGTCGATGGCGTGCCGGTTCATGCCATCGTGGTGCACCTGGGCCTCATCAAGGGCAGTCGCGTGCGCCAGATCAGCCGGTTGCGCGAATTCATCGAGCGCGAGATCCCGGCCGACGAGGCGGTCATCGTGGCCGGCGACTTCAACGACTGGGGTGCGCGCATGCGCCACGCCATGAACGCGATGGGCATGCGCGACTCCAGCGATCTGCGCGGCCCGCCGACCCTGACCTACCCGTCGCGCCTGCCGGTCACGCAGCTGGACTTCATCTACGCCCGGCGCATCGCGCCGGTGTCCTGCAGCGTGCCGCGCGGCCCGGTCTGGGCCCGCATGTCCGACCACCTGCCCCTGCTCACCGATTTCTCGCTCCCCGCGCGCTAGCGTCGCGCCGGGGGGAGGCCGTCTGCGCGGCGTCCCCGGCCGATGCTCCACGCTTTCTCCGCTGATAGGATTTGTACATGTCAAGGATGATCGATGCCCTCCCAAGCCCCGTCGATGGCGCCGGGGACGAGGGCACGCCGGTTTCGGTCAAGATTCGCGAACGCCTGAAGGCCGCCCAGCAGCGCTTCAATGCCAACGACAACATCGCGGAGTTCCTCGAACCCGGCGACCTGGATGCGTTGCTCGACGAGGTCGAGATCAAGATGAAGGCCGTGCTCGAGAGTCTGGTGATCGACATCACCAACGATCACAACACCGACAACACGGCGCGCCGGGTGGCCAAGATGTACCTCAACGAGGTCTTCAGGGGACGCTACGTGCCGGCGCCCAGCCTCACCGAGTTCCCCAACGCCGAGCATCTGAACGAACTCATGATCGTCGGGCCCATCACGGTGCGCAGCGCCTGCTCGCACCACTTCTGCCCGATCATCGGCAAGCTGTGGATCGGCGTGATGCCCAACGAGCACACCAACGTGATCGGCCTGTCGAAATACGCCCGCCTGGCCGAATGGATCATGGGACGCCCGCAGATCCAGGAGGAGGCGGTGGTGCAGCTCGCCGACCTGATCCAGCGCAAGACCCAGCCCGACGGCCTGGCCCTCGTCATGGAGGCGGAGCATTTCTGCATGGCCTGGCGCGGCGTGAAGGAGATGGACAGCAAGATGATCAACTCCGTCATGCGCGGCGTCTTCCTCAAGGATCCCAACCTGCGCCGCGAATTTCTGTCGCTGCTGCCTCGTCAACGCTGAAGGAAATCATGCTCGTCCGTCTCTTGTATGCCAGCCGCGCCGTCGACGACAGCCCCAAGGCGATCGACACGATCCTGGCCCAGGCACGTGCCCACAACACCGCCTGTGGCATCACGGGCATCCTCTGCTATGGCAATGGCGTGTTCCTGCAGGCCATCGAGGGCAGCCGCACGGCGGTCAACGAGCTCTATGGGCACATCGTCAAGGATCCCCGGCACAAGGACGTGGCACTGGTGTATTTCGAGGAGATCGCCGAGCGTCGCTTCGGGGGCTGGACCATGGGCCAGGTGCATCTCACACGCGTGCATGCCTCGACGCTGATGCGGTTCTCCGAGCGCGCGGAGCTCGATCCCTACGCGGTGCCGGGCCGCGTGTCGCTGGCCCTGCTGGAGGAGCTGATGGCGACGGCCGCGGTGGGCGTGCGCAACTGACGCCTCTCCTCGTATCGGGTCCGCGGCAGCCATCCAAGGGGTCGCGGATCGGTCTGCCGACGGTCCTACAGTCGCTCGGGACAACCGCCAACGACAGACGGGTGGAACGTGGCCATCATGACTTCCATGGCTTGAACGCCATGTATCGATCCCTCTCACCATTCATCTAGGAGAAGCCATGAACAAGGACCAAGTCGAAGGCCGCGTTGATCAAGTCAAGGGCAAGATCAAGGAAGTCGCTGGCCGTGTGGTCGGCAACGAGGAACTGGAAGCCAAGGGCAATGTGGACCAAGCCGCAGGCAAGGTCCAGAGTACCTATGGCGACACCAAGGAAAGCGCCAAGGATGCCGTGAAGTCCGGCGCCGACAAGCTCTGAGTCCTGCGCTCGCAATGAAAAAAGCCTGATGTCGAATCAGGCTTTTTTTTCGTTCCGGATTCAGGTCCTGTCGGTGTCCTGATCGGCCAGCTGACTGTGCATCAGCGTCGTCACCATGTCGGCCACGTCCGAGGTCTTCAGCACGGCGGCGACCAGCGCCGTCACGGACAGCAGGCGCCAGGGCTTCACCAGCATGATGACCGCGCCGGTTCCGGCCGCGATGGCGATCAACTTGCCGGGCTGCTTGCGCGCATAGCGCTGCAGCAGGGGCTGGGCCAGTTGCAGGGCGGCATTGGCCGGATGCCTGCGCCACCAGCGGGCACCGAAGCTCTGGGCCACGCTCAGCCAGGGCAGGCTGTCGAACAGACCGCGTTTCTTCCTGGGGGAGACCAGGGGCGCGGTGCCGTCGACGGGTGTTTCCACCCGGGTCGAGGAGAAGCGCGACGGCCTGGCCTCACGCTCGACCTTGGATTCGATCTGATTGAAGAGCGCGCGGCGCGAGACGGCCAGGCGTTGTTGGGGAGTGAGACTCGAATTATCAATGGCCATCGCGTGCTCCAGCAACGTGCAAGGCATGCATGTCGGCAGCCAATTGCGCCTGCAGGTCCTGGAATCCGTGGAAAGTGGATGAACGTGCCGCGATGGATCCGGCGATCGCCGCGACCAGCAGGGTCAGTCCGGGGACCAGTACCAATACCCAATGGAAAGATCCATTGACTCCGCCCAGCATGATGGCGATGCCGGTGAACGTCAATCCAAGCAATCCGGCCACCACCGCAATGGCAGCGGCAATCGCTCTTTTCACCGCATTGCGTTTGACTTCCAGCGCTTCGGCCTTGATCAGGGCACCGTAATTGGCCAGATGATCCGCAACGAGCTCGGGATGCCCCAGCAATGTGGAATAAATAGGATGAAACATGGAATCAGCGGCCCGCGAACGAAAGTCGAAAGAAAATCAATTCGATTCCTCCGGGCATGCCATGGCGCACCCGGAGGAATCCTGTCGCTCGAGCAATCAGTATTCGTCGCGACCGCTGCGGCTGGCCAGGACGATGAGGGCGGTGATCGCGGCACCGGCGGCGGCGGCGATCAGGACCGAGCGCACCGGCTGGTCGGAAATGTACCTGCCGGTCACGTCCGCTGCCTGTTCGAGGCGGCGCTGGGCGCGTGCGCTGGTGGTGGAAGCGGCTTCGAGACCACGCTGGACCGCCTGCTGGACCCGTGCGGCGATCTGCTCGACGGCCGGCTCCGCTTCGCGACGCAGGTCGCGGACCTTCTCGCCCGCCGCGTTCACGGCATTCTGCGCATAGGTGCGGGTGCTCTCGATGGCGTCATTGGCCGTCTTGCTTGCATCATCGGCGAGTTGCGTGGCTGACTTGGTGTTCATGAAGAAATCCTTTCCTTGGTTCCATTGAATATACCGGCCAAATTTCCGTTAGTGAAGCATTTCCAGAACTTCAAAATCCATGAAATAAAGACGCGAAATGCAATCTACCCCGTGGTCCGAAATCTCCTGTCAGCAGCATGGGATTAGAGCCGTAGGAGAGCGACGTATCGCGGTCCTGCATAGGACCGAAATCATAATTCCCGTTTCAGCCCGCCAGTGGAAGCACGGCGACCAGGCGCGTGCCATTTCCAGGCTCCGATTGCACTTCCAACTCGCCGCGCGCGGCTTCGACGCGATGGCGCATGCCCGCCAGGCCATGAGTCGAGGCGCGCACATGGAAGGTGTCGAAGCCATTGCCGTTGTCGGCCACCTCGACGGTCACGTGATTCTGGTGATTGCGCATCACGATCGTCACCTCGGTCGCCTTGGCGTATTTGCCGATGTTGGTCAGGCTCTCCTGCACCATGCGATAGATCGTGAGCTTGCGCGACTCGTCGGTGTCGATCGGCTCCAGGCGCATCTCGACCTGCAGTCCCGACTGGTCGGCGAACTCGCGGCCCAGGATCTCCAGCGACGCGACGAGACCGAGGTTGGACAGCGACGAAGGACGCAGGTCCTCGATGATGCGCCGCTTCAGCGCGATGCCGCTGTTGAGCAGTTCGGTCAGGTGCTGCAGGCGCTGGATCGCATCGGGCGCATCGGCGAGTCGCGACTTCAGGCGCGCCACGTCGAGCTTGGCCGCGGTCAGGAGCGAGCCGAGTTCGTCGTGCAGTTCGCGCGCCAGATAGCCACGCTCGGTTTCCCTGACCTCCTGGAGATGGGTGGCGAGCTCCTTCAGGTTGGCCGTGCGCTCCTGGACCTGCAGTTCGAGCGCGTTGCGTTCGAGCTGCAGGGCCTTCTGCTGGCGTTCCCCGATCCGACGCAGCGCATGGGACTGCCGCAGGTACAGCCAGAAGGCGAGCCAGGCGGTCACGACGATCGCCAGGATGCCCAGGCGTCCGAAGCGCAGGGCGTTCTCGATCTGCATCTGGCCCAGGCGCATGGCTTCGTTGCTGGCGTCGATGAGCATCTCGGTCTGCGTGCGGATGGCGACCATCTCCTCGCGTCCGACGTCGGTCGTCATGACGAATTTCCAGGCCTGCTCGTCGCCACTGCGACGCAACCGGACGCTGGTGTCCATCTCCGCCATCTTGCGGGCGACGTGGCGCGTCAGGATCTCGAGGCGACGCATATCCTCCTGCTGGCCTGCGTAGAGCTGCCGCAGTTCGGCCAGGCGGCCGTCGACCTGCGCGACGGCCGTGTCATAAGGTTCGCGATAACTCGGCTCGCCGGTCAACAGATAACCACGCTGGCCCGTTTCAGCATCCAGGATGTTCTGCAGGAGTCGCAGCAGCGTCGTTCGGACCTTCTGCGCAGTGCGTACGGCCTCGAGCGCGTTGCCCGATCGCAGGTAGCCGGCTTCGTTGATGCCCACCACGGCCAGCGCGGCCAGCGTGGCCAGCGTGAGACCCAGAGCCATCTTCGATAAAGCTAACCAACGCATGAGGTTTCCGCGAGATGTCGGTGATTCAAATTCGGGAATAATCGAAGCCGACCAATAATCAGCAAGTTGCGACGCTCAACCGCGCAGGACAACGAACAAGGTAAAAGATGATCAAGATCGGAATTGTGGACGACCACGCCATCGTGCGCTCCGGTTTGCGCCAGTTTTTCTCGGAACACGTCGACCTCAGGGTGGTCGGTGAAGCAGGTACGGGACGCGAAGCCATCGAGCTGGTGCGCACTACCGAGCTGGATGTGCTCGTGATGGATCTGTCGATGCCCGGCCAAAGCGGCATCGACGCGCTGGCCATGATCCGTGCCAAGGCACCGGATGTGGGCATCCTCATCCTGAGCGGCTACCCCGAAGAGCATTACGCGATGAACCTGATCCGTCAGGGCGCCAGCGGCTATCTCAACAAGGAATGCGATCCGATCGAGATCGTCAACGCGATCCGCACCATCTCGCTCGGCCGGCGCTACATCACGCCGGCGGTGGCCGAACTGCTGGCGCGCCAGCTCGACCGCAAGGACGATGCGGCACCGCACGAGCAGCTCTCCGAGCGCGAGTTCCAGGTCTTCCTGAAGCTCGCCAAGGGCGAAACGGCCGGCGACATCGCCAAGACGCTGTCGTTGTCGGTCAAGACGGTCAGTACCTATCGCACCCGTTTGATGGAGAAGATGAATCTCTCGTCGAACAGCGATCTGACCTACTACGCCCTGAAGAACAAGCTGATCGATTGATCCTTCTGCAGGCCGCCCGTCGCGGTCGCGAAGCGGAAAGGGCACGGCACGTCGATGGACGTGGAGTGCCCTTTTTTCGTGTCCGGATTCAGGTCATGCGCGCCGGTCGGGCCGAGGCCTGGGCGACGCAGAAATCGATCAGGGCATCGATCTCGTTGGATTTGTCGAAGACGGCATCGGCGCCCAGTTGCAGGCAGCGCTTGCGGATGTCCGCCGTGGCGTAGTTGCTCAGGACGACGATCTTCTGATGCGGCAGCCGCTCCCGGCTGCCCTGGAGCACACCCAGACCGCTGCCCTGCTTGAGGAACAGGTCGACGATGGCCAGTTCCCAACTCTGCGTGTTGCGGTTGAGCCAATCCCTGGCCTCGTCTTCGGCCTCGGCATAGCCCACGGCCACGATGCACGTCAGTTCCTCCAGCGTGCCGACCAGATTCTCGCGAATCATGGAGTTGTCTTCGACGATGAATGTTTTCAATCTGGAGTCCATACCGAAGCCATCCGATCGTGCGAACCAGCTCTGGAATGCCAAGCAGGAATGCATGGATGGTAGGCGTGGCCGAAGCCGCCTCCGTGCAAGGCTTGAAGGTCTGCGGCTGTCGGATGGGTCTTACCTGAACATCGGGCATGTTCGGTCGTAGGCCAAGCCCCACAGGCCGTCCGGCCCAGAGACGACCTGTCCACGGGCATCGGATCCCTTAGGGTGAAGTCTGCGGCAGGTGCGCGTGCCGGGGTTCGGCATCTGACCATCCAATGTTCGATCCGGGAGGCCAACAGCTCATGCAAACCACTGACACGTCGCGGCAAATGCTCCTCCTCAAGCGCATCGGCATCGTCCTGGCATCTCTGCTGCTGGTGCTGGTGATCGTCGCGGTGTTCTTTCCCTGGGACTTGCTGCGGGGTCCGGTCAATCGATTCGTCAGCGAGAAGACCGGCCGCAAGTTCGAGATCACGCGCCGGCTCGACGTCGGCCTGGGCTTGCGCACCGCCACCGTGAAGCTCGATGGCATCGAGTTCGCGAATCCGGCCTGGGCGCGCGATCCCTATCTGGTGCGCGCCGAGCGGGCCGAGATCGACATCCGCATCTGGCCCCTGCTCGCCAGTCGCATCGTGCTGCCTCGCATCATGCTGACGTCGCCGTCGGTGGGACTGCAGATGGAGCAGGACGGGCGCCGGACCTGGGCGTTCGACAAGAGCAGCTCGGACGAGAAGACGGTTCCCGAGATCGGCCGCGTGCAGATCGACAAGGGGTCGATCGATTTCCTGGCCGGTCACCTGGGCGTCGATCTGCATGCCGATGTCGATTTCGACAACAACCGCGGCGAGATGCCCCTGGACTACCGCATCAAGGGCACCTACAGGAATCAGCCGCTGACCGCCCAGGGCCGCACGGGCAACGTGCTGCAACTCACCAGGTCCACCGAGACCGCGTCGCCGCCGTTCCCGCTGGAGATCGATGCCGCCGCCGGCCAGACCCGGCTGAAGGCCTCGGGCACGGTGGCGGCGCTGGAAGGCCTCGACGGCATCCAGGCCGATTTCGCGCTGCGGGGACAGAGCCTGGGCGAACTGTTCTCGCTGCTCGGCGTCGCGCTGCCGGACACCTCGCCCTATGCGTTGAGTGGCCGCATCATCAAGGAGGCCGCGCTGTGGAAGGTCCAGGGTCTCCAGGGCAAGCTGGGACTCTCGGACATCGAAGGCACGATGCAGTTCGACCAGGCGCAGAAAATCCCTCGATTGAGCGGCGCGCTGCGCTCCAAGATCATGGACATGGACGACCTGGGTCCGCTGATCGGCCTGCCTCCCACCGAGCGATCGGCCAAGGCCATCGAGGGCGTGGCGGCGCCGCAGAGCGTGGCCGAGGC
>Ga0308164_10001325_pt1 | contig 29807 bp, 23 predicted proteins | sample PhyTR2_FD_201031 | JGI IMG/M metagenome (GOLD analysis project Ga0308164, IMG submission 201031) | Phyllosphere microbial communities from UC Gill Tract Community Farm, Albany, California, United States - DLSLT.R2 | ecosystem: Host-associated > Plants > Phyllosphere > Unclassified | place: USA... | reverse complement strand
TTTTCAATAAGGAAACCGCTTCTTGTCTGCCGATCTGTTGAAACTGGCTGCTCGACTTGAGCACATTGCGCCATTCCATGTCATGGAACTGGCCAAACATGCCGCCGAACTGGAGCGGCAGGGTCGCCACATCATCCATATGGGAATCGGCGAGCCTGATTTCACAGCGCCGCAACCCGTCATCGATGCAGCAACGCGTGCAATGCAGGATGGTCGGCTGCAATATACCGCGGCAACCGGATTGCCGGCATTGCGAACCGCAATCGCGGGGCATTATCGTGATGTCTACGGTGTCGACGTTGCGCCTTCGCGCATCATCGTCACGGCAGGTGCCTCTGCGGCGCTGCTGTTGATCTGTGCCGCACTGGTGGAAAAAGACACCGAGGTGCTGATGTCCGATCCATCGTATCCGTGCAATCGCCATTTTGTCGCGGCATTTGAAGGGCGCGCCCGCATGATTCCGAGCGGCGCCGAGCAGCGCTTCCAGTTATCGGCGGAGCAGGTCAAAGCACACTGGTCGGATCAGACACGCGGTGTATTGTTGGCCTCGCCCTCCAATCCGACCGGCACGTCCGTGTCACAGGATGAACTGCAGGGCATCGTCGACGAAGTGCGTACGCGCAAGGGGTTTGTCATCGTTGACGAGATCTACAATGGTTTGCGTTATGACGGCGAACCGTTTTCTGCGACATCGCTGGGTGAGGACGTAATCGTCATCAACAGCTTTTCCAAGTACTTCAACATGACGGGCTGGCGATTGGGCTGGCTGGTGGTGCCGGAAGCGCTGGTGCCGGCGATCGAGAAACTGGCGCAAAACCTGTTTATCTGTGCTTCCAGTCTTGCCCAGCATGCCGGCCTGGCGTGCTTTACGCCTGAGGCACATGCTATCTATGAAGAGCGTAAAGCTGAACTGAAACGTCGCCGCGATTTTATTGTGCCAGCACTGGAACAACTGGGTTTTCACGTGCCGGTCATGCCGGATGGCGCTTTTTATGTGTACGCCGATTGTTCGGCCCTGAGCGACGATGCGGACCGATTAAGTCGCGCCATGCTGGATGAGGCCGGCGTGGTCATGGTGCCTGGGCTGGATTTTGGGGTGGCAGAGCCGCAGCGGTATTTGCGGATTTCGTATGCGACCTCGATGGAAAACCTGCAGGAAGCCGTGGCGCGGCTGCGCAAGTTTTTCGGGAGGTGATGCGCGCAATCTTATTGCGTCGTGTGGTCTCGACTAACTTGGCCACGCATGAAAAAAGGAGCCTTCGGCTCCTTTTTTGTTTGCTCTCTATATAGAGTGTAGAGTGCTGACGATTACAGCGAAGTCAGATTCTCGGACAGTTTTTCCTTCTTGCCCATGTCTTCGACATTGCCACCGGTGCTGACCATTTCAGGTTGCTTGATCTGAACGGCGGTCGGGATTGGTTGCTGCTTTGGTGCCGAACGGCTGGCCATCGATGCATAGACCGAAATGCGTTTGCCACTGGCGACGGCCTTGAGGCGGTCGTATTCGCCAAGGACCTTGGCGCCATAACCGGCGTCGTCAGCCATGGCGGCTGCGCCAACATAGCGTTTCAGACCGGCTTCGACCGAACCACCGCGTGCAACATATTCTTTCAGGATCAGCGAGCCGACGCGAATATTGGCGACCGGATTCAGTGCAGCCTGTGTACCACCCATTTCAGCAAACTTGTCGTGATGTACTTTCGACATGACTTGCATCAGGCCTTGCGCACCGACCGGGCTTTCCGCAAACGGGTTAAAGCGCGATTCGATTGCCATCACTGCCAGGATCAGCAGCGGATCGAGGTTGATTTCAGCAGCGGTCAAATAAGCGGCGGAAACCAGCATGTTGGTGGCGTCGTTGGCTACGCGATAGCGCTTGGAGATCCATTCGGTGACGCGTTTTTGCTGCGCTTCGCTGCCCAGCAACGGATTTGGCGCTGCATTTGCGGCGGTCAGCGTCTTGGCGTCCTCAGCAATGCCATCTTCCAGAGCGGCTACAACCGGATCGTCACCCATCAGATTTGCCAGTGGCGGCATTTCTTGCGGTGCGTTGGATGCGACAGCTTCGCTAAATGGAGAAATCGCCTGCAATTTGTCGGCAACTTCCGGTTTGAAAAACATCATGGTCAGGATGGCGATTGCAACCAGACCCAATGCCGTAACGGCGTGACGGGCGGTAGCAAACATCTGACCGGTGGAAGCGCGCATCGTGGTTGAGCGCGCGATCACCTGTCGAGCTGATTGGTTGGCGACTTGACGCATCGCCTTGTTCATACGATCTAACATTCTGGCTCCTGGATTAACGCGGCAGGTGAAGGGCTCCACCAAATTCATGATGTAGAACCCTGAACATGCCGTGAATCAGAAAATCGTTTGTCTCGCCGCGTAGCGACGCAGGACAAACGTCGGAGTTGACTGCTTGGGGGATGTCGCTCTTGCGGTCCATCCTATGCAAACAACTTGTTCGGGAAGGTCTTGATGCCTTGCAAAACTAGAGAACATGCTGGAGGCCCGATCCCCCGATGAAGAGAAGAGAGTTTCTTTTCTATCCGTTTTGATGTTCAAATACGGGGTCTGCTCTTCGAGTTGCGCGAATTGTAGGAGCCCGTTTATATCAAGTCAATACTATAAAAACGTGTTTCTATAACTTTTAAATCTTAAAAATTTGATGGTTTTTTATAAAAACCAATAAAATCAAACACTTAGACTTTTTAATTCATTTTTCAGGTCTAGTGGTAAAAACCGCGAAAAAACATGAAATATTCTGACTTGCGCGACTTCATTTCTCAGTTGCAACAAATGGGCGAACTTAAGCGCATAAACGTGCCTGTTTCAACGCATTTGGAGATGACAGAGATATGCGACCGTACTTTAAGAGCACAAGGTCCGGCGCTGCTGTTCGAGCAACCGACCGGTCAAAAAATTCCCGTACTCGGCAATCTTTTTGGTACGCCCAAGCGTGTTGCGCTCGGTATGGGGGCAACCGACGTCAGTGAATTGCGCCGTATCGGCCATCTTCTGGCCACCTTGAAAGAGCCTGAGCCGCCAAAAGGTTTCAAGGATGTGCTGGGTTTGACGTCCATGGTCAAGGCATTGTGGGATATGGCGCCAAAGGAATCGCGCAGCGCCCCGTGTCAGGAGATTGTCTGGGAAGGTAATGATGTCGATCTGGCGCGGTTGCCGATTCAGCATTGCTGGCCGGGTGACATTGCGCCGCTGATTACCTGGGGACTGGTCATTACGAAAGGTCCGCACAAGAAGCGCCAGAATCTGGGCATTTACCGCCAGCAGGTCCTCGGTCGTAACAAGGTCATCATGCGCTGGCTCGCCCATCGCGGTGGCGCATTGGATTTTCGCGAGCATGCGATCGTCAATCGCGGTCAGCCTTATCCGGTCTCGGTCGCGCTCGGCGCCGACCCCGCTACTATATTAGGTGCAGTCACGCCGGTACCGGACAGTCTGTCCGAATACCAGTTCGCCGGCCTGCTGCGCGGCAGCCGTACCGAGCTGGTCAAGTCGATCGGCAGCGAACTGCGCGTACCGGCATCGGCCGAGATCGTGCTCGAGGGGCATATTTATCCCGATGAGTCGCATCCGTCCGGTTACGAACATGCAATCGAAGGTCCGTATGGCGACCATACCGGCTATTACAACGAGCAGGATTCTTTCCCCGTCTTCACGATCGACCGCATTACCATGCGCCGCGATCCGATTTATCACTCCACGTATACAGGCAAGCCACCGGATGAGCCGGCCGTGCTCGGCGTCGCCCTGAATGAAGTGTTCATTCCGCTGCTGCAGAAACAGTTTTCGGAAATCACCGATTTCTACCTGCCGCCGGAAGGTTGTAGTTATCGCATGGCGGTGGTGCAGATGAAGAAGTCGTACGCCGGTCATGCCAAGCGCGTCATGTTTGGCGTCTGGAGCTTCCTGCGCCAGTTCATGTATACCAAGTTCATCATCGTGGTGGACGAGGACGTGAATATTCGCGACTGGAAGGAAGTGATCTGGGCGATCACGACACGCGTCGATCCGTTCCGTGACACCACGCTGGTCGACAACACGCCGATCGATTATCTGGATTTTGCCTCGCCGATCAGCGGACTGGGCAGCAAGATGGGGATCGATGCCACAAATAAATGGCCAGGTGAAACCAGTCGCGAGTGGGGCACACCGATCGAGATGAGCGACGATGTCAAAAAGCGCGTCGATCAGATCTGGCAGGAACTCGGGATTTAAGTCGATACAAGAACCAGAAAACGGTGACTTGTCCTCATGGCAAGTCGCTGTTTTCTTGCGAGGATTTTTACGAAGTGCATGACGTACTGCGCGCACAATACACGCATTACTGTTAAAATCTATCTCGGCGGGCCCCTGCGCATTGTGGCATGGTCAATCTGGTCAGGTCGGGAACGAAGCAGCCACAGCCATTTACTGCAAGTGCCGTAGACAAGGCTCGCCTCTTATTTGTTTTACTTCCATCATTTCTCCTGCGGAATACGTTTTTTCTTCTTCCGCGTCCTGTCTTTCTATTAAATGATGTCACACACGGATTTTTCTGACGTGTGTTGCTGTCCCTCATCGTGACCATGCTAAGCTTCGCCGCTAGTATTGCTCATGAGTCATGAGAGGCGGCCAGGCTGTCTTTGCGTCTTTCTTGCGTCCATGTGACGTCTTTTTTGTGCAGCGCATTTCATCCGGCATCATGCAACGAACAAGCAAACACATTTTGATCGGTATTGGCGTCCTCGCGGTCGGTGCCATCCTTTATTTTCAGTTTTTCCATCAATCCGAAGCGCCGCGCCGTCAGGAAAACGTGCAGGCGATCCGTTCTGCGATCGCCGAACAAAAGAGTATTCCGCTCACGGTGCAGGCCAATGGCTATGTGTCGTCGATCACCTTGGTCGAAGTACGTCCCAAAGTGCAAAACATCGTGCGCACGGTCCATGTGAAGGAAGGTCAGTTCGTGAAGGCAGGGCAGCTTCTGTTTACGCTGGACGAGCGCAATGATCAGTCGAATGTGGCGCGTTCACGCGCAGAACTGGCGGTATCGCAATCCGATCTAGCCGATGCCGAGCTGACACTCAAGCGCAACCAGGATCTGGCGCAGCAGAATTTTGTCTCGCAAGCCGTTGTCGATACCTCGCGTACGCGTGTCGAATCGCTGCGCAATGCAATCAAGGCCAATCAGGCTGCCGCCCAGTCGAGCGAGATTGTTCTTGGCGACAATCGCATCACCGCCAGTATTGATGGTCGGCTCGGCATCATCAATGTTTTCCCGGGTACGCTGGCACAGCCTTCGGGCGATCCGATGGTGACGATTACCCAACTCGATCCGATTGCGGTGACGTTTGCGTTGCCCGAGCGCGAGTTGCTCAATGTCGTCAATACCTATCCCAATGCCGATGCACCGGTGACCGCACAGTTGCCTGGGCAGCCGCCGTTGCAAGGTAAATTGTTCTTTATTGACAATACATCGGACAGCCAGAGCGGCACGATTCGCATGAAAGCGCGCTTTGATAACAAGGCGCAGAAACTGTGGCCGGGCGGCTTTGTGAACATCAGCATGGTGACGCGCAATGTCAACGACGCAGTCACAGTGCCAGCGCAAGCTGTGGTGACCGGGCCAGTCGATAAATTTGTCTACGTGGTGCAGGACGACGCGACGGTAAAGGATTTCAAGGTCACGGTGCTGGCGATTGAAAACGGCATGGCCATTGTGACCGGCATTCAGGGCGGGGTGCGCGTGGTGGTGGAAGGCGCGCAAAATCTGCGCCCGGGCGGCAAGGTCAAGGAATCGACTGCCAAGCCTGCATCAGAAAAAAACGTTCCCGCTGACGATGCCTGATTTCGTACACGGAACCTCTCTGTGAATATTTCCGAACTCTGTATACGTCGGCCGGTCATGACCGTGCTGCTGTCGATCGCGATTGTCGTGGTCGGCGCCTACTGTTATGTGAAGTTGCCCATTGCGGCGCTACCGAGCTATGACACGCCAGTCATCAATGTGACGGGTTCGTTGCCGGGTGCCAGCCCGGAGGTCATGGCGTCGTCGGTTGCTCTGCCGCTTGAGAAACAGTTCTCCACTATTGCCGGCCTGTCGACCATTAGTTCGACCAGCACGCTGGGTAATACGTCCATCACGCTCGAATTCGAACAGGATCGCGACATCGACGCCGCTGCGGTCGATGTGCAGGCGGCATTGCTGCGTGCGCAACGCAGTCTGCCGATCGAGATGACGGCGTTGCCTGCGTATCGCAAGGTCAATCCTGCTGATCAGGCCATCTTGTTGCTGGCGCTGACGTCACCATCGATGCCGCTGTCCGAGCTCAATGATTATGGCGAAAACCTGATTTCACCTTCGCTCTCGACCATTAATGGCGTGGCGCAGGTGCAGGTCTTCGGGCAGCGCCGTTTTGCTGTGCGTGTCCGGGTCAAGGCAGATGAACTTGCGGCGCGCAATATGACGATGGATGAACTGGCACTGGCGATCCGTGGTGCCAACGTCAATTCGCCGGTGGGCGTGCTGGATGGTGAGCGTCAGACGCTGACACTACAAGCCAACAAGCAACTACAGAATGCAGCTGCGTTTGCCAATATCGTGATCGCCAGTCGTAACGGCCAAACCACACGGCTCTCCGATGTGGCGGAAGTCAGCGACAGTGTTGAATCGACCAAGAGCGGCAGCTGGGCCAATGGCAAGCCGTCCATCGTGCTGGCCGTGCAGCGACAACCCAATGCCAATACGGTAGCGGTGGTAGATGAAGTCAAGGCGCAGTTGCCGTTGTTCCGCGAGCAGATGCCGGCTTCGATCGATGTGCAAGTCCTGAACGATCGTTCGGTTTCGATTCGCGAGGCGATTCACGATGTGCATTTCACGCTGGTGCTGACGATTGCGCTGGTGGTGATGGTGATTTTCCTGTTCCTCAAACGCTTTACTGCAACGCTGATCCCCGTGCTGTCGCTGCCGATTTCTTTGATCGGTTGTGCTGCGCTCATGTATTGGGCCGGCTTCAGTCTGGATAACGTGTCTCTGCTCGGTATCACCATTGCGGTGGGGCTGGTGGTCGATGATGCGATCGTCATGCTGGAAAACATCGTGCGACATATCGAGAACGGGATGGAGCCGCTGGCGGCGGCGCTCAAGGGCTCGCGTGAGGTTAGTTTTACGATCATTTCGATCTCGATCTCGCTGGTCGCGGTGTTTATTCCGATCTTCTTCATGCCGGGCGTGATCGGTCTGCTGTTCTATGAATTTGCTGCGGTGGTCTCGCTGGCGGTGATGGTGTCGGCATTGATGTCGCTGACCCTGGTGCCGATGATGTGCAGTCGCTATCTGAAGGCCGAGAAAGAAGAGCACGACCACAAGGAAAACTGGATCAGTCGCCAGTTCGAGCGCGGCTTTGATCGTGTCCTCGCCGGCTACACGCGCGGACTGGACTGGTCGCTGTCGCACCGCGCCGCGATTCTGCTGGTCGCGGCTGCAACCTTTGCCTTGACGGCTTATTTGTTTATCACGATTCCCAAGGGTTTTTTCCCGACTGAAGATATTGGCCAGATCAGCGTAACGGTCGAGGGCCCCGAAGATGCGTCCTATCCGACCATGGTCAAGCTGATGACGCAGGCGTCGGAAATCATCCGTGCCAATCCGAATGTGGCGACCGGCACGGTACGTACGCGTGACAGCAATGTTGGCAACATGTTCATCGGGCTTAAACCGCGCAACGAGCGTGAGTCGATGGATGAGGTTTTGCGGCAATTGCGCAAGAGCGTGCGTGAAGTGCCGGGATTGAATGTCTTCATGACGCCCGTGCAGAACTTGCGGCTCGGCGGACGGCAAAGCAAGAGTCAGTTCCAGTTTGTGATGCAGAGCGTGCGCGCCGAGGAACTGAACGAATGGTCGGAAAAAATTATGGCGCGTATGCGTGCCGAACATACTTTTATCGACGTCACTAGTGACTCTCAACTCAAGGGACTGCAAGCGCAGATCGATATCGATCGTGATCGCGCGAATGAGGCGGGCATCGGTATTCAGGATATTCGTACAGCGCTGTACAGCACGTTTGGCGATCGACAGATTTCAACGATTTACACGAGCGCTAATAGTTATTACGTGATCATGCAGGACAGCAACGTCGGTCAGCAGGATGAGTCCGATCTGAGCAAGGTTTATTTGCGTAGCAAGACCGGCGCCCTGGTGCCATTGTTGAGCGTGGCAACGGTCAAGCGTACAGCCGGTCCGATCTCCGTCAATCATCAGGGACAACTGCAGGCGATCACGATCTCCTTCAATCTGGCACCAGGCGTGCCGCTCGGCGATGCAACCGCCAATATGGATCGCATCAAGACACAGATTGAGCTGCCGCAGAGCATCATGACCAGTTATGCAGGTGATGCAGCGGTGTTCCAGTCTTCGCAGGGTAATCAGATCGCGTTGTTGCTGCTGGCAGTGGTGGTGATCTACATCCTGCTTGGCGTTCTGTACGAAAGTTACATTCATCCGATCACGATTCTGGCCGGTCTGCCATCCGCGGTGGTGGGCGCCTTATTGACATTGCGTATCTTCAATGTCGAGCTGACCATGATCGCCATCATCGGCATCCTGCTGCTGATCGGTCTGGTGAAGAAAAACGCGATCATGATGATCGACTTTGCGCTGGCGGCACAAAGGGAAGAGGGCAAGTCGCCGGCCGAGGCAATTCGTACCGCCTGTATCCTGCGTTTCCGCCCGATCATGATGACGACGCTGGCCGCAGCCATGGGTGCGATGCCGATTGCGCTCGGTATTGGTGCCGGTGCAGAGTTGCGGCAGCCGCTGGGGCTCGCGGTTGTTGGCGGTCTGATGGTGTCGCAGGTGATTACCTTGTTCATCACGCCCGTGATCTATCTGTTCCTTGATCGCTACAGCGGCGATGGCCCATTACAGATTACGCAGGAACAGATGGAAGCAGCACGCTAAATACCTGAAACGCATGCGACAACCTAATATTCGGTTGTCGCAAATCCGTGCCCGGTGTCAGGTAAAATGCGGTTTGCCTTTTGTTCGCATTTTTCACATTCATCACGAACGGCCTCATGTCCTATCAAGTTCTTGCTCGCAAATATCGTCCGAAGAGTTTCGACACACTGGTCGGGCAGGAACACGTCGTGCGTGCGCTGACGCATGCACTGGACAATCAGCGCCTGCATCATGCCTATCTGTTCACCGGTACGCGCGGTGTTGGCAAGACCACGCTCTCGCGCATTCTGGCCAAATCGTTCAACTGTATCGGCACGGATGGCAATGGCGGCATCACATCGACACCGTGTGGTGTCTGTGAAGCCTGCGTCGCGATTGATGCCGGGCGCTTTGTCGATTACATCGAGATGGATGCGGCGTCGAATCGCGGCGTGGATGAAATGGCGCAATTGCTGGAGCAGGCGATCTACGCGCCTTCCAATGCACGCTTCAAGGTCTATATGATCGACGAGGTGCACATGCTGACCAACCACGCCTTCAACTCGATGCTGAAGACGCTGGAAGAGCCGCCTGAGCACGTCAAGTTCATTCTCGCTACGACCGACCCGCAAAAGATTCCGGTAACCGTGCTGTCGCGCTGCCTGCAGTTCAACCTCAAACAGATGCCGCCGGGCCACATCGTTTCGCACCTGGAGAATATTCTCGGTCAGGAACAGATCGAATTCGAAACGCCAGCCTTGCGTCTGCTGGCACAGGGCGCTCATGGCTCGATGCGCGATGCCTTGTCATTGACCGATCAGGCGATTGCCTACGCTGCAGGCAAGGTGACGCTGGATGCGGTGCAAGGCATGCTGGGTGCGCTCGATCAATCGTTCCTGGTCCGCATTCTCGATGCACTGGCAGCAAAAGAAGGCGCAGAGTTGCTGGCCGTTGCCGACGATATGGCAACGCGCAGTCTTTCGTATAACGCCGCCTTGCAGGATCTTGGTTCGCTATTACATCGCGTCGCTCTGGCGCAGAGTGTGCCGTCGGCCGTGCCTGACGATCTGCCGGAGCGCGAAGATATTCTTCGTCTGGCGGGTCTGTTCGATGCGGAAGAGATTCAACTGTTTTATCAAATCGCCGTACATGGTCGCAATGAACTTGGACTGGCACCGGATGAGTACGCCGGCTTCTCCATGACCTTGCTGCGCATGCTGGCGTTTCGTCCCGGGTTTGGACCGGCAGAAGCACGTCCGCCATCAGGTGGCAATGCGACCGTCACTACACCGGCACGTCCTGTTGCCGCGGCGAGTGCGCAGCCTGCAGCAACGGCAAGATTAAGTGCGGCACCGCAAGCCGCAGTGACCAGCGCGCCTGTGCCTCGTCCAGCTGCGCCAAGTGGCAATGTCAATTCTGCGCGTGCGGCTGCACTGGATGCGGCCCGCGCCGGACTGAAGGGCGGAACATCTTCTTCAACACGTCCTGCTACCAGCACTACCTTGCCATCGGCTGCATCTGCAGCTCAAGTACCAGCACCGGCGCCAGCTGTCGTAGCAGCGCAGTCTGCATCACCTGCATCACGCGTTCCACCGTCGTTCGATCAGGCACCGCCAATTGATTTGCCGGATCTGCCTCCTGCGCCGCCGTGGGATGATGACGGTGCAGACATCTCACCTATGCAGGGCCAGGGCGGTCGTCACGAAGAGTTTGCACCTTCCGTCTCGCCTCAAAAAAAAACTGAAGCCGTAACTGCACCGGCTGCTGTTCCAAGTGCCACGACTCCAGCCCCCTCCGCCCCAAAAGATGTTGCTCGTCCTTTTGTCCTGTATCCGGTAGACGGCCTGTCCTGGGATGGAAACTGGCCGGTACTTGCTGCATCCCTGCCTGTGCGTGGCGTTGCCCAGCAACTGGCGCAGCAAAGTGAGCTGATGGGCGCAAAGCGTGAAGGTAATGCGATCCAGCTGGATTTGCAGGTCAGTGTCGAAACCCTCCTGGCTGCAGGCAGTGTGGACAAATTGATTGCCGCCCTGAGTGATCATTTCGGACAGCCGGTACGCATCAACAGCAAACTTGGCCCAGTTCAGCATACGGCCAATGTGGCCGCGCTGGCAGATCGCGCCGAGCGTCAACGGGAAGCCGAGCAGTCGATGCAGGATGATCCTTTCGTACAAAAACTGATGCGTGAGTTTGGCGCGACTATCGTGCCGGGTTCGGTCAGACCTGTCTGATCGCATCGTTTCCTCTCTTATTCCTATCCATTTCGAATCAAAGGAGTTTTCCCATCATGATGAAAAACCAGTTGGCAGGCCTGATGAAGCAGGCGCAGGCAATGCAAGACAACATGAAGAAGATGCAGGAGCAACTGGCTTCGATCGAAGTTGAAGGCCAGTCCGGCGCCGGCCTGGTGAAAGTTGTCATGTCGTGCAAGCACGACGTCAAGCGCGTCACGATCGATCCATCCCTGGTCGGTGACGACAAAGAGATGCTGGAAGATCTGGTGGCCGCAGCTTTTAATGATGCCGTGCGCAAGGTTGAAAGCACCACGCAGGAAAAAATGGCAGGTGCTACTGCAGGCATGCCATTGCCACCCGGCTTCAAGATGCCTTTCTAATATCGGGCTCGCTTGAAAACGCCATCCAGTCTCGATTTTCTGACCGAGGCGCTGCGTCGTCTGCCCGGTGTTGGGCCCAAGTCGGCGCAGCGCATGGCATTCCATCTGATGCAGCATGATCGCGATGGTGCCGCGCAGCTTGGACGTGCCTTGTCGCAGGCCGTCGAAAAAGTGCGCCACTGCGCAATGTGCAATACCTTTACCGAGCATGAGATTTGCGAAGTTTGCCACGATGGTGAGCGCAATCCAGAGCTGTTGTGTGTGGTCGAAACGCCTGGCGATCAGTTGATGATCGAGCAGACGCTGACCTACAAGGGTTTGTATTTTGTGCTGATGGGGCGCTTGTCGCCGCTCGACGGTATCGGGCCGCGTGATATCCATCTCGAAAAATTGATTGCACGCGCAACGGATGGCATCGTGCAGGAAGTCGTGCTGGCAACCAACTTCACCAACGAAGGTGAAGCTACGGCGCATTACATCAGCGAGACATTGAAGGCGCGCGGACTCAAGGTCAGCCGTCTGGCACGTGGTGTACCGGTGGGCGGTGAGCTGGAATATGTCGACGCCGGTACCATTGCGCGCGCCATGCTGGACCGGCGCACTACCTGATCATCCCGTCGCTATTGGCGACACCTGCATGGAGTGCTTGCCATGTCTGGCTCCTACCACCTGATATCCGTACGCTGGCATACGCTCAGCGCTTCCGTGCAGGCTGATCCTGCCGCTGCTTCGCAAGTCTGGTGGCAGTTATGCGAACGATTTTGCGAACCGCATCGGCGCTACCACGACCTGTCTCACATAACCGCCTTGCTCATGCAGGCAGAGCACTGGCACGACCATCTGCATGATGCGCATGTGGTACATCTGGCGATCTGGTTTCACAATGCCGTCTACGATCCGCGTCAGCGTGACAATGAAGAACGTAGTGCGGATCTGGCGCGCTGTGCCTTGCTGGCGATGCAGGTGGATGAATCGCTGATCCCGTCGGTAACGGCCTGCATTGCAGCCACCGCAGGTCATCGCGTGACGACGACGGAAGTGGCAGACATGCCGTTGTTTCTCGATCTTGATCTGGCAATCCTCGGCAGCGATCCGGCGGACTATCTGCGCTACAGCGCGGCGATTCGTGCCGAGTATGACTGGGTCGACGAAGAAAATTATCGGGCAGTGCGCAGCAAGGTACTGCAATCCTTTATTGACCGGCCCACGCTGTATTTCACCGCGCCCTTGCGCGAGGCATACGAAGCACGCGCACGCGATAACCTGCGTGCCGAGTTACAGGCACTTTCTTCTTTGTGATTCCCATGACCGCAACTTCCACTTCTTCCGGTCCGTTGGCCGGTATCAAGGTTCTCGAACTCGGCACGCTGATCGCGGGCCCGTTCTGTTCGCGCATGCTGGCCGAGTTTGGTGCCGAGGTGATCAAGATCGAATCGCCGGATGGCGGTGATCCGATTCGTCAATGGCGTGTGCTCAAGGATGGCACTTCACTCTGGTGGTCGGTGCAGGCGCGCAACAAGAAAAGCCTGACGCTCAATCTCAAGGATCCGCGTGGACAGGAGATTGCGCGTCAACTGGCGCTCGAAGCCGACATCATCATCGAGAACTATCGTCCCGGTGTATTGGAAAAGTGGTCGCTGGGTTACGAGCAGTTAAAGGCGATCAATCCGGCAACCATAATGGTGCGCTTGTCGGGATTCGGCCAGACCGGTCCGATGAAAGATCAGCCGGGCTTTGGTGCGATTGGCGAATCCATGGGTGGCTTGCGTTATGTGTCCGGCTTTCCTGATCGTCCGCCTTTGCGTGTGGGTATTTCGATTGGCGATTCGCTGGCGGCGATGCACGGCGCGATGGGTGCAATGATGGCGTTACGTCATCGTGATGTGACCGGCGGTCGCTGGAATGGCAAGTCAGGCGATCAACTCGTTGCCGGTCAAGGCCAGATGGTGGACGTTGCGCTGTATGAAGCCGTGTTCAACATGATGGAGTCGCTGGTGCCCGAATACGACCATGCGGGTGTCGTGCGTGAACGTACAGGCGGCGCCTTGCCCGGCATCGTGCCGTCGAATACTTACACTACCGGCGATGGCGAGAATGTGGTCATCGCGGGCAACGGCGATGCGATCTTCAAGCGCCTGATGCTTGCAATGGAGCGTCATGATCTTGCGAATGATCCGCAGCTAGCGCGTAATGATGGCCGCGTGCCACGTACGGCAGAAATCGACGAAGCCATTCAGGCATGGTGCGCCACGCAAACCATCGATTCGGCTCTGTCGATTCTGCAAAAAGCGGATGTCCCGGTCGGCAAGATTTACTCAGTGCGCGACATGATGAGCGATCCACAGTTTTTAGCGCGTGGCATGTTTGAGCAGCACAGTTTTGCGGATGGTACGCCGATCAAGATGCCGGCGATTACCCCCAAACTGTCAGCGACACCGGGCAAGACAAACTGGCTGGGACCGACATTGGGACAACATACGGACGATGTCTTGCAAACACTGGGCTACGATGATGCGGCGATTGCCGATCTGCGGCGAGATGGCGTGGTTTAAAGATTAATGAAGGGGGAGATTAGATGGACAAGAATTTTTTCAAGCAACTGGCAATCGCACTGTGCCTCTTTCTGCTCGGGTACTGGACATTCAACGGACTGGTTTTCAACTGATCCATAACGAAGGTACTTACGAACAGAGACTTAGTAAACTGCGGACCTAGCCGCATTGCACCAGCAATGACGCCTGGGGTCCTTGATCAAAAGCGCACGCCGCCCGTCCACATTGCGCCCGCCGTACCAAACACAATGACTTCCGTGCAAAGTTGTTTGTAGCAGTAGCCAACTGCCGGAAGAATCACGGGTGCGGTACCGTATTTGTTCAACGGTATCTTGTCCTGGTATTCATCCTTGTAACCATGAATCAGGCCGCCGACCACTTTCACGTAGGTGTTTGGTGAGGCATTGAACGGGCGATACTTTTTTCCCCAATAGACCAAGGTCGTCGGCTGACGATACGAGTTCTTGAAATAGGCCGCACCGACCAAGGTGTTATCGCGATAATTCCATTCCAGATTCAACAGGTGTTGCGTGTTGTTGTGCGCGTCGTCCGGCCGGAAGTGGCGGGTCGCAATACTGGTCGCAAAGAACATATTGTGCGGTGCCGATTCTGGCGGCGCGACGGTGGTATCCAGGGCAGAGGCCGGTAACGTCACGGCCAGGCCAAGCAGGAACAAACCGGCCAGCGAAGCATGATGCGCGGTTGGAGACAGTGTTGTGGAAGGGATGGCTTGAAACATGGCGATGCTTTCAGGAAATGTTGTCGATACTTCTATACGACCATAACTCTATCCCATCCGTTCCCAATGGTTTCTTTCAGGAACCTTGTTCCTGGTTAAATTTTCTTAAATATCAATCATATGGGCTGTCGCACCGACAATGCCACCAATCTGACGACGACCGGACGTACGGCGAGAACGCAGACGAACGCCACAGGCATCGCGAGCTTGTAAGCCAGCAAAACCCGCATGCCGTAACCGGCACTCAAACCAGTACTGGCACCGACGATCACGAGGCACATTAGCATCGCCATGATGGCTGACATGTAAAAAGCAAAGACAAACGGCGTAAAGCGGAGGGGAACGCGTAATGCGCTCATACGATGAGAGTGAAAAAGAGGCATGCGTTGAACTCGTTCTGGATTGGAAAGACGTTACTTTAGTCGCACCATTCGTAACAATGTAGTGGTTAGTGACTATCTATTTTATTAAGATAAACTTTCGAATATGGATTTCATCATCACGAGAAAAATATGGACAGCCTTAAAGGCGTAGATAGTTTCGTCAAGGCAGTGGAAGAAGGCAGCATCGCCGGTGCAGGGCGTCGCCTCGGCATATCCGCTGCGGCAGCCAGTCAGAACATTGCCCGTTTGGAGCAGCAACTCGGTACGCGTTTGCTTGCGCGCACGACGCGGCGGCTGGCATTGACCGAAAGCGGACAGATTTATTTTCAGCGTGTGCAGGCGATTGTGCGCGAACTGGAACAGGCGCAGGCCGAAGTCGCAGATTTGCAGGATGAGCCGCAGGGCAAGCTGAGGATTGCCTGTTCCGCAGCTTTTGGGCGTAACGTACTGGCGCCGCTGATTTCTGCGTTTGCACGGGAGTATCCACGTTTGTCGATCGAACTGGTTCTCGCAGATCACTATGTCGATCACATCAGTGAAGACATCGATGTCAGCATCCGCTTTGCCCAGCAACTTGAGCCGGGTTTGGTCGCGCGTCGCATTGCCTGTGTGCCGCTGCGATTCTGTGCGGCACCATCTTATCTGGCTGAGCATGGCGTACCGAAGGCACCGGAGGCGTTACATGCGCATCAGTGTTTGCTGTTTCGATCACCGATGGATGGCCGCCTGCTGGGCTGGGGATTTTTTCGTAACGGCGTGCGGTTTGAGCCTCGCCTCAATCCCACCATGATCAGTAACGATATCGATAGCCTCGCACGGTTTGCGGTAGATGGCGCCGGGATTGCAAGGATTGGCGCATTCATTGCCGATCCTTTGATCGCGCAGGGTTTGCTGCAACCATTGTTCGAAGCAAAGCAGGGTGGGAGTAAAAAATCCAAAGCAGATACCGCACATGCCGATATCGAACCGTTGAATTTTTATGCCTGCTATCAGGATCGGCGTGCTGCCAATGGCAAGCTGCGCCTGCTGCTCGACTATCTACTGCAAAGTATCCCACCGGCGTGGCGGGTATGAGAACGGCATGTCATCTAGCTGGATGCCGCATCTGAGCGGCATCCATGCCTGAACGGATTTACTTGGCCAGTGCTTCGATCAGTCCATCCAGCTTGATGGCATCGACACAGAATGCACGAATGCCTTCGGCCAGCTTCTCGGTCGCCATCGCATCATCGTTGAGCAGGAAGCGAAATTGTTTTTCATCCAGATTCAGTTTGCTGAGGTCGGCTGATTTCGCTTCGTCCGGTGACAGCTTGCGTGTCAGCGATGCATCGGACTCCGCGAGTTTCTGCAGCAATTCAGGACTGATGGTCAGCAGGTCGCAGCCAGCCAGTTCGATGATTTGCGACGTATTGCGGAAGCTGGCACCCATGACTTCGGTCTTGTAACCAAACTTGCGGTAATAGGTATAGATGCGCTTGACCGACTGTACGCCTGGATCGTCGGCGCCGGTGTAATCGGTCCCGGCGGATTTCTTGTACCAGTCATAAATACGACCGACGAACGGGGAAATCAGTTGTACCTGCGCTTCGGCACAGGCGACGGCTTGTGGCAGCGAGAACAGCAGTGTCAGGTTGCAATGGATGCCTTCCTTCTCCAGCACTTCTGCTGCGCGAATTCCTTCCCAGGTTGATGCAATCTTGATCAGGATGCGATCACGTGAGATACCCGCGGCTTCGTACAGGCGAATCAGTTCACGTCCCTTGGCAATTGAGCCTTCGGTATCAAAGGACAGGCGTGCATCCGTTTCGGTCGACACGCGACCAGGGATGACCTTGAGAATTTCTGTCCCGAAAGCGACCAGCAGATTATCGACAATCACTTCGGTCGATTTGCCTGCGTGATCACGTGCGACTTGTTCCATGATCGGACGGTATTCGTCCTTCTGTACGGCTTTCAGAATCAACGATGGATTGGTGGTCGCATCCTGTGGCGCAAACGCCTTGATCGATTGAAAATCACCCGTGTCGGCAACGATAGTGGTGTGCTGTTTCAGTTGTTCTAGCTGGTTCATGCTGTCTCTTGGATGTTGGTATGTTGTGCTGGTTGATGGTCTATTGTACGAAATGACGGCGAGCTGCGGGTGGCGAGCTGCGCAGATCAGTCATCCTGCGAGGATTGCAGCAAGGAATCGAAGGGCATTTCAATCTTCTGTAGTGCCTTGCGCGCATTGTTCATGCCGCGGCGACGCTCCGGACTCAAACGCAAGGCAAGACCGACGGCAAGAATGTCGATGACGACCAGATGCGCAAGACGCGTGGAGATTGGTGTGTACGGATCGGTATGAAAATGCAGATCGATCGGAATCAAGGCGGTCGCCAGTTCTGCCAGCGGTGTGCCGCTAGGCGCCAGTGCCACGATCTCTGCACCGCAGTTGCGGGCCAGTTGCACGCTGCGCAGCAAGGCCGGACTGTTGCCGCGCTGCGAGATGGCAACGACCACATCGCCTTTGTTTAACAGTGATGCGGCGATGCTGTGAATGTGCGGATCGACATAGGCGACAGTCGGTACACCGGAACGGAAAAACTTGTGCTGCGCATCGGCGGCGACAATGCCGGATGTCCCTTGACCGTAAAACTCGATCTTGCTGGCTGAAGAGAGCACCTGTAGTGCCCGTTCGATCGCTTGTGCGTCCAGCCCGTTGCGCAGATCGAGCAGGGTGTTGATCGAGCGACTGCAGATTTTACTGACGAGTTCTGTCGCCACATCTTCGGGCGCCAAGGCCGCGTCGCTGCCAGGGGCAAGTGCGAGGCCTTGTGCCAGCCGCAGCTTGAATGCATGCCAGCCATCGAAGCCGAGCGAGCGACAAAAGCGCACGACGGTGGGTTCGGAAACGTCTGCCTTAGTGGCAAGAGCGGCCAGATTGGAGTCGAGTGCGAGTTCAGGTTGTGCCAGTACGGCAGCCGCCACTTTCTTTTCCGAGCGGGAAAGCGAGTCGTAACGGCTCCGTATGGAATCCAGCAGCATGCTTATTCGGGCAGCGCTTCTTCACGCCATTGCAGGCCGTCACGACCAATCAGTGCACTGGCTGCTGCCGGTCCCCAACTGCCGGAGGTGTACGGAATCGGTTCATTGCCTTCCTGTTCCCAGTGACGCAGGATCGGTTCGACCCATTGCCAAGCGGCTTCTAGTTCGTCGGCGCGCATAAAGAGTGTCAGATGGCCACGCAGTACGTCGAGCAGCAGACGTTCGTAGGCATCCATGCGTGGCGTCTTGAAGGTTTCGGCAAAGTCGAGCTCGAGTTCGACCGGCTTCAGGCGCATGCCGTCGCCCGGCGTTTTTGCCATCAGGTTCAATTGCAGGCCATCATCCGGTTGCAGGCGAATCACCAGGCAGTTTGGTTGAAAGCTGTTGTTGGATTGCGCAAAGATCGAATGCGGGATCGACTTGAAGCGCACCACGATTTCGGCCAACTGATCTGCCATGCGTTTACCGGTGCGCAGATAAAACGGTACACCGGCCCAGCGCCAGGTATCGATTTCGGCTTTGACGGCGACAAAGGTTTCGGTATTGGAATCGGGATCAGCATCCGGTTCTGCGCGATAGGCCGGTACGGCTTTACCTTCCACATGTCCCGCGCGGTATTGGCCGCGCACGACGTTGCGTGAAAGCGTGGTTGGTGTAAACGGTTTGAGCGAGTGCAGGACCTTGAGCTTTTCATCACGCACGGCATCTGGCGTGACGGACAAGGGCGGTTCCATCGCGACGATACACAGCAACTGCAGCAGATGGTTCTGCAACATGTCGCGCAAGGCACCGGAGCTTTCGTAATAGCCCATGCGATTGCCGACGCCAAGTTCTTCCGCAATCGTGATCTGCACGTCGGAGATCCACTCGCGACGCCACAACGGTTCGAATAACACATTGCCGAAGCGCAGCGCCAGCAGATTCTGCACGGCTTCCTTGCCGAGGTAATGATCGATACGGAAAATCTGCGATTCCTTGAAGACCTTGCCGACTTCCAGATTGATCTGCTTGGCACTAGCCAGATCACGGCCGAGTGGCTTCTCGAGGACGACGCGAGAGCTGTCAGTGACCAGGCCGCGCTGGTGAAGGTTTTTGCAGATACTTGCAAACAGGCTGGGCGACATTGCAAGATAGAACACGCGTGTCAGATCCTGCTCGTGGCGCAGCAGATCGACGAGCGGATCGTAGCTGGCGGCATCCGTTGCGTCGAGCGAGACATACCGCACGCACGCACAGAAAGCATCCCAGGCTTCCTGCGTGAAGGTCTTCTCATTGATATTCGGTCGCGCATTCTGATTCAGTTCCTCGACAAACTCCTTGTCCGTCCACGGGTGACGGCCAACGCATATGATCTGCGCGGACGAAGGCAGGTCGCCAGCACGATGACGCGCATACAGTGCCGGAATCAGCTTGCGCATCGACAGATCGCCGCCGCCGCCAAACAATACGAGATCAAAATCGGAAAGTGCCATGATGTGTGCTTATTCTGTGTAATGAAAATCTTGGGTTGATCGAGACGGTATCACGGTCATGGACGGCGCGGCAATGCGGGCTTATGCGTGATGATGCAGCGATGCTTCGTTATTCAGCCGTTATTCAGCCGTTATTCAGCCGTGACTAAGCCGTTTTGCCGGCAGCAACTCTGGCCCGTGCGATCAGGCCGTTGGTCGAACCATCATGATTTTCGGATTTGCTGGCGCCGGTCAGTTCGGTTTCGATATTCTTGGCCAGCACCTTGCCCAGCTCAACACCCCATTGATCGAAACTGTTGATGCCCCAGATCGCGCCTTGCACAAACACCTTGTGCTCATACAACGCAATCAGCGCACCCAATGTTTCCGGGGTCAGTTGGTCGAGCAGAATGGTTGTGCTTGGTCGATTGCCGGGAAAGGTACGATGCGGGATCAATTGTTCGATTGCCTCGGCGCTCACACCTTGCGCCTGCATCTCGCTGCGCACTTCGTCTGCAGATTTACCGCGCATGAAGGCTTCGGATTGCGCAAAGCAGTTCGCCAGCAGTCTTTCTTGATGTGCCTCAAGCTGATGAGCAGGCTTGAGTGCCGCGATGAAATCGACGGGAATTACGTCGGTGCCCTGATGCAGTAGCTGGAAATAGGCATGCTGGCCGTTGGTACCGGTGTCACCCCAGATTACAGGGCAAGTGGCAAAGTCGATGGTGCTGCCGTCGGTGTGGACGCGCTTGCCGTTACTTTCCATTTCCAATTGCTGCAGGTAGCCGGGAAACAGCGCCAGATCCTGATGGTAAGGCGCAATCGATATCGAATCGTGACCGAGAAAATTGCGGTTCCAGATGCCGATCAATCCCATCAGCACCGGCAGATTGTTTTCCAGTGGCGCTTCGCGGAAGTGCTGATCCATCGCATGTGCGCCGGCGAGGAAAGCCTTGAAATGATCGATGCCAACAGCAATTGCAAGTGACAGGCCGATGGCAGACCAGACTGAATAGCGACCGCCGACCCAATCCCAGAAGGGGAACATGTTTTCTTCTGCGATGCCGAATTTGGTCACCAGATCGGTTTGCGTAGAAACGGCCACAAAGTGCTTGGCAAGATGTTCTTCGCCGGTGCTGCGTAATAGCCAGGCGCGAGCCGACTGCGCATTGGTCATCGTTTCGGATGTGGTGAATGTCTTGGAAGCGATGATGAACAGCGTGGTAGCCGGATCGATTTGCGGCAACAGCGCATCCAGATCATGACCGTCGACGTTGGAAATGAAATGCAGTTTCAGGCGCGGATGGACAAAAGGCCGCAAAGCCTGACACGTCATCTTGGGGCCAAGATAGGAGCCGCCGATGCCGATGTTGACGATATCGGTGATTTCACGACCGTCGTAGCCGCGCCATGCGCCGTTGCGTACGCGATCCGAAAAAGCGCCGACACGATCAAGCACGGCATGAACATCGGCCACGACATTTTGTCCATCGACGGTGAGTGGTTCGTCAGCAGGACGCCGCAAAGCAGTATGCAATACGGCACGTTGTTCGGTGAGATTGATCTTTTCGCCAGCGAACATGGCATCGCGTTTCGACTCGACCTGGGCCTCACGTGCGAGATCGCACAGTAAAGAGAGCGTTTTTTGGTCGATAATGTTTTTCGAGAAATCGATGAAGAGTCCGGCTGCTTCCAGTGAGAATGTCTCGAAGCGGCCCGAATCCTGCTTGAACAGATCGCGCATTTGCCATTGCTTCGCGTCCGAAAGATGTTGCTGAAGTGCCTTGTAGTGTGTGGAGGCAGGCAAGGAGAATGTGGGCATGGCGATCTGATCTTGTGGTTGAATTAACTATACATCAAATTATGGTAATTTCACTACAAATATATGCTGTGGCGATGACGGTTTGATGACACATCAACGCGCAATGACTTGCGGCTTCCTGCTACGAGCCAAAGCTACGAACAAAGTTCCATTCGGCAGGGATTGGCAATGCAATGTTGATTATTCATTCGGCGATTAATTCAGGGCCCGTCAGCCTGTGAAAAGCGAGGATGCTTCACTTGCTTTATTCTGTATTGAAACATTGTTTCTTCATCAAGAAACGGCATTATTTTTGTAGTAAAATTTCAAAATTGTTTTCAAGGGAAATTACATGTCGCTCAACCCAGTGATCGCTGCCGTAACCGAGCGCATTGTCGAGCGTAGCCGTTTATATCGTGCTGCGTATCTGAATCGTCTGGCGGATTCGATTCACCAAGGCACGCAGCGCAGTGCCTTGTCCTGCACAAATCTGGCGCACGGTTTCGCAGCATTTCCAGCGAACGACAAGTTGGTGCTCAAGCAGCAGAAGCAGCCATCGATTGCGATTGTCTCTTCCTATAACGACATGCTGTCGGCGCATCAGCCGTACGAACATTTTCCTCGCATCATCAAGGACGCCGTGCGCGAAGTCGGCGGTGTTGCCCAGTTTGCTGGCGGCGTACCGGCCATGTGCGACGGCATCACGCAGGGACAGCCTGGCATGGAGTTGTCGCTGTTCTCCCGCGACGCGATTGCCATGTCGACGGCGATTGCCCTGTCGCACAACATGTTTGATGCGGCGGTGTACCTCGGTATTTGCGACAAGATCGTGCCGGGTTTGTTGATCGGTGCGCTGCATTTCGGTCATTTGCCAGCAATATTCGTTCCGGGCGGACCGATGACTAGCGGCATGTCCAATTCCGAGAAATCGCGTATTCGTCAGCTTTACGCGCAAGGCAAGATCGATCGCGATGGCTTGCTGGAAGCCGAATCCAAGTCTTATCACGATGCCGGCACCTGCACGTTTTACGGCACTGCCAACAGCAATCAGATGCTGATGGAAGTCATGGGCTTGCATTTGCCCGGCTCGGCCTTCATCACGCCGAACACGCCATTACGTGACGCGTTGACAGCCAGTGCCGCGCAAAGAGCAGTGGCAATCAGCGGACAGGGCAATGCCTTTACGCCGGTTGGGCAAGTCGTCGATGAAAAGACGATCGTCAACGGCATCATCGCTCTGTTGACGACAGGCGGTTCGACCAACCACACGATTCACATGATTGCGATTGCGCGCGCGGCGGGCATCGTAATCGATTGGGATGATTTCCATAAGCTGTCTTCAGTGATTCCACTGCTGACACGCATCTATCCCAATGGCGAAGCCGACGTAAATCACTTCCATGCCGCGGGCGGCACGGGATTTGTAATTCGCGAATTGCTCGACGCCGGTTTGCTCCACGAGGATGTCACGACCGTGATGGGTAAAGGTTTGCGCGCGCATTGCACAGAGCCGTTCCTCGATGGCGACAAGGTCGTCTGGAAGCCTGTGCCGGCAGTGACGGGCGACGACAAGGTGCTGCGCCCAGCTACCGAGCCTTTTGCGCCGGACGGTGGCCTGCGTCTGCTGACCGGCAATCTGGGCCGCGCCGTGATCAAGATCTCGGCAGTCAAGCCGCAGTATCACTTGGTCGAAGCGCCAGCAATTGTGTTTACGTCGCAGGAAGAATTCATGCATGCCTACCAGGAAGGCAAGCTGGAACGTGACTTCGTCGCCGTCGTACGTTTTCAGGGACCGAAAGCCAACGGCATGCCGGAGTTGCATGCATTGACTCCCGCACTTGGTAATTTGCAGGATGCAGGCTTTCATGTCGCGCTCGTAACGGATGGTCGCATGTCCGGTGCATCGGGCAAGGTCCCGGCGGCGATTCATGTTTCACCAGAGGTATTGGCAGGTGGACCATTGGGTCGTGTACGCAACGGCGACATGATTCGTCTCGACGCCGAGGCGGGCACGTTGCAGGCCTTGGTGGTGGAAGCCGAATGGGAGCGACGTCCGCTGGCGCATGCTGATCGGTCATCGAACGTAATCGGCATGGGGCGCGAACTGTTCGCGATGTTCCGCTCATCGGTCAGCATTGCGGAAGAGGGCGCAGCCTCCTTCGGCTTGCCGCATCTGTCGACGCCGTCCTCGCCGGAAATCAATCAGCCAAACGATGCGGCCGAACCGTTCAGCGATGAAGACACCCACGTCCAACAATCGATATGAGTACAACTATGAATTTGCTTGAAATCATGCGGGCTTCGCCCGTTATTCCAGTCATTGCGATCGATGATATTCGCCATGCTGTTCCTATGGCACAGGCGCTGGTAGATGGTGGTATTCGCGTCCTCGAGGTGACCTTGCGTACACGCCATGGACTGGCGGCGATTCGTGCGATTGCCGAACAGGTGCCAGATGCGATTCTTGGTGTGGGTACATTGACCCGCGCCGAAGATTTTGCGGCTGCGCGTGATGCTGGTGCGGTCTTTGGCGTATCGCCCGGACTCACAGCCGATTTGATTCAAGCGTCGCGTGCGAGCGGCTTGCCGCTGTTGCCTGGCGTGATGACACCGTCAGAAGTCATGTCAGCGCGGGAAGCGGGATTTTTCCAGTTGAAGCTGTTCCCTGCCGTGCCGGCAGGTGGTGTTGGCATGCTCAATGCGATTGCCGGACCATTGCCGGATGTACTGTTCTGCCCGACCGGCGGCATTTCTCAAGAGACGGCGCCGCAATTCCTGGCCTGCAAGAATGTTGCGTGCGTTGGTGGATCGTGGCTGACGCCGAAAGAGTTGCTGGCAGCGGGTGACTGGGATGGTGTTCGCACCCTAGCGAAAGCCGCGGCCGGATTGCGCTAAGCCCGTTTGGCGATCGGTTCGTCGGCCGTGATCACGACATTACGGCCGGCTGCCTTGGCAGAATACAGCGCGATATCGGCGCGATGCATGAGTGCCACGATACTTTCGTCTGATTGATGCGTGGCCACCCCAATACTGACCGTGTAGGGCACGGTCTTCTCAGTGGCATCCAGTCCTGGTGTAATGACAATGGAAGAGCCTGCACTCAGGCGGCTTCTAAGGCGCTCGGCTATAGCAAACGCGGCGTTGGCATCGGCCTCTGGCAGCAGGATGGAAAATTCTTCTCCGCCCATCCGCGAGATGTAATCGATGTTGCGGATCTCAAGCTGCGCACGTTCCACGATGTCGATCAGCACATTGTCGCCGGTTGCATGTCCATACGTGTCGTTGATGCGCTTGAAGTAATCCACATCAAACATCAACAGCGACAGGGAGCGCTTCATGCGTTTGGCACGTAACAACTCACGTTCTGCAAATTCAAAGAAAGCGCGTCTGGTCCAGGCGCCAGTCAGAAAGTCGTGATTGGCGTCCTGAATCGCCTTAGACATCATCCGGTCGTGGACCATCATGATCGCGCCCATGGTCAGGATTGGCAGTACCAGCGTTCCGAATGACAGGAACACCAGATTCCAGCTCGATGCCTGCATCGCTGACACAAGATGATCAGTGCCAGTCAAATAGATGATTGCGCGCACGCCGAACCCGATGAAAAACAGCATGGAAACCCACGCGGTAAAGCGAGCTGGATAAGGCGACAGCGTCAGCGATCGATGCGACGATTGAAAGATAAGAATGCCAATAGCGAGACTGAATCCACTCAGGAAAGCAGAGATCACCACTGTGCGAATCGCGATTGAATCGTAGCCGTAATGAAACCCTGTAAGTAACGCACACAAGACGACCAAGCTGATCGCAAGCGGCTTCAACGGCAAGGTCAATCCGAAATAGCGGCGAAAGCCGAGATAAATGATGCAGATCGCCGCACCCGCGAGTGTGTTCGCAACGACGATGGACAGAAAATTCGGGATGAGACCGCGACAGGCGAGCAGTACTAACGCAATGGCGGCGAGCGCATTGGCGCCGGTCCATTCGCGCAAGCCGGGGATGTGGCTGCGCATGAGTGAGCCGAGAACAAACAGCATGACAATGCTGAAGCCGGCTGTGATCAGCAAAAGATTAAACGGACTGAGCATTTGAACCCGTGGTCGTACGATGCAATAGCAGGAGATCAGTTCATCAGTCTAAAGTTGTCAGCATGATGCTGCGTCTTCGCCAGGAAAACGACCTGTTGCGCAGTAGTATATCGTCCTATTTCCACGTGGAAATCAATTCGCGAATGAATATGCATGAAAAATCCACCAGAATGACGGATTCAATACATCTTTTAATTATTTGGCAATGCCCGATTTTGGGAGTGTTGCCATTGCGTTATGCGCTTGATCTGGCGGCCCGTTGATCCGTTAAAATAGCGCGTCTCCCAACCATGAATGCTTTCACGATGACCCAAGATGAAATGAAACAGGCAGTCGCACGCGCTGCCATCGATTATGTAACCGCTGGTGAAGTCATCGGAGTCGGCACGGGTTCTACCGCAAATTTCTTTATCGACGAGCTTGGCAAAATCAAAGACCGCATCCGCGGTGCCGTTGCGTCGTCCGAGGCGACTGCCGAACGCCTGCGTAGTCATGGTATCCAGGTGATGGATTTGAATGAGGTGGATGCACTGTCCGTTTATATCGACGGTGCGGATGAAATTACGTTGCAGGGCGCAATGATCAAGGGTGGCGGTGCGGCACTGACGCGAGAAAAAATCGTGGCTTCGGTGGCGCGTCAGTTTGTCTGTATCGCGGATGGTTCCAAACTGGTCAAAACCCTCGGCAAATTTCCGTTGCCTGTAGAAGTCATCCCAATGGCAGAGGCGGCCGTTGCGCGCAGTCTTCAAGCGCTGGGCGGCGAACCACGTCTTCGCGTGAAAGACGGCAAGACGGTAGTGACCGATAACGGCTGCTCCATCATCGACGTGCATGGTTTGCAGATTGTTGATCCCGTCGCATTTGAAGCGCAGATCAACGATATCGTCGGCGTGGTGACGGTCGGCCTGTTTGCGCGCCGTGGTGCCAATATCGGCCTCCTCGGTACGGCAGACGGCGTCAAACGCATGACTTTCTGACGCTTCCGAGTTTTTAGAAAAGAGCGCCTACTGGGCGCTCAGTAGTTTGAGGAATTCGCGATAGGGAACGGGACGGCTCATCAGATATCCCTGACCCTCATCGCAGCCATTCTGCTGCAGGAAACGCGACTGCTCGGCAGTTTCGATGCCTTCAGCCAGCACGTTGAGATTCAGGTTGTGACCGAGCGAAATGATTGCCTTGACGATAGCGGCGCTATCCTGGCTGGTCGCAATATCCCGCACAAAAGATTGATCGATTTTCAGCGTATCGACCGGAAAACGCTTCAGATAGCTGAGGCTGGAGTAACCGGTGCCGAAATCGTCGAGCGAAATCTTCACACCCAGCGCACGTAACTCCGTCAGCATGGCAAACGATTTGTCGCCATCCGTCGCCATCACGCTTTCCGTAATTTCCAGTTCCAGATAACGTGCGTCCAGTTCGGTTTCCTGCAGGATGCGGCTGACCAGATCGACCACGTCGCCGCGTGCAAGCTGTCGCGGCGAAATGTTGACCGAGATCGGAATGGGCGGATAGCCGGCTTTTTGCCAGTCGCGATTCTGACGACAGGCCGTGCGCAAAACCCATTCGCCGATTGGAATGATCAAGCCGGTTTCTTCCGCGAGCGGTATGAAGCTGCCTGGTGAGACACGTCCGGTCGGTGTTTCCCAGCGAATCAGCGCCTCGACGCCAATGATCTTGCCATTGGTAAGATTCAGCTTGGGCTGATAGTGCAACACGAACTCGTCATTCGGAATGGCCTGACGCAGACGATTCAACAATTCAAGTCGGTCCGTGACCGAGGTATTCATTTCCGCGGCAAAGTACTGGAAGTTGTTACGCCCCAGTTCCTTGGCCTTGTACATGGCGGAATCGGCATTCTTCAACAAGGTCTCGGCATCGCGTCCATCGTTCGGACACAGCGTGACGCCGATGCTGCACGTGATCTGAAAATCCAGATCATTGGCTTTCCACGGCTGCGCCACTTCATGCAGAACGCGTTGCATGGTTTGCGTGATCGACTCTTCGTTGGGCTGGCTGGTAAGCAGCAGCACGAATTCATCGCCACCCTGACGTGCCACGGTGTCGCTTTCGCGCAGACAGGCTGTCAGTCGTTGTGCAGTGATCTTCAGCAGTTCGTCGCCGACTTGATGGCCGAGACTGTCATTGATGAACTTGAATTGGTCGAGATCGAGAAACGCAATCGCGGTCAGATTGCCGTAGCGTTGCGAATGCAGGATCGCCTGTTGCATCCTGTCGTACATCAGCGTGCGGTTCGGCAAGCCGGTGAGGGCATCGTGTGTGGCCTGAAACTGGATCTCTGCTTCATGCAGCTTGCGTTCGGTAATGGCTTCGACCGTGCCTTCAAAGAAAAGCAGTTTGCCGGCGGTGTTATAGACCGCGCGTGCGTTTTCCGAGATCCAGATGATTTCGCCATTGCGGCGATAAATGCGGGATTCGAAACTGGTGACGACGCCGTGCTGTTCCATCAGACGCATGAATTCCACACGTCTTTGCGGATCGACATACACCTGATGTTCGATGTCGCGCAGGGTAGAAATCAGCTCGCGTGGCGAGTCGTAGCCGTACATGCGCGCCAGCGCCGGGTTGACGGCCAGATAACCGTTGGTTGGCGTGGACTGGTAAATGCCTTCGATCGCGTTTTCGAAAATACTGCGATAGCGACGTTCGGCTTCGCGTAATGCCTCGTCGGCTTCCTTGCGCTCGGTAATATCCTGAATGAAACCTTCGAGTACATCCCACGATTTGTGTGCATGCGAAATATTGGTGCCGCGCTCCCAGACCCACCGGACCTTGCCGTCGGCACGCACGATACGGTATTCGAGATCGAAACGGCGATTCTGCTTGACCGCCGCCATGATGGTCGTGCGGATATATTCGCGATCGTCAGGGTGGGTAATGTCTTCGTACGAGACACGACTGTTGAAGAGAATGTCTTCTTCTTTATAGCCGGTCAGCGACAGACAACCTTCGCTGACAAATTCCATGGTCCAGCTTTCATCAAGACGGCAGCGGTAGACCATACCTTCCAGATTGGCCAGCAGGGTGCCGAGCATGCGGGCCTGCATTGTGGGATCAGCTGGATTGGAGGGCATTGATAAAAGCATAATGAGTACGAGCGTGGTTGATGCGAATTGCACTAATGACCTGCCGATGCTGCAAACGACAAACGCATTTCCTTGAAGCAATTACAGTGCCACGCTTGGTGTCGATGTTATGCACCAAAGTTGTGCTTTCGAGGCAAGTTTTAGACATGGGAAACGGTAGCCGCTGTGTTGTTAACGCGCGTTACGTCGAGAAGTTGAATGTGGTTTACCGCAGTATATTCAATGGAATGCGCAGATAGCGTACGCCGTTGTTTTCCGCGGGGGGCAAATTCCCGGCGCGGATATTGACCTGAATGGCTGGCAGAATCAGGGTTGGCATGTCCAGGGTGCGGTCGCGCGTCGTGCGCATGCTGACAAACTCATCCAGTGAGATGCCATCCCGTACATGAATATTGGCGCGGCGTTGTTCGCCGACTGTGCTTTCCCAAGATGGTGCGCGGTCGTCCGGCGGATAGTCATGACACATGAACAATCTGGTCGAATCCGGAAAAGCCAGCAGCTTGCGAATGGATCGGTACATTGTTGCCGCATCCCCGCCAGGGAAATCGCAGCGTGCTGTGCCTGCATCCGGCATGAACAGGGTGTCACCGACAAAGATCGCATCATCGATCAGATACGCCATATCTGCCGGCGTGTGGCCCGGCACATAGAGTGCCCGTGCTTGCAATGCGCCGATATGAAAAATCTCGTCTTCGCAAAACAGGTGATCGAACTGCGAACCGTCAGCATGGAATGACGGTTCCAGATTGAAAATATCGCGGAACGTCTTTTGCACCGTGCGGATCATTTCGCCAATGGCGATGCGTCCACCCACCTGTTGTCGAATGTAGGGCGCAGCGGAAAGATGATCGGCGTGTGCGTGGGTTTCCAGTATCCATTCCAGCTGCAATTTCTGCGCTTGAATGAATGCGATCACGCGATCGGCGGAAGCGGTGCTGGTGTGTCCCGATTTTGGATCGTAATCTAGGACCGAATCAATGATGGCGCAGGCAGAGCCTGTGCCTGCATGAACGACATAGGTGACGGTGCCCGTCTGTTGATCGAAAAACGACTGAACGAGGGCGGTCATGCGTTCTGATGGAAGAGCAGAGCTGAACCGCCGTGCGGCGGATC
>Ga0308164_10001324_pt1 | contig 29809 bp, 28 predicted proteins | sample PhyTR2_FD_201031 | JGI IMG/M metagenome (GOLD analysis project Ga0308164, IMG submission 201031) | Phyllosphere microbial communities from UC Gill Tract Community Farm, Albany, California, United States - DLSLT.R2 | ecosystem: Host-associated > Plants > Phyllosphere > Unclassified | place: USA... | reverse complement strand
GTCCCAGACCATCGCCTCCTTCATTCTTGCCAACGAGCGGCACGTCACGAACCGGCAGGGCGACGCCTATGAGCAGGCGCGGGCCGTCTTCGGCGGCCAGATGCTCGTCGTCGACGAGACCTCGATGGTGTCGAGCGACGACATGCTGAAGCTCCATCAAATCTCGGCTGCGCTGGGCGTCGACAAGCTCGTTCTCGTTGGCGACCGGCAGCAGCTCTCCTCGATCGATGCCGGCAAGTCGTTCGCGCTCATCCAGGCGGGCGGGGGAACCATGGCGCGCATGGACGAGAACATCCGCCAGCGCACCGATCAGCTGCGCACCGTCGCGGCCCTGGCCAATGTCGGCGAAGCGGGCAACGCGATGAAGGTGCTCGGCGACAGCGTTATCGAGCACAAGAGCCCGGCCTTGTACGCAGCAGAAATGTGGCTCGGCCTCTCGACCGCCGATCGGGAGTCGACGGCGGTGTTCGCGTCGGGCCGCACCTCGCGCACGATCATCAATCAACGCATTCAGGACGGGCTTGCGGCCGAGGGGAGCGTGCGCGGCGAGGGGATTCACCTCACCGTCTACGAGCGGGTGAATACCACGCGCGAGGAGTTGCGGTACGCATCCACCTACCGGCCCGGACAAACCCTCGAGGTTGGCAGGGGGGGCGGTCAGGACGTCGGCCTCGCCGCCGGCCGCTACGACGTCGACAAGGTCCACCCCAACGGCAAGGTCGACCTTCTCGACGGTCGCCGGCGCATCCGGTTCGACCCACAGAAACTCTCGCCAACCGAGAAGCGCGACCGCCTGCAGCTCAGCGAGAAGAAGGATCTTCACCTCCGCGAAGGCGATCGCGTTCGCTGGACCGCCAACGACAAGGGGAGGGGGCTCCACAACGCCGCCCTCGCACGCGTCCTCACCATCGATGCGAGCGGCGTCACCGTCGAAACTGCGGGCAAGGAGCGGCTGACGCTCGACCTGGGCGATCCGATGCTGTCGCGGCTGGACCTCGCTTACTCGCTCAACATGCACATGGCGCAGGGTATCACTACCGACAAGGCGATCACCGTCATGTCGAGCCAAGAGCGCAATCTCTCCAATCAGCGCCTCTTCAACGTCGGCGTCACCCGCGTTCGCGACGAACTGACGATGGTGGTGGACGATAAGGCGAAGCTCGAGGGCCAGCTCGACAACAACCCCGGCAACAAGACCTCCGCGCTCGAAACGCTGGGTCGGCTCGACGTCGATCGGGAACGCGGCACGGGCACCATCCCACGCGAAAAATTTGATCCCGGCCCTATCGATCTTGCGGACTTGCCGCCCTTGCCAGGCGACCCGCCGCTTCCGGCTGCCGGGACGGGCCAGGCCGGGCCCGCACCGGCCGATGCCCTCAAATCGCCGCCCGACCTCAAGCCCGATCGCGGCGACGTGCTGCCGCCGCTGCCGGAGCGCAGCCTAGGCCTCGACCTGTGAAGACCGACCGGCCGGTCCGCCGGATTTGATGATGGAGACGACAATGAGTGGATGGGATTTCGACGACGTCGGGAAGTTCGGAAGCGACAAGGCTGCCGAGGACTTCGCCAAGCGCAACAATGTAGATCCCCGCGACATCCGAACCCGCGACAAGGGCGATGGCGTGGAACTTGAGATCCGGCGCTCCAGTCTGGAAGGGCGCGGGCTCAAGGACAGCGGCGAGGGGCGCCGGGACGGCTGGAGCTGATGAAAGCATCCGGCGCGGCGCCGGTCCGCCGGCCGCGTCGTGCACTTCGAGGGGTAACGCAATGAACCAATTGTTCGGATCGCCAATCGCGAAGCGCTTTCTCACGGATCGTGAGCTCGCCATGCTCGCGGTGATCGAGCGCATCTGTCCGCTCACCGCATTCACGCGCAGGTGGCGATGGGAGCCCTCCTCCGATCCCTCGCCAGTTCTGGCGGAAGGTTTCCCCCGCCGATCGGAACAGCTTCTCGCAAAAAATCATGACTTCGTGGTGCAGGACCGGGCGACCGGCGCGATCGTCGCCTTGGTCGAGATCGACGATTACTCCCACAACGCTGCGGCCGACGGCAAGCGCGACGCGATGACGGCGCCGGCTATACGACGGTCCGGATCGCGGGGAGGTCCAAACCGACTTTGGCGAATGTCCGTCGAAGAGCAGATCCGGCCGTGTCATTCATAGCCTCCGGCCGAGATGATTGATGGAGCGGCCCGGCCACCTCGCAACCAGCGCCGCAAATGGGTCTCCCACTATGCTGAACCCGTGGAGCGCGTTTCCCTATCGTCGACCAGGCTGCCCATATTGCGGCCACCTGATCGATCACTGGCCGCGTGAGACCGATCTCCAAAGTTGCCGGCTTTGCCTTCGCCCATGGTCCTCATTCGTTGGCCCACGGACCGGCACGGACCCAGGCGGTTACGCGGGCTGCTAGACCTAGGCTTCGGGCTCTACGGCATTCTGACCGTCGGCCTCGTCGCCACCTTCGTCATCAGCGGCCTGTCGACCCACGCCTTCGTCAAGGGATTCTCGGTCCTTCTTTTCATCCTTGGCACCGGGTTGGCGACCGATGGCGTTCTCGGATTGCGGAGCGGCTTGGACAAGACGGGGGAGCGACTGCGCGTTGGGCGGGGCGCGCGCGTCGCGGCCGGCGGAAAGCTTGCTGCCGGCGGAGCGGCTATCCTTCTTCTCTGCCTTGGCCTGGCGCTCTAGCGATGAGCGCGATCGCCTAGCTACGGTAGGATCTGTATCATTCGGAGCCGGGCTTTACCCATCGGCGCCTTCGGCTGCGGCAGCTTCCATCACAGCCTCAGGGTCGCCGAACCGATACGGAGCCAATTCCTCGCGGTCGGATCTGCTAAGCGGTCTCTTGCTATACGTCCCCCGGATCCAACTATCAGTCGTGGTGTGCCTCTCCCCCAAGCGCAGCATCTCATCGTGGGGGGCGACGTACCAGGCACCACGATCGGGGAAGGCGATCCAGATGTTTCGGCCGATATATTTCTTGTCGATGGTCCACCGGCCCTTGAGCTGCACGAGCTTGATATCGCCAGTTGCCTCGTTCAGCAGGATGAGGTCGATCCCGTTATCGTAGACAGGCAGGTAGGCATTGTACCCCTGATTGAGCGCTACGGTAACCAGCGCGTTGCGGTTCACCACCTCGACGGCATCACTGGTTAGCTTCATCATTCCCCCTAGCATTGGTCGTATGATCGGCGTTCGCTTGAAGGCAGCGTCGGCCTTGGCCGCGGTCAATATGATCGAATTCGCCGCGCCTCCCTCAGAGAAAACAATCATGAGAAGATGATGCATGGTTCTTGCGTTTGCCGGTATCAATGTCCTTCACGTTGAGGACACCTATGCCGATCCAACAAAAATACTTCGAATGGCGCGACGTGCTGCCATTGCAGGGGCGCCCCTGGATACCGCTTCGCCACGACGCCGACGTCCCGATCGCGGTACCGGCGCCCGATATCGTGGAGTTGCGAGAATATACGGGTATCGCGACCGCGGCTATTCACGACACGCATAAAGCGGCGGCCGAAAAGGTCACGTGGGGCGACCTTGGGGTCGGAGCTCACCGGGGCGGCATGGAGCCGTGGGGCTATCGCGCGTCCGACCTGTTCTATCACGGCCCAAATTATCCGATCGGGATCAACCTCGTCATCGACCAGTATCTCGAGGATGAGCACCTCCACATCTGGCATCTGCATCCCGATCTGACCCTTGCACTTCGGCTGCTGCGCGAAGGAGATTGCTGGTTCCGGCCGGAAGAGGGTTGGGCAGAGGTCGTGCGGTTGAAGCGAGATGCCGAAGGCCGCCCGACACTCTTGGAGATCAGGGCGGAATATCTCGGCGACTATCTCAGCGCCCGTGGCATGGCCCTGTATTGCTCAAGCTACCGCCAACGATCTGCAACCACTGTCGACAAACCAGTCTACAGTTGGCCGGACGGCGCCTTCGCCGAAGTCAGCGGGAGAGACGAGCGCGACGGGCAGACCGGTCCGGGGCGGTGGCCAACGCCGAGCGATCAATACCGGACGATGGGCGCGTTGTGGCGGACGGAGTGGGTTCAGCCCAGCGGACTGAGCACCCGCATTCGCGGCGATAAGGATCCGCACACAACCAGCTTCGTGCTCGAGAACGACGGCACCCGGGCGCGGGGAGATGAATTGGCTGGCGCGTCGACTTGGCTGTATTTTGACCCTACCATCGTCTCCACTCTGATGCGCCACCGCGGCGCGAGCTTGCACTGGTACAGCGCGGAAACGGGAGGCTTGGGCGCCAGCACGAGTGTCCATTTCGGGGTCAACCGGGTCGGCTTGATCACGGTCTTCGCCAAGGACATCGGCGCGCTTGATCCTTGGGAGCAACGACTGTGGAGCGCGCATAATGTAACACCAGAGGGTGGCGTAGCGGAGGAGTTATTCGCGGCGCAGATGGAAGTGACGCCGGCAAGCACCATGGCACCGGAATCGCAGCTAGCCGCTGCCCTTGCCGAAATTGATGCGGCTTTCGCGACAAAGTTTGGCGCTTCGCTGCTTCGCGACGACGAGGCGGTGCCGCGGCTCTTGCGCCGCGCGCATCGCTTCCAGGCTGCCGAAGCGGAGGGCTTGCTGGAGCTCTCGAAGGAGGTAACCCGGCTCTTCATGGAGCGGGTCGATGTCGATGCCGTCCTCGCGCCGCTCAATCTGCCAAAGCCCAAAGACGGCCGGAAGCCTGGCTCGAACAAGGCGATTGAGAAGCTTCTCGGCAGCCTGATGCCGGAGGCTGACGCTCGTACGATGATGGCCCCGCTCTTCGGCATTTACGATTTGCGCCTCGCCGATGCCCATCTTGGTTCGAGCAACGTCGCCAGTGGCAAGACACGGGCAGGTGTCGATGATAGCGCGCCAGCAGCGATGCAAGGACGCCAGTTGCTGGACACCTTCGTCGCAACGCTTCGTCAGATTACGGCAGCGATCGCCTGACCGCGGCGAAGACGAACAGGGTGATCGGTGATGGTAAGCTTCAGTAATTTTCGCACGCTGGATCCGGAAACGGCCGATCTAGCCCGCGACCTGATCGACAATGCTGGGCGACAACGGTCGTCGTTCATGTCGTTCATGAGCCTCTGGATGGGCTTCAACGGCTGGATGGAGTCTGTCACCGGGGCTGATCACGACGCAGCCATGATCGCCGCTATCGCAGAGAATCGCAGGGCCACGGACGCCTATGAGCAACTGATGCGGGACGACGATTTCTCCCGAAGGGTCATGGCCTTCTCGCAGTTATGGCCGGTGCTCAACGTCCGTGATGTTCGGCAGAAGCTTGGTCGCGACGCCTTTTGGGTTGAGGGGCGCGACGAGCTGCTCGATCGTTGTCGGCGCGAAAATGTGCGGATGCAGCCGGTCGGTTGGGCAGGAGAGGAGGTTCCAACCTGGCCGCAGGTCCTGCGGGTCATATACTGCGTTCGCTGCAACCTTTTCCACGGCTCAAAGTCACCGCAGCACGGTCGAGACCGCGACTTGGTGCGGCGATCGGACCGGATCTTGCGGCTCTATATCGAGCGGAGCGGCTGCTTCGAATGGACCGACTGATTGATGAGATTGGAGCAGCGTTCGTACCCGCCATCGGCCGGGACAAGAATCGAATGACGCGATCAGACCCTTGACCCAGCGACACGGATAACGGAACATAGGGGGAACGGTCCGAGTCTTATTATGTATGCCTGCCCTCGATTCCCGCCCCGCGAACATAGCCCATCTTCGCTCCATTGCGACCTCCACCGCCGAGTACCGGACGATTCCATTCGATGTGCCTGAGCTCGATTTGCGGCTTGCGAGCGGGGGATTGAGGGCGGGAGCGCTACATGAGGCCACCGCCCTGACGTGCTCGCTCGTCGACGATGCTGCGGTGACCCTCTTCCTGTGCGGCATAGCCGCGCGCGTTGCCGCGATCAGTGCCGCACCGGTTCTTTGGGCGAGCTGTCGCAGCGATCTCTATGCGCCGGCACTCTCACAGGCGGGCCTCTCCTCGGCGGCGGTCATTCACGCTCAGCCCCGCGATGATGCTGAGCTGCTCGCCGTGGTCGAGGATGCGATCCGCGATGGTACGCCCGCTACGATCGTCGCGGAGGCCGAAAAGGTGTCGATGGTCGCATCGCGCCGCCTTCAGTTAGCTGCGGCCGATGCGGACCTGCCGGTTCTGCTGCTGCGACGGCGGCGCCGACGCGATCACGACCCATTCAGCGAGCCGTCGGCTGCCTGGACACGATGGCGGATCGCGAGCGCCCCTTCGGAAATGCTCGGGGTCGCCGGCGTAGGAAGGCCCCGTTGGACCGTCGAACTGGCGCGTCAACGGGCCGGTGAGTCATTTTCCCTGATCGTGGAGGGCAGCGATGAGACGGGTCGTCTCCGCGTTCCTGCCGCACTTGGCCATCGAACGGCTGAGACGGCAGGAGCGGTCCATCACGCGGCCGCCTAATCGGCCCAGCCTTCAACTTCCCGTCGACGACGATCCCGGGGCATGCTCGGTGCCACGGGGCGGCGGATGGCGGCCTGGTGCCCGATGGGCGTGCGATGGCATGCTTACGCGCGCCGAGGTCGAGGCACAAATTGCGGCTTTGCCCCAGCATGCGCGACCGCCCGCGCGCGAGCTCGGCCGACGATCAGAGGCGGCCCAGCACCCCTTCAAGGGGCAGTCAAAGGCGATAGCGCAGGTCAGCACGCCCTTCATGGAGGTGGCCCACGCCCCCCTTGCTCTTTTCGGCAAGGTCGGACGGCGAGAGGAAATCGTTGCTGCCTGTGAAGGCGCGCAAGCGCTCGGCATCGATGTGGGCATGGCCGCCACGCACGCACGCGCGCTGGTATCGGATCTTGACCTTCGCCCGGCAGAGCCCGAGGCGGATGCGTCGTTGCTTGATCGGCTTGCCCTATTCGCAATAAGGCGATGGTCTCCGATCGCAGCGGTGTCTCAACCGGATGGTCTGTGGATCGACCTTACCGGGTGTGAACATCTACACGGCGGCGAATACCAATTCTGCCGGAGGCTCTTGGCCTTCTGCCGCCGGGCTGGCTTAACGGTCCGCGTTGCAGTTGCCGACACTGCGGGCGCGGCTCACGCGATCGCTCGGTTCGGCGGCGACGATTTGGCGTGCGTGGAACCGGGTTCCACCACGGCGGCGGTCTCACCGCTCCCGATTGCAGCGCTCAGGCTCGCCCCGACAGCACTCAGCGCGGCCCGGAGGTTCGGCTTCGAACGTGTGGCGGATTTGCTGCCCGTCGCGCGTGGGCCGCTGGCGCGACGATTAGGCTTGCCGGCGATCACCCGCCTGGATCAGGCGCTTGGGGCAACTGCGGAGCCGATAACCCCGCGCGAAGATCCGGCGATTCCCATGGTCGAGCGACGGCTAATGGAGCCGATCGGCACCGCGGAGGCCATCGAGCAGGTGATGGCCGACCTTCTGCGCGATCTTTCAGACCTTCTGCAGGCACGAGGGCTTGGTGTACGCTCGCTGCGTCTTACTGGCCTGCGCGTCGACGGTATCGAGCAGGTCGTGGGCATTGGTACTTCACGACCGACGCGCGAGGTATCGCATCTCCTCAGGCTGTTGAGACTTCGGACCGAACGTATCGATCCCGGCCTGGGCATCGAGCAGTTCCGGCTGGCGGCGCCGCACACTGAGACGCTCGACGCGGTGGATCTAGGTGCTGTGCTGGCGGGTGATACGCTCGTGCGTGATCCGGCTCGCTTAGTGGATGTGGTTGCCGGCAGAATTGGCAGTGGCTCGGTTTTTCGGATCGCGCCAGTCGAAAGCCATGTCCCAGAGCGGGCCGTCATCCGCACCAACCCCGTCGATCTTCCGGGAGACTGGCCCAGATGGCAGCGTCCGGTTCGTCTGTTCGCTCGCCCGGAGCCACTCTGGGGCGTCATAGCACTGTTGCCGGATCAGCCGCCCCGCCGCTTCGAATGGCGGGGCACATCGCATCGCGTCGTCGCCGGCGACGGACCCGAACGCATTCATGGGGAATGGTGGCGGCGCGATGCAGAGGTTTGGGCCGTCAGAGACTATTATCGGGTCGAGGATGAGCATGGTGGCCGGTTCTGGTTGTTCCGGCGCGGCGATGGGATGGATGACGACACCGGCGATCTTAGCTGGTGGATCCACGGCATTTTCGCATGAGCGCCTATGTCGAACTTCAGGTGCTGACGCACTTCTCCTTGTTGCGCGGCGCATCGAGCCCCGAGGAGCTGTTTTCGGCTGCAGCGCTGCTCGGCTACCCCGCACTCGGCATCGGCGACATTGGCACGGTCGGCGGTGTCGTGCGTGCCTGGGAGGCGCAGAAGGCCACCGGAGTGCGATCGATCGCCGGTACGCGGATCGACCTTTCCTGCGGACGCCGCCTCATTCTCTATCCGACCGATCGAACAGCATGGTCGCGCATCACCAGACTTCTGACAGTAGGTAAGAAGCGAGCGGGGAAGGGCCGGTGCCTGCTTCACTGGCACGACCTTCAGCCGTGGGCAGAGGGTGTCGTCGCGATACTCCTCCCAAACGAGGCGGATGCGGAGAATCTCGCAGCGCTCGGTGACCTCAAAGCGATCTATGGTCGGCGGGGCTACATGGCGCTGTTCCAGCGTCGGCGACCTGACGATGCGGTGCGGATCGACGCACTCGCCCGGCAAGCCGGCGGCGCTGGCGTTCGCGCGGTTGTAACGGGCGACGTGCTCTATCATGCGCCGGAGGCCCGCCTTCTGCAGGACGTGGTAACCGCGGTTCGCGAGAAGTGCACGGTCGACGAACTCGGCTACCGGCGGGAAGTGAACGCTGATCGGGCGCTTAAGTCGCCGGAGGAGATGGTCAGGCGCTTTCGAGCTTACCCCGATGCCCTGCAGGCCAGCGTCGACATCTCTCGCGATTGCACGTTCGATCTGGGCGAGCTCGCATATCAGTATCCGCATGAGCGCGTGATCGAAGGTCTAACGGCGCATCAGGCGCTCAAGCAGATGGCGACTGACGCCGTTGATCGCATGTTCGATGGCGACGTGCCGCAGGCTTACCAAGATCAAATCGGGCACGAGCTCCGGCTGATTTCCCAGCTTGGCTATGCGCCATACTTCCTGACCGTCCACTCGATCGTGCGCGAAGCGCGGCGGCGCGGCATCCTTTGCCAAGGCCGGGGCTCGGCCGCGAACAGCTGCGTGTGTTTCGTCCTCGGCATCACGTCGATCGACCCTATCAAGCACGAGTTGCTCTTCGAGCGGTTTGTATCAGGCGAACGCCGTGAGCCGCCGGACATCGACGTCGATTTTGAGCACGAACGTCGGGAAGAAATCATCCAATGGATCTACGACACATACGGCCGTGATCGGTCCGCGCTGACCGCCGTCGTCACGCGGTATCGTGCTCGCGGCGCCGTGCGCGACGTGGGCAAGGCGATGGGCCTGCCGGAGGACCTTACCGCCTCGCTCGCCGGCCTCGTTTGGGGCTGGTCGGCCGAAGGTGTGGGCGAAAAGCAGGTCGAAGAGCTGAATCTGGATCTCGGCGATCGACGGCTACGTCTGACGCTTGATCTCGCGCGCAAGCTGATCGGAACGCCGCGTCACATGTCCCAACACCCAGGCGGGTTTGTGCTTACGCATGACCGCCTCGATGACCTGGTGCCGATTGAGCCGGCCGCGATGGACGATCGGCAGATTATCGAATGGGATAAAGACGATATCGACGCCCTGAAATTCATGAAGGTGGACGTGCTCGGGCTGGGCATGCTCGGCTGCATGAACCGCGCCTTCAACCTCCTCGAAGAGGTAAAGGGGTGCCGGATTGGCCTTGCCGACCTGCAGGATGATGATCCTGCCGTGTTCGCCATGATCCAGAAGGCCGATACGCTCGGGACATTCCAGATCGAAAGCCGTGCGCAGATGTCTATGCTGCCGCGCATGAAGCCGCAGCGCTTCTACGATCTCGTCATTCAGGTCGCGATCGTGCGACCCGGCCCTATCCAGGGCGACATGGTGCATCCCTACCTTCGCCGGCGCGAGGGCTTGGAGAAGCCGGAGTATCCCCGACCGGAACTTCGTGCGGTCCTCGAGAAAACACTCGGTGTCCCGCTATTCCAGGAACAGGCCATGAAGGTTGCGATCGTCGGCGCTGGCTTCACCCCCGCCGAGGCTGATGCCCTGAGACGCGCGATGGCAACATTCAAGTTCACGGGCGGGGTGTCGCACTTCTCTGAAAAGCTGATCGAGGGGATGGTCGCGCGCGACTACCCGCGCGAATTCGCCGAACGCACTTTCCGTCAGCTAGAGGGGTTCGGCTCATACGGTTTCCCGGAAAGCCACGCCGCCTCATTCGCGAAGATCGCCTACGCTTCGGCGTGGATGAAGTATCATCACCCGGACGTTTTCTGCGCCAGCTTGATGAATGCCCAGCCCATGGGCTTCTACGCACCCGCGCAGATCGTCCGAGATGCACGCGAGCATGGCGTCGAGGTTCGGCCGCCCTGTATCAACGCAAGCAGGTGGGACTGCACGCTAGAGCCGGCGAGCGGGCGCTATCACGCGGTCCGGCTCGGGCTTCGCCAAGTGCGTGGGCTTTCAAACGCTGACGGTGCCGCAATCGTCGGCGCGCGGTCGACAGCCCTGTTCGACTCCGTCGAAGACGTCTGGCGGCGCTCAGGAGTGCAGCGGGCTGCGATCGAGAAGCTGGCAGACGCGGACGTGTTCCACACCTTCGGCGCCGATCGCCGGCAAGGTCTGTGGAAGGTGAGAGGTCTAGGCGAGGCTCCACTGCCGCTATTTGCCGCTGCAGACCGGGAGGCGCAGACCGTGAGCGCGGAGGGTCTCGAGCCCGCCGTCAGCCTTCGGCCACTCACTGATGGCCGCGAGGTGATCGAGGATTACCGCGCTCTCCAGCTCTCGCTCCGCGCTCACCCGCTCACCTTCGTCCGGGATGAACTTGCTCGACGGGGCGTTACACGCTGCGCGGATCTCGCGAGTATACGCGATGGCCGTCATGTCGAGGTCGCCGGCATCATTCTGGTACGGCAAAAGCCCGGATCGGCCAAAGGTGTGCTCTTCATCACGATAGAAGATGAGACGGGCATAGCGAACGGCATACTCTGGCCCGACCGCTTCGAGGCACAGCGCCGAACCGTGATGTCAGCATCAATGATCGGCATGAAGGGCAGGGTTCAAAAAGAGGGCGAGGTGATCCACGTCATCTGTGATCGGATCATCGACCACGGTGACCTGCTCCACCGAGTGGGAGACCTGTCGTTTCCACACCGGACCGGCCGCGGCGACGGCGCGCGGCATGCGAGCGCTCCCGATCGCGGGAATAAAGACTGGAGGCCCGAACCACGCAACTCCTATTGGCCGCCCCACGCCGACGGCATGGATCCGGAGGAGGTCGTGCGATTCAAGTCCCACGACTTCCGTTGATCAATGGCTGCCCTCCCGCGCCATCAGCGCGTCGTCATCGCCCTCTCTATTCACATTCTTCGGTCAGCGACGGCGCGATCCTCAAACTCGCGTGTCGACGTGGTCGAGGTACGCCTCGCGCTACGCTGTCTCCTGCAGCACTGCCCGGAGCGTTGGCCGCTCGAAAACTTCTGGGACGCTGCGGCACAGGTCAACGACATCGGCCGCTCGCAGGGTGTTACGGCTGCATTCAACGGGATCGTACGTCAGCTCCGCCAGGCAGGCCGGTACGAGGAGGTCTCGCCGCTTTGATGGTAGCGGGTATGCCGCATTCGCGCTTCGGCCTTGCGTCGACAATCCTGTCATGACACCAATGCGGCGATCGGAGGCATAAGCCCCGTTCTCGGGACAGTGGGACGAGCCGAAGGCCGTCTGTGCGCGAGCAGAAGCTCAACTCCCAACCGGCCAAAAGCCGTGGCGCACCACCTTGATCCTTGATGGAGACAGGTGATGAACAACGTCCGGAAACTTTGCAAATCCAGCTTCGACTCTCAGCGCGGCCGGTGCACTTATTGTGATCAACCAATGTGGCTCAACGACCTGAGAGCCTTCGCCGCTACGCACGGCCTTTCCTTGCCGAGAGCCGGGCGTCATCAAGCAACAGCTGAGCACCTCCATCCGAAATGCGATGGAGGTCGCGACAAGGCGACCAACATCGCAGCGGCGTGCCGGTACTGCAACCAACGGCGACATGCTGTGCGGCGCTCCCAGCCCCGATCGCCTCTCGAGCACCGTGCCCATGTACAGACGCGGCGCGCGCAGAAAGCATGGCATGGCTTCTGGCCGTTGAGTGACAATGTCGATGATGGCACTCTGCCTTTTTCGATCGCGACCTTTCGAGCATCGGGCCCGCTCATGATGCGGTAGCCTGAACACCGACCGGCGATCACATCTTCGTACCGCTCGCGGCACTTTACCCTTCCCGGTGAAGTGCCACGAGCGGTCAAAGTCTATCGGCCGGCGCTGTGCGGGATTCACTTTGCTAGCCTTCTGTGCTTGTAATGTTCCATGTTTCAGCCCGATCTTTTCTCCTATGAGGAGTGTGCTGGGCCGGTGGCGGCTGCGGAGCCGACGCGCCCGCTTGACCTGCCGGCCATCCTTGAACGGCTGACCATCGTGTGCGAGCGACCGCGGTACAGCTTCATGGTGCTAAATTTGATCGCCCAGGCGAGTGCGCAGACGGGTTCGGCAGGTCCGTACATCCGCGACGGGGATCGTCGTATCCCCGTTCGGGACTGGCTTTGCGACGCGCTGGTGCCTGTAGCGCAACGCGATCCCCGCCGGCTCGCGATCGCCGACAAGGTTCGTCAGGACCTTGAGGCCAAGTGCGCTCTCCCGATCGATCCGGAAGCTGCTAACAGGATCGTCGATGCGCAAGTCCGAAAGCGTGTCCGCCAGTCCGGCCGCACAAATGTTAGTCGCGCCGTCTCCGAGCTCGTCCGCGCCGGTTTCGTGCGCCGGCATTATCAAGGCTACCGGGTCGATCACCAGAACCGTGGTGCCCAGCGCCAAGCGGTTTACACGATCACCGACGAGGCACGGAGAGCCCTTCACCCCGGCCGGTGAAAGACCGATCAGTTTCGATTCAAGCCCATTTCGCGGCTCTGAAGTTTCGCCTTCCATAGTTGCTCGGCCGCGAAAATCTCGTCGAACGTCGCGCTTGATCCACTGACCTCGAGGATGCTGACCTGATAGTCGCTGGGGTCGCGACTTTTCAGGCCCTGATTGCCGCCATGACCGTCGCCGGCATAGTTCAACCAGCGACCGAAAAAGCCGCTCTCGCCTGTGGCCGACCCGACATATTGTTCACGCGTTTGAGGGCAGGTCAGCAGGTAGACCCCGCGCGCGGCGGTGAGCGCTGCTATCCATCCCTTCGGTAGCCCTTCGAGAGCAGACAGGTTTCCGATGAACCTGACGTAGCCAGGAAACGCCTCTTCCTGAAAGACGCGGCTGAGTTCGAGGATCGGCTTCGACTGCCGTCCGGCCCGCTGGATCCAGCTTCGCGTGCCTGCCCCCCATTCGATCGTCACCCGGCCGCTCAAGTCCTGCAGAGCGACAATCGATCTCTGGGAATAAAGATCGAGCGGCCGCGAACCGCCCTCCGTGGCGAGCTTGTGACGTAGCGGATCGACCAGATCGTCAGGCGCATCGCCCAGTAGTGATATCTCGTAGAGACCGACGAAGAGCGTGGCAGCCGCAGGGGTGACGACAAAGCTGGCCCAATATTGCCCCGCAAGTCGAGAGCGGTTCTGCCCGGTCTGAAGGCTCTGATAGCCGAGGAAAGCCGCCTTGTCGTCGCGCCACAACGAATAGGGCGTCCGTCCCGCGCCGGCATAGGTTTGATGCCGCAGAAGGCGTACGGATTCCGGGGCAATCCCCGCATCATCGAGGAGCGCGTTGAAAGTCAGCGCCATATGTTCATAGTCTGCCGTTCGATAGATTCTGCAGATGCTTGTGGCGCAGGGCGGACGCAGCATCAACACGCCGACGCCGACCGCGCGCGCCCACGGACCTTCTTGATGACGCACACGACATACCGGCTATCCGACGATCTCGCGCGACGACGCCTGCTTTACCCGTCGTCGATCATCTCCGCGCCAAGCGTTCTTCTGATAGATCTGACGCCTTCGATGCGCGGCGCGGGCCTCGGGCTCGGACGTTATTACGCGATGATCATCGAGACTGACGCTGAACACGCAGAAATCGAAAGCTAGCTGAGCAGGCCTCGGCCCAGCCCTGTGCCCCCCGACTTCCTGGCTTATCGTCCGTCAGCGCTGGTCTCCCAGAACGTGCTGATCTCCCGCTACGAACCACCCCTTCAGGGGTGGCCGTGGCTGATCGTCTGCCGTTGGCCCGATAGTTACGCGGCGCTCCTGGAGGCAGTATGACGCGGGGCTGCTACACCACAGAAATGTTCGATTCCGTCGATGCCGCTGAGGCTCACAGCATCACCTTGATCGAACAACTTGCCTGGGGCGATGAGATCGCGGTTCGGCTGATTAGCCTACAGATGCTCGGTCCGACCGGCACCGCCTGAGGCGACTGGCGGAACCGCGAGCGCCAGACTGTCTGTTTGCCGCTCAGGTAACGCCCGCACCCCGCGCGCCGTGCGCGATGCGGACGGGGCAAGCTTTCGTGGGATTAGGCGATGTGCTCGGAAAAGGCTGGCGCTACGTGCTCATTCCAGACTTCCGCCCCAGTGAGCTTCTCGCCTGCGCCGTTAATCTCTTCCAAGCCGATATCACTGATCCGAACACCCGCCGGGACGTATCGCAGCGTCAGTTCACCAAAGCGAACTTCCCGGCTGGGGAAATTGCGGCCAAATTCGCGGAGCTGCGGGACCAGGCGATGATGAAGCTGGCTATCCTCCCGTCCTTCCTGACGAGCAAAATGCGCGCGGACCTGAGCCGAGACGACATCGTCGACGGTGGGCTTGATCACCGGAGCGTCTTCGACGGCGACAATCGGCGGAATGAACGCATTCATTGGATCGCCAGCAAGATTCTGTAGCCGAACCGTGCCGTCGACGATCATGAAGGGTGGGGCGACTACCCACGCGTGGCCCAGCTCGGCACCTGGGAAATCTTCGACATCGCACATCGATTGGCCGCGCCACAGATCCTCGCTCGCGACCTCGGAAATCATCGAGCCTTTCAGGCCGAAGCTCCACACGCCGAGCCGATCGAGAATGCGCGGCATCATCGATGAGACGTGCACACAGCTTCGCTGCATGTCCTCGCGCTCGAACAGATCAGCCAGAAACTCCGCCAACCGCGGAACGATGTAGCGGACCCGCTCATCATATTCGGCGCTCCGGGGGCGGGATTGCACCCAGAGAGCGTACTGATCCAGGAATGTCCCGTCGCGGCCTTCCTCCGCCACGAAGGCAGGCTGGTCGTAAAAACCGAATTGGGAGGTGTCGATCCCCAGCGCCTGCAGCCGGCCGTCGATCTGCGCGTGTTCCCCTGCGCGTGCAGCAGCCCGCTCCTTGGCTTGCCCCATTCGAATTTCCTCTCGCTGTTGCAATCAGGTTAGCCACCGACATGCGCTTCGGCGATGACAGAGGCCTGCGTCATGGGCATATAGCACAGGGGCACCATCAAGGGAGTAGAAGCGGCCGCGCATGCCGAAGATCAATCCTCATATTTTGTCTTGGGCGCGCGAAAGCGCCGGCTTGACACTTGAGGATGCCGCCAAAGGGATTGGCCTTGGCGGTGAAAACGCGGCTGTACGCCTGGCTGAGATGGAGGCCGGCGACCGCGAACCGAGCCGTCCCCAGCTCCTCAAAATGGCTGATCGCTATCGTCGGCCATTGCTCACCTTCTATCTTCCCGAGCCGCCCGCGGCGGCCCCGAGGACGCATGACTTCCGAACACTGCCCGACCGGGAAGCCGGAGCGGAGGCGACCGTCGATGCGCTTGTCCGCGACGTGCGCACGCGACAGTCTCTGGTACGTGGCGCGCTTGAAGATGCCGAGGAGGCCGAGGCTCGGGCCTTCGTGGGATCGGTCGATGCTCGGGTCGGCGCAGACGGGCTCGCCCGCGCGATGGCCGAGCTACTGAACCTTGATCGAGCGGGCTACCGCCAGGCCCGGACCATCGAGCAGGCCTTTCGGATCTTGCGCGACGCGGTCGAAGGGGTGGGCGTTTACGTCCTGTTGATCGGAAATCTCGGGCATTGGACGAGCAATCTCAGCCCAGGCGTTTTCCGAGGTATGGCGCTCGCGGATGAGATTGCGCCCTTCATCGTGGTCAATGAAACGGATTCCAAGGCGGCTTGGCCCTTCACGCTCCTTCATGAGCTTGGCCACATCCTGCTGGGGCAGAGCGGTATCAGCGGCTACGACAGCGAGGAGGCGATCGAACGTTTGTGCGACGACGCTGCCGCGCGATTCCTTCTCGGCCGCGAGGAACTGCAGGAATTGGCCGGCGGGGTCGCTTTCGATGACTTGGTCGAGCAGATCGGAGCATTCGCGAACGCCCGAAAGATCAGCCGCAAGATGGTCGCCTACAACCTCCTGCGCGAGCGGCTGATCGATGCGGCCATGTATCGGCGGCTCGCGGCGCGGTTCGACGAGGATCGCCTGGAATTTCCGCGTCGTCAGGCAAAGGGCGCCCCTGATTATTACGTCGTGCGGCGGCATCGCGTGGGTCAGGGCCTGCTCAACCTTGTCGACCGTATGGTCGCAGGGGGCGCACTGACGACGACCAAGGCGGGTAAGGTGCTAGGGGTCAAGCCCACGGCTATCGGTCGTATGACCGAGCAGCTGGCATAGCGGGGGTCATTTGCTGTACCTCCTCGATGCCGACACCCTCATCACCGGAGATCGCAGAGCCTATCCGCTCCGGCGCTTTCCCGTCTTTTGGGAATGGCTGCTTCACCAAGGTACGCTTGGCAACGTCAAGGTTCCGCTGGAGCAGTTCGAGGAAGTCACATCGGGCCGCGGCGACCTGGTCGATTGGCTTTGTACCGAAGACAGCCGCGCGGCACTCATCCTCAACGAAGACCTTGATCCTGCGCTTGTCGCCGACACGACGCTGAACGGATATGGCGCGCTCGACGAGAATGGCGTCGAGCTGGTTGGGCGGGACCCGTTCCTGATAGCCTATGGCCGGGTGGAGCCAGGCGAGCGCACGGTCGTGAGCTTCGAGGTGTCGAAGCCTGGCAAGCAGGGCGCCAACCGGAAGGTGCCCGACGTTTGCCGCGACTTTGGGGTGCCCTGCTGCTCGCTCTTTGACATGATCGAGGCGTTGGATTTCACGACGGCTTGGCACCGCCCCTAGTCCGACCCCGCTCCCGACGGGGTGACGCTCGTATCGACCAAATCGAAAGCAACCTGTCGCGGCCGTCATCGGTAACCCGATCCCAGATGTGTTTGGTGGTCCAGCCGGAAAACATCACGTAGAGCGCGATGTAGAAAGTGAGTAGGACCGGTATTTCGCCGGGTAGCTTTGGTGCCTCACGACCGACAACCGCTCCCATGAAGGCGACGAACAGATAGAGCCCGATGCTCATCAGAAAAACGATAAGGCTGCGCGCGCCTGAGCTGTACCCCTTGATCGCCGCCTTCAGGATGATGCTGGCGACTGTGCCGAGTAGCATTATGCAGCCATAACTCGCCATGAACATCAGCACGGTCGCATAGGGCAGGACTGTATCTGGCAATCGGGCCGGCACCGCCGGCGCCTTCAGCCACAGATACAACAGCGCCATCGGAGCCAGCAGCTGAATAACGATAGCCAAGGCGGCGGCGCACCACGGCAACAGGAACGTACGCCGTGCGTAACCTCTCGCTCGCGCGTATCGACGACGTGTCGAACGGAGCACGTGAGCAAGAACCCGGCCAGCCCTGTCTCGCGACCGCACACCTAGTCCCCGCAATCCGCGGACAGTCAAACGGACGGTAGATTCGACCGCGCCCATCGCCCCGCTCAAAGAAAGCCCTCGCCGGCATGTTCCCGAAAGCGCTCATGGTCTCGAACATACTCGGCGACCATCTCGAGCGAGGCGTGTCTGCTGTGCTCCTTCATCTTGAACAGGTTGGCATTCTGGCGCCCCGCCTCGGTCAAAAAGCCCGCGCGCAGACTATGGCCGGAGAATAGGTCGGGAGGGTAGCCAGCGGCGATCGCCGCCGCCTTCACCACCAGCGCGACCCCTTGCGCGCTCATCGCTTTTTCAGTGAGCCGGCCCTGCGGCGTCAGCTTGCGAAAGACCGGGCCGCTCTGAATACCGGCCTTCTCGAGCCATGCGCGATAATGCTGAACCGGTTTCAGGCGCTGCCCGTCAGGAATCGCCACGGTGTGGCCATGCCCTTCCTGGTCGGTCTTCGATGACGGAATTCGGACCAGCAGGCCTCGACCGTCCTCGAATATCCGCCCAACAGTGACAGCGACCAGCTCCGAGCGGCGCATTGCGCCAGCCATCCCGATGGCGAGCAGGGCCCGATCGCGATAGGCGCGCAAGTCGTCGCCAGTGATGCTGCGGAGCATGTCTCGAAGGACGTCCCCATCAGCCGCGCGCTTTTTGCCCGGCAACTCTCCCTTCTTGTCCTTACGGATCCCTCGTACCGCCTTCTCGAGCCGCGCAGCGTCGGGCTGGGTCGTGGGCGGCTCCACGTCGGCTGCGCGATGGGCGAAGACGATGGCCGCCATCCGGCGACCGATGGTCGCGCGTGACAGGGGAGCAGGCTCCTTTCTCGGAAGCAGCTTGCCGCGCTTGGATCGACGCTGCTCGGCCGGCACGTATCCCTGCTCGGCAAGCAGCGTCAGGAAGGCCGCCACGGTCGCGGGAGCGGCAGGTAGAGGCCGATAGCCATTCTCGCCGCACCACGCGCAAAAGAGCCGCCAATCGGATTTGTAAGCCCGCAGCGTCGCGTCGGCCGACGCACGAGCGACATAAGCATCGACCCGCTCACGATCATTGGGGGCCAGCTGGGGAAGGAACGGCTCGAGCGACGTCACCTGATCGAGCACGACCAAGGCGCTGGCGAAGCTGGACTGCAGCTCTTCGGGCCCAACGTCGGCGGGGGCCTCGTCGCTCATGCCGACAAGGCTTCGAGGTCAGGACGGTCGGCGCGGGCACCTTCCACCCATTCGAGATCCTCGCCCGCTCGCTTCCAATGACCCAGCACCCGGTCGGTGTCGGTGAGGTCAGGAAAGTCGCGCCGCTGCACATGCATGATGGACACCGTGTCCCACCGCTGAAGATGTTTCGCGCGCATGGCGGATCTACCGTGCTCCTTCGCGTCGGTGTCGCTGGCGAGGGTTTGCTGATCACCGGCGAAATAGCCACCCGAGCCAGCCCTGCCGTAGCCGAATACGAAGTCGTAGCAGTGCTCGGCCTTGGAGAGCGTCGTGTTCACCAGACCGGACTCCACATCGAAGCACTCATCCTGGCTCTGCGTGCACGTCAGGCAGATGCCTTCGGCGATAACGTCGCCTTTGCACTCGATCTGGCCGCACGGCGCTCGCTCGGTGTTGGTCGTCTCCTCGCAGACCAGGCAGTAGAGCTCGGTCGCACCTGGGGTCTTGGTGGTCAGCTGGGCGAGGCGCGGCCAATTGTCCTGCCAGTCGCGGTTCGATGCAAAGTAACAGCGCGGGCATACATAGCCCCGCCGATCGTCATCATATCCGAAGAAGCGTTTGGCCTCGGCCGGCTTCAGATGGCGAATGGCGGTGGCGATCTGTGCCAAAACGTTGTTGCGCGCGTCGTCAACGAAACCGAGCGAAGCAAATTTGCTTTCGTCCTCCAACTCGATCAGCCGCTGCGCCCACGGCACCTCCGCGAACAGCGCTTCGATCGCGGTCAGCAGCGTCTTCACAACCTGCTCTGGTGTGAATGTGCCCGGTGACGACGAATGCATGATCTTATTGCGATCGCGGCGAACCTGCTCCCAGAACGTCTTGAACGGCTCGTCCAGGGGGGAGGCGACGACACTGTTATGGACAGGCACAAGGTCGGTGGCGTCGAGCGTGCGGAACTCGCCGAACGAGATCGGCCGGGTGGCGGTACCTTTGGGCCAATCCTTCGGTCCACCAATCAGCAGATAGGGCGATACCGCCGCGATCCGGCCCTTGAGCGCCAGCTCCATGCCTTGCTGGATAAGGCTGTAGGCGTTGGCGAGCGCCGGCTGCGACCGCTTCCAGAATTCCTCGGTCGCTTCCTCGTGCGTTTCGTCGGCGAGGTTGTAGTAGGTCGCACCGTCATAATCATGCACTGATCCTATCGCGATCTGCCATGCGAGGTGAATCTGTTTGAGGCCGGCGGCGTGAAATTCGTCAGCGGTTGGGATGTCGATAATCATGGCCAGCATCGTATCGCAGCGGCAAATTTTCGGCCAGAATGTTTTTAGCGGGAATCGCATTTATCGCTAATTACAGCTGTGGCTGAGCGTGCTGGACGTATCACGTTTAACGGCGTTGGCCCTAAGCGGCATAATCTGGTACAGAGTATGTAATTTGCCACGTTCGGGATTATGCGACTCATGACAGTCCAAGTGAACATCACGCCCAATGGGCGCATGAGCCTGCCAGCGAACATCCGCAAGCGGCTCGGTCTCGAAAGCGGCGGCGCCGTGCTGCTGGAAGAAACCGAGGATGGGGTGGTGCTCAGGACCGTCCATCAGGCCGTGGCGCGGGCGCAAGCCATCGCAAAGAAATATGCCGGCCATCCAGACGCATCCGTGGACGCTTTCCTCACCAACCGACGGACGGACAGCGGCGAGTGACGGAGGCAGTTCTCGATGCCTCCGCCATCCTTGCCCTGCTGAAGGGGGAGCGCGGAGGAAGCAAGGTTGCCGGCGTGGTGAGTGAGGCGGCGGTGGGGGTGTTCAATCAGGCCGAGATTGTGAGCCATTTTGTTCACCTGGGCGCTCCGGTCGAGGAGATCAGGGCGATGCTCGGGGCGCTTCCCTATACCGTCTTGGCAGCGGACGAAGGGCTGGCCTGGGAGGCGGGCGCGCTGCGTGCTGCGACCAGCGCGGCGGGCCTGTCGCTTGGCGACCGCTTCTGCCTGGCGCTTGGAAAGCGCCTCGACCAACCCGTCTACACCGCCGACCGCGTCTGGAAGGACGTCGCGATCGATATCGGGGTCAAGGTTGTGGTGATCCGCTAGTCAAATGCACACCTACCCACCCCCCTTTGATGCACTCGACGAATGGCTCGAAGCGAGCGGCACTGTTGAGGACCGCTACGGCCATCTGCTGCTCGAGCAAATCAAGCCAATCGATCAGGCGCTAATAGACGCGATGCGGCCCTATTTCGAGTCGGCGCACCTCGACGCGCGAGAGCATTTCCACAACCAAGTTGCCATCGACCTGCATCCCGACGCGACTGGTACGGGCGCGCACGTCTGCTATCCCGACTGCCTGCCGACCAAGGCAAAGCGCGGGCTCTTCGGCGAGGTCATCGCCGGCCTGGTCACCGAAGCCTATACTGACGAGCTGGTCGGCCAGCACCCCTGGTCGGTTCCGATTTTCTTGTTTCGCTTCCACGCCGACGTCGAAGCCTATCTGTGGGACCTTCGGTACGACCCTTCACGGACGCGACAAGTCTACGGCCGGTTCGGATCGGATTTCGTCGGCGTTCGGCTCGACGCGTCGGGAACGGTCGTTCGCGTGATCGTTGGCGAAGCCAAATGGCGCGCTTCGCTCACGCCTTCAACTGTCGCAACGCTGCTGCACGGGCCCAAGGACGTCGAGGATCCGGTCACCAAAAAGAAGGTACACAATAACAAAGGCATATGGTTCGAACTCAATCGCGACTCCGCCGTCCCAAAGGGCCTGCGGCAGCTCCAGCGCCTGCTCGAGCTGCGCGATCCGGCCGGGCACGCTGCGGCGATCGTGTCGATCGACGAGGCGATCGCCGCCGATACGCCCAGCCTGCCCAGAACCAATCTGGTGTTGATCGCCGGGAACGCCGCGGCGACCCGCAAGAAGCTGAGCGTCTTGGTGCCGTGGGAAACACCGCCGCCTGACTATAAGGCCCCGCATGATCTCCAAGTCGTCGAGTTGATCCTCGAGAACGGCGAGACGCTCATCGATGGACTCTACTCCAGCCTTTGGAAGGATGCCGGCTAATGCCGGACCGCGACAGCGACCGGCTCGCCATCGCTGAGCGCGTCCGCCAAGAACTGGCGATTGAGAACGAACTGTCGCGCCCGCAAGCGAAGGCGTTCGTGCGCTGCCTACAGACGACCTGGCAGGTGCCGGCGATCCAGTGGAGCGATCGCGATTCCGCACGCCAGCTCGCAGACGCCCGGCGCTTGCTGCACGCAGCGCACATTTTCCGCACCGTATCGGGTCCATCGGCGCTCGGCGCGATCGATTGCTACCGCCGCACCGGCGAGATCCTCGAATGGCTGTCGCGGGCGGACGACGAGTTGCGAACGATCGTTCCGATCGAGCTGCTCGCGGCAGGAGCGTACCAGCTGGGCGGCCTCCCGGCTATGGCATCCGGCCTCCTCGCGCAGGTTCCGACGGAACAAGATGGTGTGGCGTTGTTTGCGGCGTTCCTGCGGGCCGACTTCGACCAGGTTATACGACGCGCGGCGGACTTCTGGGCCGAAAACCCCGACCTGACAGGGCCCGACCAGGGGAAGCTGCTCGCCTCCGCGATCGTAGAAGAGGACGAACTCGACCAAGATGACGACCGCGTCGTGTGGTATTTCACCGTCGAGATGGTACGCAGCCTTGGGCTGATCGCCGATTGTCTTCGCCGCGGCGACGACGAGCGAATGGCCCGGGCGTTGGCCAAGCTCCGCGCGCTCGATGACATGGCAGCCCGGATGTTCAGCGACGACGCCTCGCTCGTGCTGTCTCTAATTCGAGACGTTGCCGACGATTTCGCCAAGGCATCGATCTACCGGCCGCTGCGCGCGCTCGCCGAGATCAACATCGAACGCGCGCCCAAGCTGATGGCCTATGCTCGCGACCAGTTCAGCCGCGGCCGCGGCATCCTGTGGATATCGCAGCTTCACGGGCTGGACAGGTTGCTTCGGGATAGCTCCTTCGCGCTTTGCACGCCGACGGGATCGGGCAAGACCCTCGTCGCCAACATGGCACTGATCAAGGAGTTGCTCCTGCACGCCGAGGACAACCTGCTCGGTCGGCTGGCGCTCTACATCGTCCCATCGCGCGCGCTCGCCGGCGAGGTCGAGGCCAAGCTTACTTCGGAACTTGGGCGAGAGGTCATCGTCACGGGCCTCTATGGCGGCGCCGATTGGGGGATCACCGATTATTGGCTGACCAGCGAGCAACCGGTGGTGCTGATCGCGACCGTCGAAAAGGCGGACGCGCTGATGCGGTATCTGGGACCATTGCTGACCGCCCGTTTGAAGCTGCTCGTCATCGACGAGGCGCACCAGGTGGTACCCGAAGCAGACGAGGCGACCCGCGTCAGCTTCTCCGATCATAGCAATCGGGCAATCCGCCTTGAGGGGCTCGTATCGCGGGTCGTCGCACAGAACCCCGCGGTCGTGCGCATCGCACTGACCGCCGTTGCAGGTGGCGCCGCCGGACCGGTCGCGCGCTGGATCGAAGGACGACCCGATGCGCAGGCAGTGGGCGTCCGCTACCGCAGCACGCGGCAGGTGATCGGGGTTCTTGAAACGTCGCCGGGTTCGCAGGGACGCATCCTCCTCGACCTGATGAATGGGAGACCGCTCTATCTGCGCGGGGAAGATGACCCGGTCTATTTGCCGCTGCGGATGCAGCCGATGCCGACGCTACGGGCGGCGTGGCGCAACAGCCTCAACCGGTTCAACTGTCTCAGCGTTTTATGGACCGCACTTCATCTCGTCGAGGAAGAGCAGCGTATCCTGATCTCGGTGGCGCAGGAACCAGAGCAGACGATGCGCTGGTACAAGGAAGCGCTGGCTCTGGACAGCTGGGCTCCCTCGGTCAGCTTTACCCCGCCGGATGGCGACGCGCGCTCGCGGTTCGACGAGGCGCGTGCGGCATGTCTCGACTACTGCGGCGAGGACAGCTTCGAGCTGTTCCTCCTCGATCGTGGCATCGCGACCAGCCACGGACAGATGCCCCAGCGTCTTCGCCGACTCATGACCGAGATGATCGACCGCCGGATCTGCCCGATCACGGTCGCGACTGCGACGCTAACCGAGGGCGTCAATCTCCCGTTCGATCTCATCTTTGTCACCTCGCTCAAGCGGCGCTCGTGGGACCCCGTCGCCGAGGCACCGATCGTTGCGCCGCTAACATCGGCCGAGTTTCGGAATCTGGCCGGGCGCGCTGGACGGCCGGGAGCCTCGCGAGGGATCGAGGGCATGACCCTAGTCGCGTTGCCGCGGCAGGTCGCCACGACGGCCGCCGCGACGCGACGGGTGCAACAGCGGCAGCAGCGCGAACTCGAACAGGAGTACGACGTGCTACGCGAGACGCTCGTGATCGAGGAGCGCGACGCCGATGCCGTAGCGAGCCCGCTGGCGCTGCTGCTCAACCGCATCTGGGATCAGGCCTATCGTCTTCTCGGTATCTCGCCCGACGATTTCTTGGACTGGCTTGAGAAAACGGCGCCTGCGACGGTCAGCGCGAACGCAGGGACCGGAGCAAGCGACGGGCGATCCCGGTTGGCCGACGCGATGGACGAACTCGATGGCTTGCTGCTGACGGCGATCGAGGAAGTTGCAAGGCTCGACGAGGCGCCCATCTCGCGTGCGCGGGCCGAAGAACGGCTTGCTGACGTCTGGCGCAAGTCTTTTACCGCGGCGGCAGCGGTGCAGGAGGCGTGGCTCGAACAAGCGTTCGTTCGACGGGGCGCGGGGGTGGTCGAACACTTATATCCCGATCCCGCAGAGCGTCGACGGCTTTATCAGTACGGCTTCACCCCAGTCGTTGGGAGGCGTTTCGAAGCGATCGCCGCTGATTTGCGCCTGCTGATCCAGCGAGCTGAAGGTTATGGCTCGGCGAGCCCGACCGAGCGGATCGACGTGTTCGAAGCGATCGGAAACCTGCTCGAAGAAGATCGCGGCTTCGGTTTCCGGATTCGCCCGACCGACACCGACGCAAAAATCCTCGCGCGATGGTCGGACGTGCTCGGATGGTGGCTTCACGAACCCGGCGTCCCTGGGCCAGAGGCGGATCAGCTGCGCGCGTGGCAACGGTTCGTCGCCGACAATCTGGAGTTCCGGCTCGGCGTCGCGATCGGCGCCGTCGTCGCACAGGCATGGTCGGACGGCGCGTCCGATGCGCTGGCCATTCCGAGCTTGGCGGACTGGAAGGCGACGACGGGGCTCCCGTGGTTCGGTTTCTGGGCGCGGGAACTTCTTCGCTGGGGCACGCATGACCCCTTTGTCGCTTTTTGCCTGTCACAGGGTCTAGCGCCGACACGGGAGGCGGCTGGCACGCGCCGCCCAGCATTCGAAGAGTGGCTGGACGAAGAGCTCGACGATGCGCAGCCCGACGATCGCATAGATCCGCAGCACTTCCTCGCGTGGCAGCAAAGCCTGCCACGGACCGTCAGCGAGGCGACGACGGCCACTCCTATGAATGCCCTTCTCACCGGCACCGACGGGCGGTGTGGCCGTTACAATGTGGTGCCGATAGCGCGGCGCGATCATCTATCGTGGCTCGATCCGGCGGGGTTCGAGCTCGCGATCACCCGCCCCGAGCGCATAATTGGATCACGCCAGTCGCGCAGCGATTACGAACTGGAGGTGGTGGGCAAAACGGCCACAATCGTTCGCCGCTTCCGGCCGGCTTAGGCGGTGTCGCGACGGGTAGCGCCCTTCAGCCTATACGGCTGCATAAAGCACAGTCGCGAGCAACATGCAGAAGATCGACAGCCAGGTCGCGATCTGGCCGAAGATTTGAAGCACCAGCCCAAACCAGCTATACCGGTGCCGCAGGGCGATCCCACTGGCGACCGCGACGAAGAACGCGATCGTGACTGGCATCGAAACCGAGGGCGACCGCTTGAGGCTCGCGTCGACGATGGGCATCAGCCCGACCGCCATAATCAGCATTCACGAAAAGCCAATGACAGCCGAGTCCGTCATTATCAGCTCATGCGCGACGTTCTTCTCGGTTTCTCGCCAAGACTGTCGCGTGGTCATTCAGCGGTGTCCTCAATGGCTTGTGAGCAAACCTCGAACCTTGTATATTGAAAGGGTTCGGAGGTTCTTATGCTCAAGCTGGACACCGCCACGTACTTGATCACGCAGGACAATTCTGCTGGCCCAATCGTGCGCTACGTCGACGATGGCTTCGAGTCCCACGGTCCTCTGACCGACGTTGACGGCAACGTAAGCAAGGCGAGCGCGGCTGCGTACCTCTTGGCGTACACGGTTCTGGCGGCATTCGTCGGTTATCTCTTCTTTGCTCTCTAGCATCGCGGTCACTCCCGCAGCTTTGGATCATTGAAAAAACCGCGATTGTGGTCGCGATGAACTTCCAGTTGCACGTCCATCGAGCCCTGGACGGCGTTGGTCCGGGCCGCCTGCGCCGCCGACCGATCGCCGTCTAGCTGCTCCGCGCCCTTCTCGATAACCGCCTGTGCCGCGCGAGGGTCACCTGTATTAGGACCGGCCGGGATGCCCGATACGCCATGCGGGCGGTACGAGCCCATGACATCCGCCGCGTTGTCGACGCCCGGCCTCTCTACCTGCACAAGGTCGGGCTCTCGCAACCTGCCGGCGATTTCTTCGCGGATGTCATCCTGCTTCTCGCGCGTCCAACGCGTCACCATTTCCTGCCGGACAGCCCGCTGGTGATCGCTAAGGTCGGTCGCCCAGAGTTCGGGAGCATCAAGTCCAGGGTTTAAGGCCTGCTGCGCGCGATACCATTGCGCGAGATCCTGACTCATGTTCTCGCTCAGCTGCATGCCATGGGTCTCGGCATAGCTGGCATCACGAGACAGCTGCTGGGAGAGTTCCTCCAGTTTTCGGGCGGTCTCGGTGTACGACCGCGCGCGCGCCAGCGCCTGCTCGTGCGTGAGCGACGAACTCGAGGTCGTCGAGGCGCGGCTAAATACGCCAGAGCGTTCGTAAGTGCCGTCCGCAGATGTCGCGCCCGTGCCGTTAGAATGCTCGTCCCGAACCCCGCTGCTCGCCGTGCTGGAGCTATCAGATGAGCGAGCATCAGTGGTTCCGTGACGCAACGTGTCCTGCTGCTGAGCTTGCACGGTCACGTTGCCGCCCACGTTCGGCAGGCGGGCAAGGGTCTTCCCGATGCCGCTTCGCGCGCCGCCAGCGCCTTGCGATCCACCACCCAATCCTGCCGAGACGGAGCCTGTCATTTGATTGATAGTCCCCGCCGCTCGGTCGTGGCCGTTCGTTGACATCAGACTCTGGCCCGTCGACGAACGATCCTCCAAACCCTGCGAGCTGCTGCCAGTCGTACGGTCGAACTGCTCGATCGACGTGTTGGCCGCGCGGCCACTGCTCGAATCCCAGCCAGACGAGCGTTCGCTGGACGTGCCGTAGGCGCTACGGTCGGTTTTGGTCCAGGTGAGCATCTCCTGCGCCGCATTGTCATACGCCTGCGATTGGCGGTGCGCCTCGCTGGCCATCTGCCGCCATTCGGCGACCGTGCCAGTCGTGGCTGTCGGGGTGAACGAAAGCCGCGAGATGGCGCCACCTGTATCGAACACCTCCTGGCCGTTGCCAAAGCTGTTGATGAGCGCGCCATTGTCCTGTCGCCACCCAACGCTCGCCGCGCCGCCCATGAAGCTGGGAGCGGTCGACCACTGATCCGCCTGCCGCATGTTCGAGGTCGAGTTCGCCCAACTGACATTGCCGTACGAGTAATTGCCCGTCGTTTGCTCAAGAGCGGCCGCTTCCGCTGCGTTCTGCGCAGGGGCCAGCATCGACGTCGCCTGTCCGGCGATCGACATCGCCCCGCGGGCCAGGCCCGCCGCGAGGAACGGGATGCTCATCAGCATGAAGCCGGCGATCGTCGCGGTCTCGCCATTTACAGCGCCGATGCCCGCGTAGCTCCCGAGTGACATTCCCCCCGCCGCCACGCCGTTCGAAGCGCTTTCGGCGCGCGTCATGCAGATCATATGCAGGATCACATACAGCGGCCCCCAGGAGGCCAGATAGAAGAACCCCACGGCGTAGCCCTTCAGCGTATTCAGCCCGGTTTGGGGTAGAAGGAACAGCGGAAAGATGACGGGGAACATCGCGAAAAAGACCACCGTGAGCACGATGTTGAGGATCGGAACCCAAGCCATCGCCTGCTGCGCAATGGAGTTGTAGGTATTGCGCGCCTGAATGTCCGCCCGGGTCTGCGCGAACGTATCTATCGACGCAGCCCCGCTCCCACCGGCCATCGAGTTGCGCGCCTGCATGAACGCGTTGATCGCAGTGTTCTGGCGCATGACGCCGGTGAAGTCGTTTCCCGATCCGGTGAAGGCCGAGTTCACGATCGGCACGTCGTGCTTCAGCTTGGCGGCCGCGACAGCATTGCTGAGCTTGGGATAAACCTCCTTGGCCCACGGCTCAGCACTGGCTTCGATCATCCCCGCCCACTGTCCGTTGAGCGTGTCATAAGCCTGCCGGCAGGTGACGATGAAGTTCTGGACCGTGCCGTCGCCCTGGCGCTCCAGCCACTCCTGCGACCGCGCCTCTGAGCCGGGCCCTATAGCCGCCCATAGATCGGTCGCCTTCGCCAGGTTGGTGAGGGACTTCTGGTAGAGCATTACGTCGCCGAAGAGGCAGTTCTTGAAGTGACTCTCGAGGTTGGTCGAGAACTCGGCATCGCGGATGACGAAGTTGCGGGTCGCGTCGAACAGCCGCGCACCATAGACCATTCCGTTGGTGGTGTAGTTGAGCTCGCCGGGCATCACGAAGACGGTCTCGGCGGTACGCGTGAGCCAGTCGCCGATTTGCGTGGTGAAGCTGGCGAGGACACCCAGCCCCAACGGGACGTTGGCGACCGTCGCCGGCGCGAGGCTCGGATTGATGCGATCCGTGACCTTCACATCGATCGTCGGCACCATGAGGCACAGGTAAATTCCCGTCGCCTGCAGAAACCAGTTCATCCAAGCGCGGAAGTTGAGAGTGAACGCGACGACAAGCAGCGAGTAGATCAGGCCCATCACCAGCACGACCCGGATCAACGATTTGTAGCCCCCTCCTCCAGCCCACGCTGCCACGGCATTGAAGGTGTTGACGAGATACTCGCCCCCGCCGACGGTGAAGACCTCGAGCACGTCGCAACCCTCCCCTTCGCCGCCTTAGAGCAGGCCCTGCGCGTTCAGCCCCCGCGAGAAGTTCAGCGCCGAGGACATGCCCGGCGTCATGCTGTTCTGCAGGGTCGATTCCAGCATGATGCTCCGGTTGATGATCTGCATCGTCACCTGAAGCTTGTTGCTAAGCTTGACGTCGCGCTGGGCAAATTTGGCGCGCGTGGCGGCGATCTGCTGTCGCCACTGCCCGGCAGTTTCCTGGTCTGCCGTCTGGTAGAAGACTTTCGCCTGCTCGACGCGGTCGAGCATGTTGTCGAGCATGGCGTTGAGAAGGTCGACCGCGACGATCTCTGAGAGCGTCTGTATCTCGCCGTCGGTCAACGCATAATGTGCATAGGCCTGCACCGCGAGAATCTTGTAGATCGGCACGGTGGCCATGTTCAGAAGCTGCTTTTCGGCCGCGTCGAGCGCAGTGTCGCTGCGGATCTTCGAACTCATGCTCTTGATCATCGTCGCGATCCGCGGCCGAAGCGCGCTCGCCTCGGGCACGCTCAGCGTCTGGTCAGACACGTCCGTGCAAAGATCGTTGTTGCACTTAAGAATCTTCACTTGAGGCGCGCCCGCAGTGCCGTCCAACAGCGCCGTGACGACCGCCTCTTCGGCAGGACCGTAGATCACGACCTTCGGTCCCTGATCGCTGCCGGTCGGGGGCGTGGTGACGATCG
>Ga0308164_10001322_pt1 | contig 29830 bp, 22 predicted proteins | sample PhyTR2_FD_201031 | JGI IMG/M metagenome (GOLD analysis project Ga0308164, IMG submission 201031) | Phyllosphere microbial communities from UC Gill Tract Community Farm, Albany, California, United States - DLSLT.R2 | ecosystem: Host-associated > Plants > Phyllosphere > Unclassified | place: USA... | reverse complement strand
TCTTTCTCGCGCAGGCGGGAATCTTAATGCAACTTGAACAGCGAGTAAGATCTCCAATCAATTTAAGGATGACGTGTGTTCATTTTTAGCGCCCAAAAAAAGAAAATAATAGTGCATTATCGTATTAACCTCACCATCATTCTCGCGCAGGCGGGAATCTTAATACAACTTGAACAGCGATTAAGATCTCTAATTAATTTAAGGGTGATGATAGCGCATCTTTTGCTTAATGAATGGAAACAATAATGCCTCATTGCATCAGCTCGCCTACATTCTCGCGCAGGCGGGAATCTTAATGTAAATTGAACAGCGATTGAGGAGTGGCTCAACAAATTTTTACCAAAATAAACCAAGCATTGATTATCCACTGGAATTTATTGTTTTTAGTTGCAATCATGAACTCGCAAAAATGCTCTGTTTTTGCTCCGCTTTTATCTGGAAAAAGTGGAAAACCTGTCCGGTAAGACATTTTTTTTTAATGCATTCGCCAAGTGTTTCAAACCTTTTACCTTTTACCTTCTACCTTTTACCTCTATTCACTATCTTTGCGCCAACATGAGTGATAACAGGTACAATCAACGTGGCGTTTCTGCCTCAAAAGAAGATGTGCACAATGCCATCAAAAACATAGATAAAGGAATTTTTCCTAAAGCATTCTGCAAAATCATTCCTGATATTTTAGGTGGCAATGAAGAATATTGCAACATCATGCATGCTGACGGCGCAGGAACGAAATCATCTCTTGCTTATGTCTATTGGAAAGAAACCAACGACATTTCTGTTTGGAAAGGCATCGCTCAAGATGCAATCATTATGAATATTGACGATTTGATATGTGTCGGTGCAACTGATAATATTTTATTGTCTTCAACAATCGGCAGAAACAAAAACGTGATTCCCGGGGAAGTAATTGCCGCTGTAATTAACGGAACTGAGGAGATTTTAATCGACTTACGCGAGCAAGGTATTTCCATTTATTCGACAGGAGGAGAAACCGCGGATGTTGGTGATCTAGTTAGAACCATTATTGTAGATTCTACTGTTACCTGCCGCATGAAGCGTGAAGATGTAATCAGCAACGACAATATTAAGCCGGGCAATGTTGTTGTCGGTTTGGCTTCTTTCGGTCAAGCAACTTACGAAACTGAATACAATGGCGGTATGGGTTCAAACGGATTAACTTCTGCTCGTCACGATGTTTTCAATAAAACCGTAGCCAATAATTTCCCGGAAAGTTTCGATCCTGCTGTACCTTTTGATTTGGTTTTCTCGGGAAATAAAAACCTCACCGATGAAATTAATATTGATGGTTTTGGCAAGATAACGGCCGGCAAGTTAGTCTTGTCTCCTACCCGTACTTATGCGCCTGTAATTAAAAAAATATTAGCCACTTATCGCAGTCAAATTGATGGCATTGTTCATTGTAGTGGCGGTGCGCAAACCAAAGTATTGCACTTTGTTAATGACGATATCCAAGTAATAAAGGATAACTTATTTCCGATACCACCGCTCTTTAAGTTGATTCAGGAAGAATCAGGCACAGATTGGATGGAAATGTACAAGGTATTTAATATGGGCCATAGAATGGAACTTTACGTACCTGAGGAAATTGCTCAAGGCATTATTGAGATCTCTAAAAGCTTTAACATCGATGCCCGAATTGTTGGTCGCGTGGAAAAAAGCGATAAAAAGCAGGTAACTATAGTAAGTGAAAAAGGAACTTTTATTTATAATTAGTTAAAGTTCTAAATTATAAAAGCCTTACCGGTTTAGAAACCGGCAAGGCTTTTTTTTATGTCCGCTCTACAAATTTATGAAAGGTACTTTCTTCGCCATCAGCTTTCTTATCTTGATAAAGAAAATCTAATTTATGCTTTTCAAAACTTTCGAAGAAGGTATCCCAATCGGTTTCTTTTAGGTCGGATTTACTGTCACTGTGCTCAGGAAAGTGAATTCTCAGAATACCGCCCTCTTTTCCTTTACTCGTATCAGCAACCATTGCCGGTATACCACCATGTTTTTCCGCCCACGCCTTAATAGTATCGTGATCATGCGTTTGTTTTGAACTGCTCATAGTTTATAATTTAGTTTTCAATAATTGACTTAATTATATAATCGTTGAGCGCAAAAAAATGTTTTAGAAATTTTAAACATAAAAAAGTCCCGATTTGAATCGGGACTTTCTCACTATACTAAAATTTGATTATTAGTTAAAGTTATAACGAACACCAAACTGCATGTAATAAGTAGAAGAAATGGTTTGTGAAGTACCGAAAGTAGTTCTCGTTAAATCATTACTTGTAGCACCCATTCTAAACGTTGGTCTTGTAGTATTATTAATTGATGAAACGTTTTGAGGAACCAAAATAGCGCTCTGATTAACAAAGTTTACATTTCCCCATTTACGGTTTAACAAGTTACCTACGTTAAAAATATCTACTGTAAACTGGAATGAGTTCTTAGTTTTACCGAAATCTTTGAAAACTTCCTGAGTTAATCTGAAGTCAAATTGATTTCTCCATGGAGATGTTGCTGCATTACGTTGAGCATATTCACCTCTGTGTTTGCTTAAATATTTATCCTGAGAGATATATGCCTCAAAAGCGTCGCTTTGCTCTTGCGCTGTATAAGCTCTTCCGTAACCTGAAGTTCCTGCAGGAATTGCAACGAAAGTGATTTCAGAAGCATCTCTTGGAATGTAAATCAAATCGTTTCCTGACTGACCGTCTCTATTAAAGTCAGAGCTGTAAGTGTAAGAGAAACGACCTTGCTGCGAGCCTTCATAAAACAATGAGAATGACGTTGCAAGGTTACCGAAATAAGCTTTTTTATAAGAGATGTTAGCAATAAAGCGATCTGGGTTTAAGTTGCTTGAATAACTTAAAGTTGGTGAGTTAGGGTTTCCTGAAGTTTGAGGAATAGACCATAAATTTAATAATTGGTCACCACCACCATCACCGTAGTTACGTTGATCAGATCTTGTGTAAGCAATCATTGCCGATAAACCTCCCTGAAACTGTTTTGTTAATTGAGCAGTTGCTTGCCAGTTATAACCACCTTTAGCATTAGTCATCTGAATAACGTTAAATCCTGAAGTGCTTGTTGCAGCTAAAGTAGTAGCAACTTGGCCAGCGCCTGTTAACGATACGTTTTGTCTGCCGAATACTGAATTCGGATACATTGGTCTAGTATCACCATAACCACTTATTGCAAGGTTTGTAGGGTTAACTAAGTTAATATTTTGAGCAACCGCAACGTTAAGATCTCTACCGTAAATACCTTCTAATGTACCAACTATGCCCCAAGGTAATTTAACATCAAACGCTAAACTTGATTTCCATGTTTGTGGGAATTTCAAATTTGGAGACATCACACTGATACTGCTCGGGATAGACGAACCTGCTGCAGGTGCTGCAGATAATAAGTTAGGTGCAATACTAGGGCTGAAAGAAGGCGTATTAGCCTGTCCTGAATAGGTTTGAGTATACTGTAACAAACCTGCATCACCCGATTGAGATACAATCCATACGAAAGGAATACGACCTGTAAAAATACCTGTACCACCTCTAACCTGGAAAGAACGATCACCAAATACATTCCAGTTAAAGCCGAAACGAGGTGAGTAAGAAATTCTGTTTTCCGGTAAAACACCCGTATCAACTTTCTGCCCTGCAAAGTTTAATCCTGCTACTAATGGATGTGTTCTAACTTCAGTTACATCAGGATATGATGCTTGTTCAACACGTAAACCTGCAGTTAATTTTAAACGATCGCTAACCGTAAACTCGTCTTGTAAATACGCAGAGTATTGGTTGAATTTGAAACTTGGATAAGCTTGAGAACCATCAGCAGTTAAAGGATATGTTACCGCATAATTTGATGGTTTGGCGTTGTTTACGAAATCAGCCCAAGAATTAAATACATAATAACCAGTTCCAAAACGTTGGAAACCATTTTTAGTTGTGCTAAATTCTGCTTGTAAACCTAAAGTAATATTATGTTTACCTAAAGCAATACTTAAATCATCGCTGTATGTATAACCTTTAACATCTCTTAAGTTACCATAAGTAAATGGCTCATAACCGAACGTTGTTGCAACGTTTGCGCCATCTAATATATCAACTAAAGGGAACGGAGAACTGTCAGAAGTTCTAGGGTCATTCTGGTGAGAATAAGTAGCACGTGCAACGTTAGTTACCTTACTGCCAAAAGAAGATGTTAACTCAGCAACGCCTGAATAAAGGTTAGCTGCCTGGTAGTAATTTGAGTTAAAAAATGATAAAGCATTAACTGATGCTCTGTTCGCAGTTGCACCAAACGTAATTCCTGAACCTGTTGTTGAAGTACTCAAAGAAGACGGTGATTGGCTTTCAACTTGGTTATAACGAACACTGAAACGGTGATTTTTGCTGATATTCCAGTCTAAACGAGCAAACATTTTCTCATTATCACTGATGTTTGAATAACCTTGATAAGGACCTGTTTGATATCCGTATTTAGCATTTAAATAAGAAGAAACAGTGTTTAAGAAATCTGCAGTTGGTTTAGCAACAGTACTGATGCTACCGAAAGGTTGACTTGGAGTAGCCGCAATTTTAGTTGTTCCCGGTTGGATAGTATGTTTTTTCTCATAGTTAACAAAGAAAAACAACTTGTCTTTAATAATCGGGCCACCTAAACTGAAACCATAGTTTTTCTCATCAAGTTTTTGAAGATTCGGGATTCTGTAAGATTCACCAATTCTTTTACCTTGCTGATCATCACCACGCATGGTGTAAAATGCATTACCTGAAAAAGTATTAGTACCTGAACGGGTTACTGCTGTTACAGAACCACCTGTAAAACCTGTCTGACGAACATCAAAAGGAGTTACATTGATGGAAATTTGCTCTAACGCATCAATTGAAATCGGAGAACCACCGGCAGGAATGTTCTGGCCGATACCAAATTGATTGTTAAAGTTAGCACCATCTACTGTAAAGTTGTTCGAACGATAGTTACCGCCACCAATAGAGGTACCATTAGCCTGTGGCGTTAAGCGTGTTAAATCATCCACACTACGAGAGATAGTCGGTAAATTTTGAATTTGCGCTTTGCTGATAACTGTAGAAGTACCATTTCTGCTAGAGTTCAAAATAGTGTTGTTGCTTTGGCCAACAACTTTAACCTCAGATAATGTAGAACTGTTATCTAACAACGTTACATTTAATAAATAAGGCTCACCTAATTTTAAATAAATTTCTGTTTGTTTTTCAGCCTTGTAGCCTACGAAACTAATTTCTACAGTATACGGACCACCAACACGCATGCCACCAATTGTAAAGCGGCCGTCGTTGTTAGTAGATACAGTGTAAACCGTACCTGTAGGCGTGTGCGTTGCTTTAATGCTTGCACCGGGAAGCGTTCCCTTGTCATCCTTAATGGTTCCTGTCATAGACGATGTAGTTACCTGTGCATTAACACTGAAGGTAATCCCTACAAAAGCCACAATAACAAGTACTAATCTTAAAAGTAAAGATTTCTTCATACTTTGATTTTTTAATTGTTTTTTTTTGAATAATAAATCGGGGAAGATTTTATGGCGCAAATGTACTTATTAATTTTTAACACATTTTAACATCCAATGTTAAATTATTATTAATTCCTGCAAAACTTTTCAACATTTAACATCAGTTTTAGGCGGTTTAACTTTCAGCTTATCAACGCTTTGGCAACTCGGCTTAATTTTCGATAAAAAACGGATGCTTCATATAAAAAAAATGCATAAAATAAACTGAAAGGACAAAATATTGGAAACATTGATGAGATTTGGAATTTTCTGTATGAAATAAAACTTCATCCTTTACGGTTCGGCAATTATATTTGCTCTACATGGAATTTTCCATTCGCGTTCCCTATTGATGAAGTATTGTGATAAGGCGAGTCTATGCGCTGATCGGAAAATATCGGCCGTTAAATATGCGCCGATTGTAAATTTTGCCTTTTTTACATTGTATCTTAATAATCACGGACTCAATTGACATTTTTTTTTTTAGTTTTGACAGTTGATAAGGGAAACCTCATCATTGTAATGCGGATTATAAAATTGATGCGGGGCAAATCCACATTTGGCCAGGTACTTTTCAACCCACGATTACATACAATAAAAACATTAAAAGAAATCTCTTTAATATAGATATGAACTACGACGTTATTGTTTTAGGCAGCGGCCCGGGTGGCTACGTAGCTGCGATCAGAGCTTCACAATTAGGACTCAAAGTTGCAATTGTAGAGCGTGAATCATTAGGTGGTATTTGTTTAAACTGGGGTTGTATCCCAACTAAGGCACTTTTAAAAAGTGCTCAGGTATTTGAATATATAAACCATGCTGCAGATTACGGAATTACAACAGCCGGCGCAACCGCAGATTTTGCAGCAGTTGTAAAACGCAGTCGCGGCGTTGCCGACGGCATGAGTAAGGGCGTTCAGTTTTTGATGAAAAAAAATAAAATTGACGTTATAATGGGAACCGGAAAAGTTAAACCGGGGAACAAATTAGAAGTTAAAGGTGCAGATGGTTCTCAACAAGAGTTAACTGCAAAAAATATTATCATTGCAACCGGTGCCCGTTCAAGAGAATTACCTAACCTAAAACAAGACGGGAAAAAAATAATCGGCTATCGCCAGGCAATGGTTCTTCCTGAGTTACCAAAAAGCATGGTGGTTGTAGGTTCAGGGGCTATTGGTGTTGAGTTTGCTTATTTCTACGCAACCATGGGCACAAAGGTGACCATTGTAGAATTTATGGAAAATGTTGTTCCGGTAGAAGACGAGGATGTTTCTAAACAATTGCTTCGCAGCTTAAAGAAAGTTGGCATCGATGTAATGACTTCAGCTTCAGTTGAATCAGTTGATACAAGTGGTACAGGATGCAAAGTTTCGGTTAAAACTGCTTCAGGGATGCAAACCATCGAAGCGGATATTGTTCTTTCTGCGGCAGGAATTGTAGCCAATATCGAAAACATCGGTTTGGAAGAAACAGGAATCAAAACTGAAAAAGGAAAAATCGTTACAGATGAGTTTTACAATACGTCTGTAAAAGGTTATTACGCAATCGGTGATGTTGTTGGCGGACAAGCGCTCGCTCACGTTGCTTCTGCTGAAGGTATAATCTGTGTCGAAAAAATTGCCGGTCAACATGCCGAACCTTTAGATTATAACAATATTCCGGGATGTACTTATTGCACGCCTGAAATCGCTTCTGTAGGTTACACGGAGAAAGCAGCAAAGGCTGCAGGTTACGAATTGAAAATTGGCAAATTCCCATTTTCTGCATCAGGTAAAGCAAGTGCTGCTGGAGCGAAAGACGGTTTCGTTAAGTTAATATTCGATGCTAAATACGGAGAATTATTAGGCGCCCACATGATTGGCGCTAATGTAACTGAAATGATTGCTGAAATCGTTGTTGCCCGTAAACTGGAAACAACCGGTCACGAAATGATTAAATCTGTTCACCCACACCCTACCATGAGCGAAGCGATTATGGAAGCTGCTGCTGATGCTTACGGAGAAGTAATTCATTTATAAGTTAGAAGGTTTAAAGGTAGAAGGCAAAAGGTTAAACCTAAACCTTAAAACAAACACTTTATTAATTTACAAAAACCCTTTAGTTAATGCTAAGGGGTTTTCTTATTTTTAACAATCTTTATACTTGTGTCTTGATACTTGATACTAAATACTTGATACCAAATACTTGCTACCACAATAATGAAACTCCACACCATAAATACAGGCTTCTTTAAACTCGATGGCGGCGCAATGTTCGGCGTTGTACCAAAGGCAATTTGGCAAAAAACCAACCCCGCTGATTCCAATAATCTTTGCACCTGGGCAATGCGTTGCCTTTTAATAGAAGATGGCGATAAGCTTACGCTCATAGATACAGGAATAGGCAATAAGCAGGATGAAAAGTTTTTTAGTCATTATTATTTACATGGTGATGATTCGATTGATCGATCATTAGCAAATTTAGGTTTCAGCAAAGCGGATATTACTGATGTTTTTTTAACCCATTTACATTTCGACCATGTTGGTGGTGCAATAATTCGTGAAGACGAGAAACTTATTCCCGCTTTTAAAAATGCAACCTATTGGAGTAATGAGAAACATTGGCAATGGGCAACTAAACCGAATGCCCGAGAGAAAGCTTCATTTTTAAAAGAAAATATTTTACCTATTCAGGAGAGCGGACAAATAAAATTTATCGACGAACAGGAAAATATTGAGTGGCAGCAGGGAATTAACATCAGCTTTGCTTACGGACATACCGATGCAATGATGCTTCCGAAAATAAATTATAATGGCAAAACGATCGTTTACATGGCCGATCTACTTCCATCGGTTGGACATTTGCCGCTGCCCTACGTAATGGCTTACGATATGTTTCCATTAAAAACGTTAACTGAAAAGCAGGCCTTTTTGGAAGAAGCAGTTGATAAAAATTATGTGTTATACCTAGAGCACGACCCTATAAACGAATGCTGCACCTTACAAAGAACCGAAAAAGGCATACGTGTTGCACAAACGTTTAAGCTAAGCGAAATCTAATGATTCGCCACGCAGAACCTGCTGATGCGATCGCTGTTGCACCGCTAATTATTCAAGCCATGGGCGCATTAGCGAATAAATTTAGCAACACAAATGACAGCGGGAAGACTTTGTCCCTATTCGAATATTTTGTCACGCAGAAAAACAATCAATACAGTTATGAAAACACCTTAGTTTTTGTAGAGCGTGAAGAGATATTGGGTTCTTTGAATGCTTACGATGGGAGCAAACTTATCGAACTAAGAAAAAATTTTACAGATTACCTTCGTTCAAATAACAACTTAACCGATTTCCGCACTGAAGAAGAAACCCAAACCGGCGAGTTTTATTTAGACACGATAAGCGTAACTCCTTCAGCGCAGGGAAAAGGAATCGGAAAACAACTAATTAAGGCAGGTATAGCTTGGGCTCGAAAGCTCGGGCATCAACAAGTTGGCCTTTTGGTTGAAGTTAACAATGAAAAAGCGATGAACCTTTACTGCAGCCAAGGGTTTAACATTCAAAATAAAAAGAAATTTATGGGTGAGTTGTACCACCATATGGTTTTTCAAATCTCCTGAAAGCAGGTTAAGCCATCATTTCAAAAAATTATTTGTGATTTTATTTGTATTTAATCTAAATAATAGCAATTTTTGCATTCGATGGAAAAAGCGTGTGTAGATATTAACGAGCTAATTAACGTATTCTCAAATACTCAGGGTTCTGTTTATCAATCAGATAAACTTAATTGCTTCTATGTGGATTTTGGAGGAAAGTTTGCCCGTTACAATTGCATCTCTCTACAAAAACTTAAAAAAGTTATTGAAGATATCGATATCGAAGCTTTACTACTAAACACAAACAGAGCGGATTTTGAGCTGGTAACATTTAATGGTTGCGAACACATCTACCTTTTAAGCGCTTTAGAGATTGTATCATTTAAAGATTTACTACAAGGCACTTTCACCATGTTTAAGCTTAACCACATGGTAAATGATTGTTTAAACAGACTGGTTTACTAAGGGTTATATATTCTCCGAATCCTATCTTTAATCGCCTGTTTGAATTTAATCTCCCCTTATTTAAACTGATTACAAATACTTGCTTCAGAGCAATTTAGACTAATTTCATATAGTAAATAGTCCACACAAAATCCTTAATAAGGTGTTACATTTGTATCATTAGTTAAGCAAAGGAAATTATGAAAGACTTAATGCGTATAAAAAGTTTAATATCGCAAGATATTGAAACACTTTTAAATCAGCAGATTAAAAAAGAAGCCCACTCTTCATCACTATATTTATCAATGTCATCTTGGTGCGACCAAAATGGATTCGACTTTTCGGCAGATTATTTTGCAAAACAATCTGAAGAAGAACGCCTACACCAACTAAAATTATTCAAATACGTTTTAGATATGGGCGGTAATGCTATATCGCCTGAAGTTACAGGGATTAAAACTGAATTTCTAGGTTTCAGAGAAGTTTTTGAAGATGCCTTGGAGGCAGAAATCGCAATTACTCAAAGCTTCAAGAATATTTATGCAAGATGCCAAAAAGAACAAGATTTTGTTACAATGGAATTCTTAAACTGGTTCTTGAAAGAACAACGTGAAGAAGAGTATAAAGCTCGTCGTGCTCTAGAGTTATTCGAAGTAATTGGCGAAGAAGGTACAGGAAGATGGGAAATTGACAAACACGTTAATAAAATTTCTTACTCAGAACAATAAACAACAGAACATAAATTGAAAAAAGGCTATCTTGATGTACATTGAGGTAGCTTTTTTTTTGGTTAGGGGTTTTTGGAAATACGAACAATTGTAGATGTTTGAAATGTAAATATTAGCAATAAGAGATGGGAATTTATTTCGTTTACCGTAATTCCCGCGAAGGCGGGAATCTTAATGCGCTAAATATGAAGCATTAAAATCCCTAATTAAATTGGGAAGGACGACAATTCAAAATAATGCAAAGGTTGAATTTCGTTTATCGTAATTTCCGCGAAGGCGGGAATCTTAATACGCTCTATAAGAAGCATTAAGATTTCCGATTAAATTGGGAAGGACGACAATTCAAAATAATGCAAATATTGAATTTCGTTTATCGTCATTCCCGCAAAGGCGGGAGTCTTAATCCGCTATATAAGAAGCATTAAGATTTCCGATTAAATTGGGAAGGACGACAATTCAAAATAATGCAAAGATTGAATTTCGTCTATCGTCATTCCCGCGAAGGCGGGAATCTTAGTACGCTCTATAAGAAGCATTAAGATTTCCGATTAAATTGGGAAGCAAGGCTAAAACACTTTACGCAAACAAAAAAAGCTTCCCTAATAAGGAAGCTTTGTGGTTTAGTTTAGGTTGTTTGGTTTATGTTGATTATGAATATCCTTTTTTGATGAGTTTTATAAAAAAAGCGCCGTTACCAGCGCTTTTTTTAAACCAAATATATAATAATAATTAACGAGCATTACAAATGTACGAACATATCCGACAATATCAAGCAATTGTATAAAAAAAATAATCTTTTTTTAATTTAAAATATACAAATACCTAAAAGTCAAATAAAAAACACGCTATTAAGATAAATTAAATGATTTAAAATTAATTTTTATACAAAATCTAAGGCTTTTTGTTTTCAAAATCATACTTTAAACAAATATTTAAGTCAAATGATAGAAACTTTTATAAAAAATTACTTAAATCACCCTAACACTTTTGATGAAATGTTTTTAAATAGTGATAATTACAGAAATCACTATTCAAACTTTATCAATAATTTCTCTAAAGAATCTCTCGAAAACCTCAACAAAAAAGAAGAACTGGCAAAAAAGCTTTTTATGAGCCAGGGCATAACTTTTACAGTTTACGATAGCGGAGAAGGAATTGAGAAGATCTTTCCTTTTGATATCATCCCGCGTATCATTACCTCGACTGAATGGTCGTTTATCGAAAAAGGAATTAAGCAACGATTAAAAGCTCTGAACCTTTTCCTTAAAGATGTTTACAGCAACCAGTTTATTCTAAAGGATAAAATTGTTCCCATCAATGTAATATATTCCTGTCCGCACTTTTTACGGGAGATGCATAATGTTAATGTATTGCACGATATTTACATACATATCGCAGGCATCGATTTAATTCGCGACCACGACGGAACGTTTTACGTTCTCGAAGACAACTTGCGTACGCCTTCAGGTGTGAGTTACATGCTCGAAAATAGAGAAATTACGAAAAGGCTATTCCCCGATCTCATTCCGCAGTGTGGAGTTAGAAGCGTTACCGAATACCCGGCAATATTATACAAAAACTTAATGGCACTTTCTCCGCGAGCGGTTTCAAACCCAACAATAGTAATGCTTAGTCCGGGGATGTACAACTCTGCTTATTACGAGCATACCACTTTGGCCAGGTTAATGGGCGTTGAGTTAGTTGAAGGACGTGATTTGGTTGTTAAAAACCAAAAGGTTTTTATGAAAACCACAACCGGCTTACAACAAATCGATGTAATTTATCGCCGTGTTGATGATGATTATTTAGACCCTTTGGTTTTCAATCCGAATAGTGTTTTGGGTGTTGCGGGTTTAATGGGTGCTTACAGAAAAGGAAATGTGGCCATTGTTAATGCAGTTGGAAATGGTGTGGCCGATGACAAAGCCGTGTACACCTATGTACCCGATATGATTAAATATTATTTGAATGAAGAACCTATTTTAAAAAATGTACCTACCTACCAATTAAGCAATCGCGATGAGCTGGATTATGTTTTCGCAAACATCAATAAAATGGTGATCAAAAAAACTAACGGAAGCGGTGGGTACGGAATGCTAATGGGCCACGCCGCCGATGAACAGGAAATAGATGAGTATAAGCTCGAGATTTTAAAAGACCCGCGAAACTTTATCGCACAGCCCACGATTAGCCTCTCCTCTGCCCCATGTTTTATTAATGGAAAGCTTTCGCCTAGAAGAATCGATTTAAGGCCCTTCGCTTTGAATGGTCCCGACGGGATATCGATTGTGCCGGGCGGTTTAACAAGAGTTGCCCTAAAAGAAGGTTCGCTCGTTGTTAATAGCTCGCAAGGTGGCGGCAGTAAAGATACATGGGTTTTAACTTCTTAGAATTAAAATATGTTAAGTAGAGTAGCTTCAAGCTTATATTGGTTAAGCAGGTATGTGGAGCGCAGCGATGGTATGTTGCGCATGTTAAAAATAAATTACGCCTCGTCTCAAGATACAATTCAGGAATTTACATGGAAACCTGTAATCAGAATTTTTTCTTCTGATGATGAAAATGAATTACTGAATATCCAGCATGATAGCCGTGCCGTAATTGAATACCTTCTATTAAACCGGGAGAATCCGAATTCGATTTTAAATATAATTACGCTAGCCAGGGAAAATGCGAGAAGTGTTCAGGAGCATATTCCGAAAGATTTATGGCAATGTTTAAACGAATACTACCACACAGTGAAAGATGAAAAACTGCTTTGGTATGTTCAAAAAGACGACCCGATTACAGCGCTAGACATTTTAATTAAGCAAGTAATGCTTTACCACGGCACAGCCGACAGCGCAATGGAACGAGGGGAAAGTCGCAGTTATATGAAAATTGGCAAACACCTTGAGCGCAGCATTCAATCAATAGATATTCTGGATATAAAATTTAGCTCGATAAGTACCAATCCAGATTTGTTAACTGATATTGCATATTGGAAACATTTACTTTTATCGCTAGGCGGATACGAATTATACTTAAAAACCTATAGACAGGGTTTTGACGCCAAGAACATTATTGAATTGGTGATGTTAAACAACGATTTTCCAAGATCGGCACTCTATTCCATGCATAATATCGAAAGGTATTTTGGCAGGTTGAAAAGTGAAAATAACATCGAACATTATAACAATCTTTCTTTCAAAATAGGTCGCTTAAAGAGTATGATCACCTATAGCTCTGTAAATACGATGGGCGAAGAACAACTACACGATTATTTAACACAAATTCGGGCCGAACTTTTTGGCATCGGAAACTCGTTAAATGAATATTATTTTGCAAATTCATAATTGATTAATCATCCCGCACAGTCCAAATACAAATAGAATAAACGAAAAGCATTTATGCCGGTTTTCAAAATCAAACACATCACCAATTACAAGTACGAATTGCCTGTTCGGGACAGCGCAAACCAGATTATTTTATTCCCGATAAAGGATGATTTCCAAAAAGTTGTTCAACATGATTTAAACATATCGGGAAGCCCTGAAATTGAAATTTTTATAGATTACTATGGAAATGAAGTTGGTACTTTCACACAGAACGAACCGCATAACCAGCTAAAAATCTTTTCGAAAGTTAGCGTTGAAACTTTTCCGAAACCATTACCGCAAGATGATATGTTCAGCAGCGAACAATGGATTAGTTTGGAAGCCGTTAAATATGAAGTTCCCTATATAGATTATCTTCGACAGGAAGTTTTTGATGGCATCAATCAGCTGAAAGAAACCGCAATGTTAATTAGAAAAGAAGATGATACGCCTTATCAAACTTCGATAAAGTATTGTGCCCACGTTTTTAATAATTTTGAATATATAAAAGGCATCACTGCGGTTGATACCACTATTGAAGAAATTATTAAACTCAAAGCAGGTGTTTGTCAGGATTTTGCGCATGTTTTAACCGCGATGTTGCGTTTAACAGGAATCCCTGCACGCTATGTTAGCGGCTACATTTGCCCGAATAGAGACGGTATGCGTGGTGAAGGCGCAACACACGCCTGGGCCGAAGCTTACTTGCCAGAATATGGCTGGCTGGGATTAGACCCCACCAATAATTGTATAGCCAATGAAAACCATGTACGTTTGGCCGTTGGCAGAAATTTCACAGATTGCTCACCTGTTAAAGGGGTTTATAAAGGTGGTTTCGAACACATAATGGAAGTAAATGTATCGGTAGGTTACAACGACGAAGATTTTAACGAAACCGAAAACTACTTTCAGCCTAAAGAAGTTAACTATTCCAAACCATCTGCTACCGTTACAACCGCAAGAAAACAAAATAGCTACCAGCAATATATGGAGGCAATGCAGCAACAGCAACAACAATAATCTGCATCCAGAAAACTCAGAATTAACAGGATTAAATTCCGCATTATTAACAAAGTCATCAGATAAATAACGGCAATATGCTTATATTAATACGATGACTTTTTGCTTTAGCTTAGAAAACTATTGAACCAATAACTAATGAACCTTTGAACTGACCACAATATGAATAAAGTAAAAACAGGAATTTTTGCAGTTTTAAGTATTGCTGCACTATCCAGCTGTAAAGAAACCGTGCCATCGGAAGGTTTAGGCCCGATTACTGCTGAAAACATTAAATCGCATATTGCCGTTTTGGCTCACGATTCTCTTCAAGGCAGAAAGCCTTTTACCGTTGGCGAAACTAAAACTGTAAATTATATTTCGTCAGAATTGAAAAAGATTGGAGTCGAACCTGGTAATGACAACAGCTTCATTCAGAAAGTACCGATGGTCGAGGTCACCTCAACCCCATCAGAAAATATGGAAATTACAGGCAATAAAGGAAATCTAAGCTTTAAGGCAGCAAAAGATTTTGTGGCTTTTACCCGACGGGAACAAGATACCGTTCAGCTCAAAAATTCGCCATTGATTTTTGCAGGTTATGGTATTGTTGCACCAGAATTTAAATGGAACGACTATAAAGATTTAGATGTTAAAGGTAAAACGGTGGTTGTATTAATCAGCGATCCTGGGTTTAAATCAAATGATAAAGCCGTTTTCCGAGGAGATACCATGACTTATTATGGCCGGTGGACTTATAAGTTTGAAGAAGCAGCCAGACAAGGAGCCGCAGGCATCATCATCATTCACCAAACGGAACCTGCAAGTTATGGCTGGCAGGTAATAACCAGCAGCAATACAGGTTCAAGATTGTATTTGCAATCTGCTGATAAATACAAATCGAGGTGTAAACTGGAAGGTTGGATGACTGAAGAAGCAGCAACAAAACTATTGGCAAATGCAGGAATAACCGGAGATATAAGAGCCTATGCAAGGGAAAAAGATTTCAAAGCGGTAAATCTGAATCAATATGTAACGGTTGGCCTAACCAATAAATACAAATACTCTACTTCACAAAATGTTATCGGAAAAATAACAGGCAGCAAACGCCCTGATGAAACCGTTATTTATACTGCTCATTGGGATCATTTAGGTATTGGCAAAGCTGTGAACGGCGATTCTGTATACAATGGCGCTGTTGATAATGCAAGCGGTATCGCCGCAATGCTGGCTGTTGCTAAAGCTTTCAAAAATGCAAAAGAAAAGCCAGAACGAACAGTTGTTTTTCTTGCGGTAACTGCCGAAGAGCAAGGATTGTTAGGTTCAGAATATTATGCATTACATCCTGTTTACCCATTAAATAAAACTGTAGCAGATTTAAATATGGATGCCCTTGGATTTTATGGAGAAACTAAAGACATCTCTATAAAAGGCAAAGGACAGAATGAAGTGGAGAATTACATTACAGAAATTTTGGATAAAAATGGCCTTGAGGCAGTTGGCGACACCAGACCAAGTGCAGGAAGTTATTACCGTTCAGACCATTTTAATTTCGCTAAAGTTGGTGTACCTGCCATTGACATTGTAAATGGTTTCAATAGTAAAGAACATGGTGCCGATTGGGGTAACAAGCAAAGATTGGCATATAATGAAAAAGATTACCACCAACCATCAGATAATTTTACACCTGAAATGGACACTGCAGGATTTGCGCAAATTGCCAATATATTATTCAACGTTGGGTACAAACTAAGTAATGAAACTACGTTCCCGGCTTGGAAAAAAGGTTCTGAGTTTAAGGCTGCAAGAGATAAATCGATGGAAAAGTAATTGTGTTGCTATTTTTCAGTTTTCAATTATCAATTCAAAACTGAAAACTACACATTGAAAACTGCTAACTGATAGAGTTTTTTTTCCTAAATTTGCGCCTTTTACAAACAAGAATATGATTAAGAGACAGCAAATTAAAGATTTATTAAAATCGACTGCATTTGGCACAGAAGTAACGGTTATGGGATGGGTTAGAACTTTCCGTAATAACCAGTTTATCGCCTTAAATGATGGAAGTTGCATGGGCAATATCCAGGTAGTTATCGATTTTAATAATTTACCCGATGAGCTGTTAAAGAGAATAACAACAGGCGCTGCAATTTCCGCTACAGGTAATTTAATCGAATCTTTGGGAAAGGGACAATCCGTGGAAATTAAAGCTGCGTCAGTTGAAATTTTAGGTGATAGTGACCCTGAAAAATTTCCTTTACAACCTAAAAAGCACAGCTTAGAGTTTTTACGTGAAATTGCTCACTTACGTTTCCGTACGAATACTTTTAATGCCGTTTTTAAAGTTCGTCATGCCTTAGCTTTTGCTATTCATCAATTTTACAACGAGCGTGGCTTTGTTTACATGCATACACCTGTAATTACAGCAAGTGATGCTGAAGGCGCAGGTGAAATGTTTAAAGTAACCACTTTAGATTTTGATAACACACCTCGTACGGAAGATGGTAAAGTAGATTTCGCTCAGGATTTCTTCGCCCGTGCTACAAACTTAACCGTATCCGGACAACTAGAAGGTGAACTGGCAGCAATGGCTTTCGGGCAGATTTACACATTCGGGCCAACTTTTAGAGCAGAGAATTCAAACACAACTCGCCACCTCGCTGAGTTTTGGATGATTGAACCTGAGGTTGCTTTTGCAGATTTAGAAGACAATATGCAGCTTGCCGAAGATATGATGAAGTATGTTATTAAATATGCTTTGGATAACTGTAAAGATGAGTTAGAATTCTTAAATACCCGCCTGGCTGAAGAAGACAAACAAAAACCTCAAAATGAGCGCAGCGAATTCGGCTTATTAGAAAAACTTGATTTCTGTCTTGCAAACGAATTTGAACGGTTAACGTACACAGAGGCAATAAGAATTTTAAAATCTTCTAAACCTAATCAGAAAAAACAATTCAAATACATAATTGATGAATGGGGAGCGGATTTACAAAGTGAGCATGAAAGATATTTAGTAGAAAAACACTTCAAAAAGCCTGTAATCTTAACGGACTATCCTGCAGACATCAAATCATTCTATATGCGTCAAAATGAGCCCGATGCAGAAGGCAGACAGACTGTAGCAGCGATGGATATTTTGTTCCCGGGGATTGGCGAAATGATTGGCGGTTCGCAACGTGAAGAACGTTTAGACCGTTTAACTAAACGTATGGAAGACATGAATATCCCGCAGGATGAACTTTGGTGGTACTTAGATACCCGTCGTTTTGGTTCGGCGCCACATGCTGGTTTCGGGTTAGGTTTCGAACGTTTGGTTTTATTCGTTACGGGCATGACCAACATTCGCGATGTAATCGCGTTTCCTCGTTTTCCTAAAAACGCAGAGTTTTAGTTTAAGCTGAAAGATTAAAGCATAAATCCATTGATGTGAAAAATCCATTTGAATTAATCAAGCGGATTTTTTTACTATCAATGGAGCGCAGCGGAAGGGAAAAACCTTTGTACTTGGCACCTCTTATTTAAAGGATTTCTCCACTTCGGTCGAAATGACGACGGATAAGATGAATTAACTTTTTTGGTCGTACCCTCTCGCTAAGACATAACATTAAACCCCGAACTATCACACTTTTGAGTCTTAGCGAGACGCTAAGACTAGAATCAGAAACAGTAGCATCACTGCCTTCTATGGCTGTCGTCATTTCGAATGGAGCGCAGCGGAACTGAGAAATCTTTGTACCTGGCAAACCTTATTTAAAATATTTCTCTGCTTCTGTCGAAATGACGACGGATAGCAAGCTAATTTATCTTCATCCATCAAAACGCTATTCGACAAAACCATCAAAAACAAAAAAAGCCATGTTTTAAAAACTTGGCTCCCTATTAAATTCAAAAATATAGCTAAACTATATTCCTTCCTCACTCATGGTATCATTATAAGAGTTAGCATGTTGATAATCAACAGCAGAAACTTTATAATCTGTCGGTGCAAAACTTTTTGAACTACTTAAAGCCATTCCTAATTCAAAACGTGTTGGATATGGCGTTTGCAGCAAACTGCCTGCAGGAATGTAGGGAAAACTCTCCAAATAAGATTGCATTACACTTGGGCTTACTCTTCTGTTAATGTAGGCACGGCTTAACTGATGTGGCTCTCTTAAACCCGCAGCGCCTAATAATTCTACAGCGCTAGCAACGGTTAGGTTATGGAAATTTTTAACACGAACCGTTTTATCTTCTACCACCAAACCTTTCATTAAACTCTGGTCTTGTGTTGCAACACCGGTTGGGCAGGTATTGCTGTTGCACTCAAGCGCCTGAATGCAACCTAAAGCAAACATCATTCCGCGTGCTGCATTACACATATCGGCACCTAAGGCAATGTTTTTAACTAAATCGAAACCTGTAGCAACCTTACCCGAAGCGATAATTTTTATATGTTTTTTTATGTCGAAACCATTTAAAACATCGTAAACAAAGGCTATGCCCTCACGCAAAGGCATACCAACAGAGTTCGAAAATTCTTGGGGAGCTGCACCTGTTCCACCTTCGCCACCATCAACAGTAATAAAATCAGGATAGATTCCCGTTTCTATCATCGCTTTGCAAATCGCATAAAATTCACTCTTCCTACCGATACACAACTTAAAACCAACAGGCTTGCCATCAGATAAATCTCTTAAGCGCTTAACAAACTCCAACAAACCGATGGGAGAATTGAAAGCAGAATGTGCCGGAGGAGATAGTACATCTTTTCCTTCAGGAACCAAACGAATCCTGGCAACCTCGGCAGTTACTTTTTTTGCAGGGAGCATACCACCATGACCTGGTTTTGCACCTTGTGATAACTTAATTTCAATCATTTTAACCTGATCAGTCTTCGCCCGTTCTGCGTACGCATCGTAGTTAAAGGTACCGTCATCGTTTCTGCAACCGAAATAGCCTGTACCAATTTGCCAAATTAAATCACCTCCCGGTCGGCGGTGATAATCACTGATTCCGCCCTCCCCTGTATTGTGTGCAAAGTTGCCCATTTTAGCGCCACCGTTTAAAGCCAATATTGCATTCTGACTTAGTGAACCAAAACTCATGGCCGAGATATTATATATGCTTGCAGAATAAGGCTTTTTACAATCCGGTCCGCCTACTAAAACCCGCGGATCTAAATTGAGTTCATGATGAGAAATGGCTGCAATACTATGACTAAGCCATTCGTAACCATTATCGTAAACATTCAATTGCGTTCCGAAAGGAATAGTATCGTTATCTTTTTTTGCTCGTTGATAAATTAATGAACGGTTTAAACGATTATAAGGCGTTCCGTTGGTATCGCTTTCTACAAAATACTGGTAAACCTTCGGACGAAGTTCTTCCATAAAATACCTTAAGCGCCCGAAAACAGGATAATTCCTGACTATACTATGCTTTGGTTGATATAAATCGTAAATGCCAAGTATTACAAACGGCCCGGTGAAAAGGAATGTCCACCAAAGGAAGGGATGATATAGGCCCAACATAATAGTTAAGGCAATTAAAAAGGCAGCAATTGCCACGAAAGCTTTTCTCATAATTATAGATTAGCGTATGTTTTGTTAATGCAAAGATTAGGATTATTAAACAACTGACACCATTAATTTGTTATTTTTACGCTATGCTTATTAAGATTTACCCCGAAAACCCCAACGAAAGAGCCATTGAACAGGTTGTAGAAGTACTTAAAAAAGGCGGTTTAATTATTTATCCAACTGATACAATTTATGGTTTAGGCTGCGACATTACCAATCCGAAAGCGATTGAGAAGATTTGCCGCATCCGTGGAATTAAACCGGAAAAAGCAAATTTCTCTTTCATTTGCCACGATTTGAGCCATATTTCTGATTTTATAAAACCAATTGATAACACCACTTTTAGAGTTGTGAAAAAGGCTTTACCCGGGCCCTTCACATTCATTTTCAATGCCAATAACAATGTTCCTAAACTACTAAGCTCGAACAAAAAAACGGTGGGTATTCGTGTGCCAGATAATAATATTGCCAGGTGTATTGTTAAGGAATTAGGCAACCCGATACTTTCTTCTTCAATAAAAGACGATGATGAGCTGATAGAATATTCTACAGATCCTGAACTAATCCATGAAAAATATCAGGATTTGGTTGATTTGGTAATTGATGGCGGCTACGGAGGCAACGAAGCATCAACGGTTATCGATTGCACTAACGGAGAATTCGAAATTATTCGTGAGGGAAAAGGAAACATCGATGATTTTTTATAGATAAGCTTTTGCAATGCTGTCCTGAAAAAACACCTTTCAGAAATTATTTTGCTTTACCCGCCTCACCTGAAAAAGTGGAATCAAGGGATAAATAAATCCTTAGGATTAAAAAATGGGAATAATTCATTTTAAAAAAGACGATTGTTTAAGAAATCAAATTAATCTGCAAATCTGCAGCTAACTTTATTATAATTTTATCACATGCCAAAACTCATTAATCTTGAAGTTTTTCAACGTTTTTTCCGCTCCGGCCAAGTAGGTGGTTTTCTACTTTTAATATGTGTGGCGATTTCCTTGCTTATTGCAAATACCGCATCAAAAGAGAGTTTTGAAGCTTTCTTAGAAACGAAACTTGGTGTCGGTGTTGTAAATTACAGCATTCTCGCATGGATTAACGATGCTTTAATGGCAATATTTTTTCTTCTTGTAGGTTTAGAAATAAAGCGAGAATTAGTAGAAGGCGAATTATCTTCTTTAAAAAGTGCTGCCTTACCTGTTATTGCTGCTTTAGGCGGAATGCTGGTTCCGGCTTTAATATACGCAGTATTTAACAAAGGAACCGAGACCGCTGCTGGTTGGGGTATCCCTATGGCAACAGACATTGCCTTTGCATTGGCTATAATTGCAATGTTAGGCAAAAGTGTTCCAACAAGCTTAAAGATCTTTTTAGCAGCACTGGCCATTGTAGATGATTTGGGAGCCATTCTTGTAATCGCCATTTTTTACACCAACCAAATTCATTTCGACTATTTGGCCATGGCCGGAGGTGTGTTAGTTTTACTCAGTTTGATGAATTATTTCGGCGTTAAAAATCTATTTTTCTACCTGATACCGGGAATATTTTTATGGTATTTTATTCACCATTCTGGTATCCATGCTACTATTGCAGGTGTGCTTTTGGCCTTCACAATCCCCACAAATGAAACAGATGTTTTATCGCCCTTAGAGAAATTGGAACATGCTTTAACCGTTCCTGTAAATTACCTTATTATGCCAATTTTTGCTCTGGCAAATACGAATATCACTTTTCAAAAAGAAATGATTACAGGTTTGGTATCTCCATTAGGTTTGGGCGTTATTGTGGGTTTATTTGCTGGAAAGACTATTGGGGTATCGTTGTTTAGCTGGGTGGCAGTGAAACTCAAATGGGCAGATTTACCAACGGGTGCAGGCTGGAAACATATTTTAGGTTTAGGTATGTTGGCCGGCATCGGTTTTACGATGTCGATATTTATCGCATTGCTTTCTTTTAGCGATGAATTACATGTCTCTGAAGCAAAATTTGCGATATTAACCGCATCCGTTTTATCAGGAGTATTGGGATTTATTTTTCTGAAATCGGTGAGGAAATAGAATTATTTAGGATTGTATGAGTAAGGAGTGAATGGCTTTTTACTTTCTATTTTGTAAAGCTAATAATGGATGAAAAGCCCTGAAAGTTTGCATAAATATACAGCGCTACCTTTTAACTTCAACAACAAATTCATCATCGAAATCAGCGTTGAAGACCTTAAAAACTACAGCCCATTCATCCTTTACTATTTCGGAAATAAAACCCTTAAAAATACGCTCGAAAGAGCTAAAATTTACACCAGCCTTTGTTACGATAAGATAGGATGATTCAGATTTTACAATAACCTCTTCTATCATAAACGGCCAGCGTTTTTTTATGTGCAGCGGTAGTTTTAAAAACTGTTGCTCATTTATGAAGCGGCTAACAGATTTCATAAAATCATCATCATTTTCTTTATTGGATGAATTACACCAGCACCCGTTTACAAAATCAAGTTGCCCTAAAATTTCATCACCGTCTAAAATTAGAAAAGGACCTTCAGGTTCCTGTTGCAATAGAACACAGACACCTAAACCTAATTGCTGACTTGTATCTTCGTATACATAGTGAAACTTAATCATAAGAAACGGGATTGATAATGTGGCGAAAAGTTAAGTTAATTCTCGGTTTCATAAATTGTTTCGATTTAGCTATCCTATGATCCCATTTTTGCTGCAGGTCGCCTTTCATGATCAGTAGTGAACCATGCCCCAAACGTATAGAATATTTTTCCTGATGATTTGTCTTAAAGCGTATATCGAAAGAACGTACCTGCCCGAAAGATAAAGAAGCAATTACGGGATGAGAACCCATTACCGTTTCATTATCGCTATGCCAGGTAACAGAATCTTGTCCGTCACGATAGTAATTTAACAAAACACTATTGAAAGAAATACCTGCAACAGGTTCAACTAATTTTTTTAGCTTTAGAAGTTCTGATGTCCAGATTAAGGGTGTCGATTTACCCAATGCCACATAATCAATTTTTTCAGCATCACCATACCATGCACTTAATCTTGGCGTACTAATCTCCTTATCATAATACCGAACAACCTTTTGTTTCCAAGGTGTATCTTTCAGTAAATGAATGAGTAATAAATCACTAGCTTTTGTACTAATGAAGCCCTCATGATATTCAAGCACATCATTTGGCAAGCCCTTAGTTTGTCCGCTTTCGGCAAAAAAACTCAACTGTTCCATAAAACAAAAGTGCAAAACTTTTTTTGAATTACTAATATTTTTAGCATTATATTTGTTATCCCTGAATATCGAAACTACTTTTAGGTTAAAAAATAATATTGAAAAGGAGATGATGCCGATGAAAAAAGACCTGATTAAGCAACTGCAGAATGAAATTTTCCGCATGCAGGGTTTTAGTATTCCGGGTAAATCGGGCGGTACTCACTTTGGTTTACCAAAAATCGAGGCTGCATTCCCGAATTCTGTATTTCCGACAGGAGCTATACACGAATTTATGTGTATGGCAAATGAAGACCACGCCGCCAGTGCCGGTTTTATCAGTGGCTTGTTGAAAACCCTTTCTGAAAATGGAAGTCCGATGATTTGGGTTTCTACGAATCGTAATCTATTTCCACCTGCGCTGAAAACTTTCGGCCTTGAACCCGACAGAATTATTTTTATCGATTTAAAAAAGGAAACGGATGTACTTTGGGCAACCGAAGAAGCTTTAAAATGCAATGGCTTAGCCGCCGTAATTGCAGAGGTAGATGACCTGAGTTTTACACAATCTCGAAGGTTGCAACTTGCTGTAGAACAAAGTAAGGTAACGGGATTTATCCTTCGAAAGAATGAAGAAAGAATGACTGCCAGTCCTTGTGCGGCCCGCTGGAAAATTACCCCATTACCAACGGCTCAGATAGATGAGCTTCCCGGGCTTGGCTTTCCGACCTGGAGTGTAGAATTATTAAAGGTAAAGAATGGTAAACCCGGAAAATGGACTGTTCAATGGTTGGCAGATAACTTTAAGGTGATAAGTACACAAACGGTTATGGAAGCAGTTAATTTTTCAAAAGCAGTTTAGCATGACAAAAAGGTATATGACCATATGGTTCAGGCATTTGCTGGCCGATAGAATGACTTTGAGGAAACCTGAACTCAAAGATAAATGCTTCGTATTTAAAGGGATGGTTGGGAACCGTGTTGTGGTTACTGCGGGCAACAGCAATGCACAAATGCAGGGTATTGCTATCGGAATGCCCCTTGCTGATGCATTGGCAATTTTACCAGATTTAGAAGTTTTTCAGGAAAAAAACGGACAAAATGAACGGCTTTTAAAGGGCTTGGGCGAATGGTGCATTCGGTATACGCCAATTGTAGCTATCGATTTGCCCGATGGCCTTATACTAGATATTAGTGGCTGTACGCACCTTTGGGGTGGTGAAGCAGGATACTTTAAAGAAATCATTAATCGATTAAAAAGTCTCGGTTACGATGTTCGCGGTGCTATTGCTGATACCATTGGTGCTGTTCGTGCTATAGCTCGTTATGGAAATATCAGCCCGATTATCAAAAGCAAACAACAACACGAAGCCTTATTACCTTTAAACCCGGCTGCCCTTCAACTGGAGCAAGCAACCTTGCAGAAATTAAATAAATTAGGATTAAATACGATTAACAGTTTTATTTCTATGCCCCGTTCGGTATTAAGAAGGCGTTTTGGCGAAGATATTTTATTGAAAATTGCTCGTGCTTTAGGTAACAAAGAAGAACCAATAAAACCAATTCAAATCCCACAGCCATTTGAACAGCGTTTACCAAGTATTGAGCCTATAAGAACGGCTACAGGAATAGAAATTGCCATACAGAAACTGCTCGAATTATTATGTAAGCAGTTGAATGCGGAAGGTATGGGTTTAAGAACAGCCACTTTAAAATGCTATCGTGTTGATGGAAAAATTATAACAATAAATATAGGCACAAACATGCCAAATAGTAATCCAACACATCTTTTTAAGCTTTTCGAACTTAAGATTGCAACCATTGCACCCGCCATGGGCATCGAACTTTTTATAATGGAAGCTCCAAAAGTTGAAGAACTCAATGCGGTTCAGGAAAGTTTGTGGCAACAAGAAGGTGGTTTGAATGATGTTGGCTTAGCAGAATTATTAGACAGGCTTACCGGTAAATTGGGCACTTCGGTAATTCACCGCTATCTGCCACAAGCACGTTATTGGCCCGAACGATCTATAAAAACGGTAGCCAGTATTAACGATAAGCCAAAGATAGATTGGAGAAACGACCGACCACGTCCGGTTCAATTGCTTAACCAACCTGAAGCCATAGAGGTTACCGCCCCTATTCCCGATTATCCACCAATGCTTTTTCGATATAAAGAACGTACACATAAAATAAAAAAAGCCGACGGACCGGAAAGAATTGAGCGAGAATGGTGGCTGGATGAAGGACAGCACCGCGATTATTATACTGTAGAAGACGAATCCGGAAAGCGCTACTGGCTGTTTCGTTCGGGGCACTATAATGGAGAAAAACCTTCGGGCTGGTTTATTCATGGATTTTTTGCTTAAAATTATGCAGTACAGTGAATTACAGGTAACAAGCAACTTTAGTTTCTTACGGGGCGCATCTCACCCTGAAGAACTTGTTGAACAAGCAGCTTATTATGGTTATAAAAAAATCGCTATAACTGATCGAAATACTCTAGCAGGAATAGTACGCGGCCATGTCGCCGCGAAACAAGCAGGTATAGAATTTATACCTGCCTGCCGGCTCGACCTGCTGGATGGTCCTTCATTACTCGCTTACCCAAAGAACATAAAAGCTTACGGGCTGCTGTCTGCATTGCTCAGCCTGGGTAATAGCAGGGCAGAAAAAGGGAAATGTTTTCTGTACAAATCTGATGTTTACACACATTCGAAGGAGATCACATTTGTTGCCATACCGCCACATAAACTGAATAATCTTTTCGATTTTGAAGAAATCTTTAAAAAAGAATTATCAGAATACAAAGAAAATCTAGGCAATAGCCTTTACCTTGCTGTGTCAAAAAGTTATCTAGGTGATGACCAAAAAAGGCTTTTCCGCCTTGCGCAACTTTCGAAAACTTTGCAAATTCCACTGGCGGCAACTAATGATGTACACTATCATAACCACGAACGAAGAGAATTACAAGACATTTTAACCTGTGTTCGCGAAAAGTGCACCATTCATAATGCCGGCTTTTTACTTCATCAAAATGCCGAACGCCATCTCAAACCTGTTGAAGAAATGTTGCGCCTTTTTCGGCAATATCCCGAAGCAATTGAAAACGCAAATGCCATTGCAGCAAGCTGCAATTTCTCGCTCGATAGCCTTAAATATGTTTATCCTGAGGAAATAACTTCCGAAGGACGAACACCGCTCGAAGAATTAATACAGCTCACCTGGCTTGGTGCAAAAGAAATGTTTGGCGAAACAATTCCCGATAAAATCGTGCATAATATTCGTTATGAACTCACTTTTATCGAAGAGATGAATTATGCTTCTTATTTTCTTACCGTTTACGATATTGTAAAATTTGCTCGATCAAAAGGAATCCTTTGCCAGGGACGTGGTTCTGCTGCCAATTCTACCGTTTGCTATTGTTTAGGCATAACTTCGGTAAACCCAACAAAATTCGATTTACTTTTCGAACGGTTTATTTCTTCTGCCCGTAACGAACCACCTGATATCGATGTCGATTTCGAACACGAACGACGTGAAGAAGTTATTCAATACATTTACCGGAAATATGGAAGAGACCGTGCAGCCATCGTTGCTACAGTAACACAACAACACCAAAAAGGAGCCATACGCGATGTTGGTAAAGCAATGGGTCTATCTGTTGATACGGTAAACAAGCTTTCTTCGGCCATTTGGGAATTTACAGATGAGTGGTTTGAACCCGAACGCATTATCGAAGCGGGACTAAACCCTAAAGACCCGCACTTAAAAAAAGTATTACAGCTCACCGGACAAATGATGGGCTTCCCGAGGCAATTAGGCCAGCATACCGGGGGCTTTGTAATTACTCAAGATAAACTTACCGATCTCTGCCCTATTCTGAATGCCCGAATGGCAGACCGAACAAATATAGAATGGAACAAAGATGATATCGATGCGCTTGGGTTCCTCAAAATTGATGTACTTGCACTAGGTATGCTTACCTGTATCAGTAAGGCTTTCGCCCTTGCTAAAAAACATTATGACCTCGATTTAACTTTGGCAAAAATTAATAAACAAGACGATCCAAAGGTTTACGAAATGATTAGTCATGCTGATACAATCGGTGTTTTTCAAATCGAAAGTCGTGCCCAGCAATCCATGTTACCCCGCCTTAAGCCTAAATGTTTTTATGATCTGGTAATTGAAGTGGCAATTGTACGCCCCGGCCCTATTCAGGGCGATATGGTTCATCCTTATCTCCGCCGCCGCAACAATGAAGAGGCTGTTGAATATCCATCTAAAGAATTGGAAGAAATCCTGAGCCGTACGTTAGGTGTGCCCCTATTTCAGGAACAGGCTATGAAAATCGCGATCGTGGCGGCAGGTTTTACCCCCACCGAAGCTGATGAATTGCGCCGCAGCATGGCAACATTTAAATTCAAAGGACTCGTTAATCAGTTCGAACGTAAACTTATCGATGGCATGTTGGCAAAAGGCTACACGGAAGAATTTGCGAAAAGAATCTTCCGCCAGTTAGAAGGCTTTGGCAGTTATGGTTTCCCCGAAAGCCATGCGGCCAGTTTTGCCTTGTTAGTTTATGTTTCTTGCTGGCTTAAATGTTATTATCCCGATGTATTTGCCACTGCTCTGCTCAACAGCATGCCTATGGGGTTTTACCAACCCGCTCAAATTGTAATTGATGCCAAAAATCATGGCGTAGAAGTGCTGCCTGTAGATGTAAATTATTCTGAATGGGATAACTTACTGGAAGGGAAAAACGAAAAATACCATAAAATAAGACTTGGTTTTCGCCAGATAAAAGGGATTCGTGAAGAGGAAATAAAAATACTCACTTCAAACAGAACAAAGCCTTATACAACCATTCCTGAGTTGATGGACAAAGGTGTTTCGCAAGCCACACTCGAACGCTTGGCCGATGCAGATGCATTCCGTTCTATAAACCTCGACCGCCGCCAAGCCTTGTGGGAAGTTTCTGCACTGGCAGATAAACCAATAGCGCTTTTTGAGGGGCAACCTTCAGAAAGTGAAAAGGAAATACAGATTGAATTACCATTGATGAGTACTTCCGAACATGTTGTTCAAGATTATGCCACGACCGCTCTTTCGCTGAAAGCACATCCCGTAAGCTTTGTAAGGGAAAACCTTCAATTACTTAAAATCTTTTCTACTAAAGAAACCTCAGAAAGTTGGGATGGGCGTTTGGTTAAAGTAGCTGGATTGGTACTGGTTCGCCAGCGCCCCGGAACCGCAGGCGGAGTTTGCTTTATCACCATCGAAGATGAGAGCGGTGTAGCTAACCTTGTGGTTTTTAAGCACCTTTTTGAAAAATATCGTAAAGAAATTCTCGGCTCAAGATTACTAATGGTAGAAGGTAAGCTGCAACGCGAAGGAGAAGTTGTGCACATCATAGTTAAACGTTGTTTCGATTTAACTAAAATGCTGCGTAACTTAACAAAAACCGAGAAAGAAGAATTGCCATTACTTACGCTTTCCCGAGCTGATGAAAGAACTCCTTTTCCTGCGCAAAACAAAAAAACGTTGGTTAGAGAAGATGCCTCTGAAAAAGCAATACCGGAAGCCAGAAATTTTAAATAGTGGTGATTGGAACTTAACAAAATGCGCATCAGACGGAATCAATAATATGACCGAAGATCAAAAAACAAGGCTGAGACACTTAATAGGTTTTTTGGATCTATCAAACGCAGTCCAGAAGCCCTCATATCAAATCTGCAATCGTTTTCAATAAATTTCCCGAATCAAGCGATTTCCCGAGGATGGCATCTGCATTGCACTCTACCTCACTTATTTCCTCATAACTAAGTGCTGTTATCAAAATTACAGGAATATGCCTGGTTGCATCATCATTTTTCAAGTCATTGCAAATCTGCCTACCATCGCCATCTTCTAATTTTATATCCAAAATAATCAGATCAGGATTAAAACTCTTTATTAGAGGGAAAAACAAATCAGAAGTTCTGACTGGCTTGACAGAATAGCCTTCCCCTGAAAGAATTGTTTCCAAAATGAACAGTGCTGCAGGATCATCGTCCAGATATAAAATTTTTTTTTCCATGATATGAGTTTTGGATATTATGCTTCAAATTAAAACACAATCCATCTTATTTATTATTTCAATTCAAATATGTTCAACAGCCAGCCTAATTTATCCTGCCCGGGTAAAAAAAATGCAAAACCGTTAACCTAAATTAACTAAACTGGTATAGATTTCTTCTACCAAGTCAACACTGAACAAACTGCACAACCAAAACGACACAAAAAAGTTTCAAAAAGCACCAATTTATCTCAAAAAACATACAATTACCTGTTAAACACCCTTATTGTATGGTGCTACTAAAAGTATTTTTGAATGAGGTTATGCGATCCGTGTGTTTTAT
>Ga0308164_10001321_pt1 | contig 29831 bp, 31 predicted proteins | sample PhyTR2_FD_201031 | JGI IMG/M metagenome (GOLD analysis project Ga0308164, IMG submission 201031) | Phyllosphere microbial communities from UC Gill Tract Community Farm, Albany, California, United States - DLSLT.R2 | ecosystem: Host-associated > Plants > Phyllosphere > Unclassified | place: USA... | reverse complement strand
GCAACTGCTGCCATTCGGCGCAATGCTGGCCGAGGCTATCGTTGTCGCAGATCCAGTGAATATCGATGGCCACACGGCTCTCCCTTGAAGAATGGCGCGCAGTATATATCGCGCAAGAGGCTTGCGAGCATCCACAGTGCACAGCCGATCATGAAAACTCAGACAGGAGTTGAAGAATAGTCCGACAGATGGGAGTTATCATCTCTTACGCAGTACGTAGACTCGCCATACCGCCGAGCCCGGCACGAATTCCTGATGATGCAGCACGTTGAACCCCGCCTGACGGAACTCTGCCTCGACGACGGCGCGGGAGTTGACCGAAACAATCACGGTGTCGCGACTGACCCGATGAAACTCGCGCAGCAGCGCCAGGCGCCCTTCGCTGTTGGGCACATGACGAAACAATTCCAGGCAGAAGATGCAATCCACCGCGTTTTCCGACAAGCCAATGGAAAACGCCGACCCCTGGAACGTCTTGACGCGCTTGAGCAACGACGCCGGGTAGTGGGTGCGAGCATGGTCGAGCATGGCCTGGGAATTATCCGAGGCCAGAATCACCCGGTTGACGTGCTCGGCCAGCACCGGCCAAAACCGCCCCGAGCCGCAGGCCAGGTCGAGGATCAGCCCCGGCTCACCGGCCACTTTCAACGCCTGGCGCACCAGCCAGGCGTCGCGCCACGCCACCAGACGCCGGCGCAGCCCTGGCGGGCGCGTATCGCCGCAGACCCGGGCGTGTTCACGGCCACAGCGTTCGGCGTATTCAATCTCGATGGAGGATGGAGGTTGTGACGACATCTATGGGCTCATCTGGGTGAAACGGTAGTGAACGACCTTGATTGGCAGCTTAACGGCGGCAACGTGAAAAAAAGGTCGAAGACACTACCGTTAATCCCGTCATGCTTGATGCAAATACCAGCGCCAGTCCTGTTCACCGACTTGCCCCATGAACTGGCGGTATTCGGCGCGCTTGACCGCCAGGTACACGCCGAGAAACTCAGGCCCGAACGCTTCCCGCGCCCAATGCGACCCTTCCAGTGCGCGCAGGGTGGTGAGCCAGTCGGTGGGCAACCGCTCTTTGGCCTGGGCGTAACCGTTGCCTTCCACCGGGGCGCCGGGGTCGCGCTGCTCGCGAATGCCGCGATGAATGCCGGCCAGGATCGCGGCGGCGGCCAGGTATGGGTTGGCGTCGGCGCCGCAGATGCGGTGTTCGATATGCCGCGAGGGCGCTGGCCCGCCGGGAATACGCAGGCTGACGGTACGGTTGTCCACCCCCCAGGTGGCGGCCAACGGCGCGTAGCTGTTGGCCTGGAAGCGCCGGTAGGAGTTGGCGTTGGGGCAGAACATCAGCAGCGAATCCAGCAAGGTGCTGAGCATGCCGCCCACCGCGTGGCGCAACAGCGGCGTGCCATCGGCGGCGGCGCTGGCAAATAAATTGCGGCCTTCGGCATCCGCCAGGCTGACGTGCATATGCAGCCCGGTGCCTGCCAGGTCGTCGAACGGTTTGGCCATAAAACAGGCGGCCATGCCGTGTTTGTGTGCGACGCCCTTGACCAGGCGCTTGTAGCGCACCGCTTCGTCCATGGCCTGCAGGGCGTCGGAGCGGTGCTCCAGGGTGATCTCGACCTGCCCCGGGGCGTATTCGGAAATCGCCGTGCGCGCCGGAATGCCTTGCAGTTTGCAGGCGCTGTAGAGGTCGGCGAGGAAGGGTTCGATCTGCTCCAGTTCCCGCAGGCCGTAGACCTGGGTCGCGCGCGGCCGGCCGCCGTCCTGATCCAGCGCCGGTTGCGGGCGGCCATGACTGTCGGGTTTCTGATCGAGCAGGTAGAACTCCAGCTCGGCCGCCATCACCGGGTAATAGCCGTCGGCCTTGAGTGCGTCGATCACCTTGGCCAGCACCTGGCGCGGGTCGGCCACGGTGGCAGGCAGGCCTTCGCTGGGGTGCATGCTGACCTGCACCGCCGCCGTGGGGATCAACCGCCACGGCATACGCTGCAAACTGCCGCTGATCGGGTAGGCGCGGCAGTCGATATCGCCGACCTCCCAAACCAGCCCGGAGTTTTCCACGTCGTCGCCGTTGATGGTCAGGCCGAGGATGGTACTGGGCAGCGGGCGGCCGCTTTCATACACCGCCAGCAGTTCATCGCGGTGCAGCAGCTTGCCGCGGGGCACACCGTTGTTGTCGAGGATAAACAGCTCGAACAGTTCGATATCCGGGTTGTGTTCAAGAAAAGACTGGGCTTCGTGCAGGCTGGCGAAAACACTCATGGGGGCTCTCATACGTGTGGGTCTGGCAGGCGCGCGGGCGCCGCCGGGCAGATGGGCACAGGCGTGCGTCATCCAATGGGCCAATCAACGTAGGAGAGCGGTATCCGGCGGGCGCGCGTGGCGGCAATGGAACAGCGCCCAGAACGCCAGCGCGGACGGCAGTGTCGCGAGGTGGGCGTCGGGGGAAGCGGCCATGGGCGAATCACACTGATGGGATGCGCGCCAGCCTCACATGCCGCGAGCGCCGGTTAAATTCACGGTTGGCGGAGTATGGTTGCAGCCCGACTAAACAATCGTCACGCCTTGCCACCCTGCCCCGCGCTGGAAATAATGGCCGCCCGACCCCGCCCCAAGGACGCGACTGCATGAAAGCTCTTTTAGCCCTCGGTGTATTGGCCAGCCTGGCCGCGCCGGCTCTGGCCGACACCGCCCCGTCGCGCCTCGATGAAGTGTTGCAGCGTGGCACCCTCAGCGTGTGCACCACCGGCGACTACAAGCCCTACACCTCCCTGCGCGCCGATGGCGGCTACGAAGGCATCGACATTGCCATGGCCGAATCCCTGGCCAAGAGCCTCAACGCCAAGATCCAATGGGTGCCCACCACTTGGAAAACCCTGATGCCAGACTTCCTGGCCCAACGCTGCGATATCGCGGTGGGCGGCATTTCAGTGTCGTTGGAGCGCCAGAAAAAAGCCTTTTTCAGCCAGTCCCTCGGGGTCGACGGCAAGATCCCGCTGGTGCGCTGCGCCGACGTGCAGCGTTACCAGAGCGTCGAGCAGATCAATCAGCCCCAGGTGCGGGTGATCGAACCGGCGGGCGGGACCAACGAAGTGTTCGCCCGCACGCATTTGGGCAAAGCGCAGATTCGCCTGCATGACAACGTGACGATTTTCGACGAGTTGCTGGCGGGCAAGGCCGACGTGATGATCACCGATGCCAGCGAGGCGCGCTTCCAGCAGAAACTCAAGCCGGGGCTGTGCGCGGTCAACCCGGACAAGCAGATGCAGTACAGCGAAAAAGCCTTCCTGCTGCCCCGCGATGACGTGGCGTGGAAAAGCTATGTCGACCAATGGTTGCACCTGAGTGTGGCCACCGGGGTGTACCAAGGCATCGTCGATCAATGGCTGGCGGCGCCCTGAGCCATAGGCGTCTACGCTGTGCTCACATCAACAAGAACGAGGATTGGCTCATGAAGGGACTGCTGCGCATCACTTGGTTGCTGCTGTTGGGTTTCAGTCAGGTGCATGCCGATACCGCTCGGGATGAAGACGCCCAGGCAGCCAAGGCGCTGCTGGAAAAAGCCCTGGTTTATTACCAGAGCAATGGCGACAAGGCGTTCGCCGCGTTCAGCCGCCAGGGCGAGTTCGTCGACCATGACCGCTATGTGTTCGTGGTGGACACCAAAGGCGTGTTGCTGGCCAGTGGCGGCCCGTCTTCGGCGTTGATCGGCCGCGATGTGTCCGAGGTGCTGGGGCCGGACCTGCGTGAGTCATTCAAGCAAGCGCTCAAGGTTCCGGAAGGCCAGGGCATCCAGCAGGCTGACTATCGTTGGCAGAACTGGAACGACGGCAAGGTCGAGCACAAACATGTGTTCTACCAGCGCGTCGGCGAACGCATCCTGGCGGTGGGCTACTACCTGCCAAGGGCCACGCCGGAACAGGCGCGGGCGCTGCGTAATAAAGCGGTGAACGCGTTACTCAAGGACGAGACCGGCACACTCAAGGCAATCAACTCACTGCAAGGCGGTTTTCTACAGGATGACCTGTATGTATTTGTGGTCGACCTCAATACCCACCGCTACGTGGCCCACGGCACCACATTGCGGCTGATCAACACCGACTTCAGCAAGATCAAGGACCCGGACGGCAAACCGGTAGGCGAGCCGATGCTTAAGCTGATGACGGAGCAGGATCAGGGCGAATACAAATACCGCTGGAAAAACCCGGTGACCGGCAAGGTCGAGAACAAGCATGCGTATGTGCGCAAGGCCGGGCATTTCATGGTTGCGGTGGGCTACTACAGCCCCTGATCTGAATTGGACTGCATGCAGGTGTGGGAGGGAATAAACCTTCCCACGGCTTGTCGTTCACGGTTCCCGTTACTTGGCCTTGTCCTCACGCCCGCGCAGTATGCGATCAGGCATGGCCACGGCGGCCGCTAGCCCCAGCAACGACACCGCCGCACTCACCATCAGCAAATGCCGGAAGGTGACCGCCAGTTCCGCGCGCAGGGCGTCTTGCGCCGGGCCGGGGGCGGCGTTGAGGCCGTCGAGCAGCACGTTGCCGGACGCGCCCTCGGCCACCAGAGCGCCGCTGGCCAGGTGGGCGAAACTGGAATCCTGTAGCAACGCCAGCAACAGCGCCGACATGCAGGCCACCCCCACCGCGCCGCCCAGGGAGCGGAACAGGTTGGTGGTGCTGGTGGCTACACCGATATCCGGCTGTGCCACCGAGTTCTGCGCGCCCACCAGGGAGGTGGGGAACTGCATCCCGGCGGCGATCCCGCACAGCAGCATAAACACCGCCGTCAACCCCACCGCCTGCGGCGCGCTGTAGGCCATGCCGAGGATCGCCAGCGGGCTCAACAGCGCACCGCTGAGGATCATCGGTTTGTAGCGCCCGGTCACCGACGTGCGGCGCCCAGCGCAGTAAGCACCGATCGGCAGGCCCATGGCCAAAGGAAGCAGATGCAGAGCGGCGCTGTCGGCACCGGCGCCGGTCACCGTCTGAAAGCGCAGGGGCATCAGCACCGTCAGGGAAATCGCCTGGAAACTGGTGAAAAAAATCGTGCACCAGCACAGCACCGCGCTGGCGTTGGCAAACAGATGCATCGGCAGCAGCGGTTCGCGCGCGCGGCGTTCATGCCACACGAACAGCGTCAGCACCACCAGCGCACCGCCCAGCAGCCCCAACACCTGCGAATCGCGCCACGAATGGCCCTGGCCGATTTCGGTGATGCCCAGCAGCAACGCGGTCAGGCCCACGATCATCAGCACAGTGCCGAGGTAATCGATGATCGGCTTGCGTTGCGGCACCGGTAGCCCCACCAGGGTGCGATGGGCCACGTACCAGGCACCGGCGCCCAGGGGCAAATTGATCAGAAACACCCAGCGCCACGACAAGTACTCGGTCATGTAGCCGCCCAACACCGGCCCGGCCACGCTGGCCACCGCATACATGCTGCTGAAATAGCCCTGATAACGCCCACGCTCGCGAGGCGGGATGATGTCGCCGATGATCGCCTGGCTCACCGAGATCATGCCCCCGGCGCCGATCCCCTGCAGTACCCGCGCCAGCACCAGTTGTTCCATGCTTTGCGCCATGCCGCACAACAGCGAGGCCACGGTGAACAGCCCCATGCCGATCAGCATCATCGGCCGACGCCCGTACAGGTCGCCGAGTTTGCCGTAGATCGGCACCGCCACCGTCATCGCCACCATGTAACCGGAAATCACCCAGGCCAGCAGGTTGACGTCGTGGAAGCGCGCCGAGATGGCAGGCATGGACACCGCAACGATGGTCTGGTCGAGGGCGCCAAGAAAGATGGCCATCATCAGCGCAATCAGAATACTGCGCACGGCGGGAACAGGTGGGGTGGGGTGATTAAGCTGAGTCACGCAGGAACCTTCGAGCAAGGCCGTGGGAAAGGCGCCCACGGCAATGCGCAATACGATAGCAGGCTATTCAATAGCCTCGTAAGGAAGTCCGACGTAATTTTCTGCGATGGTTTTGCGCCCGGCTTCGGAGCCGACGAAATACTCCAACTCGCTTTGGGCAATGCGTTGGCTGAAGCCATCTGCGTCGGCGAATGTATGCAGCATGGAGGTCATCCACCAGGAAAACCGCTCGGCCGTCCACACGCGGCGCAGGCAAATGGCGGAATAGCGCTCCAACAAATCCACGCGGCCTTCGCGGTAAACCTTAAGCAAGATCCTTAATAACGTACTCACGTCACTGGCCGCCAGGTTCAAGCCCTTGGCCCCGGTGGGCGGCACGATATGGGCGGCGTCACCGAGCAGGAACAAGCGCCCGTACTGCATGGGTTCCACCACAAAGCTGCGCAGCGGGGCGATGCTTTTTTCGATGGACGGCCCAGTCACCAGTTGCTCGGCCAATGCCGGGGGCAGGCGCCGTTTGAGCTCCTCCCAGAAGCGCGCATCCGACCATTGCTCCAGGTCTTCGTCAGCCGGCACTTGCAGGTAATAGCGGCTGCGGGTCGGCGACCGCATGCTGCACAAGGCGAACCCGCGAGGGTGCTTGGCGTACACCAGTTCCTCGTGCACCGGCGGTGTGTCGGCGAGGATGCCCAGCCAACCGAAGGGGTAGACCCGTTCAAAGATGTTCAATGACTCAGGCGGAATCGACTGACGTGCCACGCCGTGAAAACCGTCGCAACCGGCGATGTAATCGCACTCCAGCCGGAGCGCTTGGCCCTGGTGTTCGAAGGTGAGCCAAGGTCGATCACTTTTGAGGTCATGGGGCTGTACGTCGCGCACTTCATACAGGGTGGTGGCGCCCGCTTCCGCGCGCGCGGCCATCAGGTCGCGGGTGACTTCGGTCTGGCCGTAAACCATCACCGATTGGCCGCCGGTCAACGCCTTGAGATCGATAGGGGTCAGTTGACCGTCGAGCGCCAGCGCGAAACCGTCGTGCACCAGGCCTTCGCGATCCATGCGCTGGCTCACACCGGCCTCGCGCAGCAGGTCAACCATGCCCTGCTCCAGCACCCCGGCGCGGATGCGCCCCGCCACGTAATCGGCGCTCTGACGCTCAAGGATCACGGTCTGGATGCCGGCGTTGTGCAGCAACTGACCGAGCAACAGTCCGGACGGACCGGCGCCGATAATGGCGACTTGGGTATTCAGCGTTTTCATTATTTTTATCGCCCGCAAGTTCCACTCGAACGGATTGAGTGAAAGAGTTGTCATTGATCTTGTAGCTGACATTTTTCACTTGAGTGCACGGCATAAGAAGGTGAAAACTGCGCCAAAGCCTGCGCTTTTTACCAATCGGGGCGATTACCGCACCCCTATCCTGAGTATCGGATTGAAACCATGACCAAAACCGCGATTCCGGTCTTCAAGCTGTACGGGGAAAGCCAGCAATGGCCGACGCCCGATTTGTTGCACTGCGAAACCATTTCCCGGCGCAGTCGGGAATACCAGTGGGAGATCCAGCCCCACCGGCACGCGGATCTGTGCCAGTTGCTGTATGTGCACAAAGGCCAGGCCCAGCTGGAGATCGAAGGTCAGCGCACCACGCTCAACGAAGCCACGCTGCAGGTCCTGCCGCCGCTGTGCGTGCACGGGTTTCGCTTCAGTGAAGATGTCGAAGGCTATGTGGTGACCCTGGCCGCGCCCTTGGTGGACCACATGCAGGCGCAACTGGGTTCCACGGTCGATGCCTTGCAGACATTGGGCAATTACCCAGCGGGCAAGGACAGCGATTACCTCAATAGCTTGTTCGCGCGCCTGCAGGATGAATACGCCGATGAGCAACCGGCAAGGGACATGCTGATGCACGCCCTGGTCAGCGTGCTGCTGGTGTGGGTCAGCCGCCAGGCGATCCAGCGCCGCCATCCACGGGCACCACGGGGTCGTGAGTATTTCCGGCGCTTCACTCAACTGGTGGAACAGCACTACCGCGAGCATCCCAAAATCGAGGACCTGGCCCACAAACTGGGGATCTCGGTGTCGCACCTGAACGGTACCTGCCGCGAATTGGCCGGCCAGCCCGCGCTGCAGATCATGCATGACCGCCAGTTGCTGGAAGCCAAGCGCCTGCTGACGTACACCAGCATGACCATCAATGAGATGTCGGAGGTGTTGGGTTTTTCCGACCCGACCAATTTCTCGCGGCTGTTTCGCCGCCGGGTCGGGTTTTCACCCAAGGCATTTCGTGAACAGTTAAAAGCGCAGCAGCCTACCTGAGCGCGCTGAAACTGCCGCTGTGGGGAATGCACTGATCCTGATGGCAACTGATCGCAAAGGTCGGTTGCATGCGGGTCTGCTCGACGCGGTAGGCGGCCGTCCCGTAGAGCGCACTGGCCAGCGCGCTAAGGGCGAAAATCATCAGGTACTTGCGGGTTTTGATGCTCATGGCACTGACCTCTGCACAGATATACACGGTGCTGTTTAAAGCATAGGTCAGCCGGGGCAGGTTGCCATTATTGGACGCCATTCAACCCGTTTATGTCGCGTATAAACCCTCATCCCACGCCGGCTCTTCGGGAAAGCGCAACACCAGAAAATCCAGCAGGCTGCGCAGCGCCGAAGGCATGTGCTTGCGCGACGCGTAGACCGCATAGATGTTCATCTGCCGGGGTTCGGCGCTTGGCAGCAGGCGCACCAGTTCGCCACGGCGGATGTAATCCACGGCCTGATAGCTGGGCAGCATCGCCACTCCGGCGCTGGCCAGAGTGACACGCAGCAGAGTGCTGGCCTCGTTGGCGGTGATGGTGCCACTCACCGGCACAGAGACAGGTTCGCCCCGCTCTTCGAAATGCCACAAGCTCTTACCGAAATACGAGTGGGTCAGGCAGTTGTGTCGCGCCAGGTCCTCGACGTTGTGCGGCGCCGCATGCTCACGCAAGTACGCCGGGGTGGCGCACACCACCGAGCGACAAACCGTAAGCCGCCGGGCGATCAGGTTGGGGTCCAGGTCGTTGCTCATGCGGATCGCCAAATCGATGCGCTCATCCACCAGGTTGACGGTGCGGTCAAGCATCTGCAGATCGACCGTGACCAACGGGTAGCGCTTGACGTACTCGGCGATGGCCTCGGCCAGTTGCGCCTGGCCGAACGAGGTACTCACACTCAGGCGCAACAGGCCACGGGGTGCATCGTCCGGTTCGCTGACGGCGGCCTGCATATCGGCACTCAACTCCAGCATTTGCCGGCAACGGGGCAGAGTTTCGCTGCCGGCCGCCGTGAGGCTGAGCTTGCGCGTGGTGCGGTGCAGCAGGCGCGCGCCGACCCAATCCTCCAACTCGGCCAGGTAGCGCGATACCACCGGGCGCGACAGGTCCAAATGATCGGCGGCGGCGGATTGGCTGCCCAGGTCGACCACGGTGACAAATACACGCATTGCTTGAAGACGATCCATGATCTGTCCGCTTTTAGAAACAAACTATGTTCCAGCATCGCATTTTTAGTTTGGTTTGGTGCAACTAAGCTCTGTGCATTCTTCGAATCGATGCTGGAGCTACCCGATGTTCTCAATTTTCAAGCGCCTGACGCTGGCCAGCGCCGCCCTGGCTTTCGCGGCCCAAGCGGCAGCGGCCGACCTGAGCCTGGACGTGTACAACCCCGGTGAAGCAGCGATTTTCCCGGTCAGTTCGGTACTGGTCAGCGGCGCCAAGGACGCAATCCTGGTGGACGCACAATTCGGCAAAGGCCAGGCCGAACAACTGGTGCAAAAAATCCGCGCCAGCGGCAAGCACCTGACCACCATCTACATCAGCCATGGCGACCCGGACTACTACTTCGGCCTCGACATCCTCACTGCGGCCTTCCCCGACGCCAAAGTGCTGGCCCCACAACCGGTGGTCGAGCACATCAAAGCCACCGAGGCCGGCAAATTGGCCTATTGGGGCCCGAAAATGGGCGCCGACAAACCGGCCAAGATCATCGTGCCCCAGGTGCTTGAAGGTCATAGCCTGAGCCTGGAAGGCCAGACACTGGAGGTGATCGGCCTGGACGGCCCGCAGCCGGATCGCAGCTTTGTGTGGATCCCGTCGATCAAGGCTGTGGTGGGTGGCGTGGTGGTCGCCCAGAACATTCATGTGTGGATGGCCGACACCCAAAGCGCGCAGTCTCACAAAGACTGGCTGGCGACTCTGCAGCGCATCCAACAGCTGCAACCGCGCACGGTGATTCCGGGGCACTACCTGGGCACGCCGTCGCTGGCGTCAGTGGCCTTCACCGCCGACTACATCAAGGCTTTTGACCTGGAAACCGCCAAGGCCAAGGACTCCGCCGCACTGATCGCGGCCATGAAAAAGCGTTACCCGACCCTCGCCGACGAAAGCTCACTGGAGCTGAGCGCAAAAGTCGCCAAGGGCGAAATGAAGTGGTGAACCGTTGTAGATCCTGACCTTTACTTGGAGAACATCATGAGCAAGATCGCAATCATTGGCGCCACCGGTCGTGCCGGTAGCCAACTGCTGGAAGAAGCCCTGCGTCGCGGCCATAGCGTGGTCGCCATCGCACGCAATACAGACGCCTTGCCGGCGCGCGACGGCGTCAGCGTCAAGCAGGTCGATGCCTTGAATGCCGAGGCCCTGCAACAGGCCGTCAGCGGCTGCGACGTGGTGATCAGCGCGGCGCACTTCGCCACCTTGCCCGCTGCGGCGGTGCTCGGTCCGGTGAAAAAAGCCGGGGTCAAACGCCTTTTGGTGGTGGGCGGCGCGGGCTCACTGTTGTTGCCGGACGGTAGCCGCGTGATCGACAGCCAGGGCTTCCCGGCCGAATACAAAGCCGAAGCCCGCGCCGGCGCCGAGTTCCTGGAGGCCCTGCGCCAGGAACGGGAACTGGACTGGACCTTCCTGTCGCCGTCGGCGGAATTTGTCGAGACCGAGCGCACCGGCACGTTCCGCCTGGGTCAGGACCATTTGCTGGTAAGCGCCGAAGGCCGCAGCTGGATCAGCTTTGCCGACTACGCTATCGCGATGATCGATGAAGTGGAAAAGCATCAGCACCCGCGCCAGCGTTTTACGGTCGGTTACTGATTGATGGAGTGACTGATCCATCGCTATCGGGGGCAAGCCCCCTCCCACATGGACTGAGGAAACCAGATCAAAACTGTGGGAGGGGGCTTGCCCCCGATGGCGATCGATCGGTCAGTTCAAGTACCGCTGCCCCACCCCTGATCTGAAGAGTGGGCCTGGCTCTGCAGCCAATTCATCAATGCCTCAAGCTCCGGCAGTGGCTGCGTACCCGGCGCAGACACCAGGTAATACCCCATCCCCGTCGGCACCCGCCGTTCAAATGGCATGGCCAGCCGCCCTGCCTTCACATCCTCGCCAATCAGCGCGCAGTCACCGATCGCCACGCCAGAGCCTTGGGACGCCACCGTCATCGCCAGGTCCAGGGTTTCGAAATGATGACCTTGGCTGACCCTGCTCAAGCGCACATCCGCCGCCTTCAGCCAGAGCGTCCAATCCCGCTCGTCTCGCGTGGGATGTAGCAGCACCTGGTGTTGCAGATCCGCCGGTGTGCGCAGCGTCGCGAGCAAGGCCGGGGCGCAGACCGGGGTGAGTCGTTCATCGAATAAATGCCGGGCCTCGGCGGGCTGCTCGGCGATGGGCGCGTAAATCACTGCTGCATCGAAAGGCTCGCGACGAAAGTCCACGGTGTTGGCCACCGTGGTAGTGAGTTCTACCGGCACATCCGGGCGTTCCCGTTGCCATTGCATCAGGCGCGGCAGCAGCCAGCGCATCACACAGGTGGAGGCCTTTAGTTGCAGGGTTTGCTGGCGCCGACCGATGTGCTCCACCGCGTCGCCGATCAGGCCAAACACCTGCTGCGCGCAGTGCTGCCACGCGCGGCCCTGCTCCGTGAGGCTCAAGCCTCGCGCCTGGCGCAGAAACAATGGGTAGCCCAAGTGGCGCTCCAGCCCGGCGATCTGCCGGCTCACCGCGCCCTGGGTGATATGCAGATGTTCGGCGGAGCGGGTGAAGTTGCAGCAGTGGGCCGTGACCCAAAAGGTGTGCAGCGCAGGCAGCGGCGGAAGGCGTTTCATGCGATGAGCCATGACGTGGGGACATGGCAAGTATGACGTTTTATCGATTGTGGGCGCCATGGGCCAACCGTTCCAATACCGCCTTCTCTCATTCACAAGAGCGACCTGTATGGCGACCTGCGGCGAAGTGTTGGTCAACCTTTTGGAAGGCTATGGCGTGGACCATGTGTTCGGCATCCCCGGCGTGCACACCGTGGAGCTGTATCGCGGCCTGGCCCGCTCCGGCATCCGCCATATCACCCCGCGCCACGAACAGGGTGCCGGTTTTATGGCCGACGGTTACGCGCGCACCCGTGGTAAGCCCGGCGTGTGTTTCATCATCACCGGCCCTGGCATGACCAATATCACCACGGCCATGGGCCAAGCCTATGCCGACTCGATCCCGATGCTGGTGATTTCCAGCGTGCAGTCGCGCAGTCAGTTGGGCGGCGGGCGCGGTAAGTTGCATGAGTTGCCGAACCAGAGTGCGCTGGTGGCTGGGGTGGCGGCGTTCTCCCACACCGTGATGTCGGCGGCGGAACTGCCAAGTGTGCTGGCGCGGGCGTTTGCGTTGTTCCAGGCCGGGCGGCCGCGACCAGTGCATATTGAAATCCCCCTGGATGTACTGGTGGAAAACGCCGATGCGCTGCTGGACTGCGCGCCCGTCAGCGTGGCCCGCGCCGGTGCCGCACCGGCGTCCGTCGTGCAGATGGGTCGCTTGCTCGCCACAGCCAAGCGTCCGTTGATCCTGGCCGGCGGCGGTGCCATTGAAGCCGCCGCGGCACTGACCACACTGGCCGACACCCTCGGCGCGCCGGTCGCGCTGACCATCAACGCAAAGGGCCTGCTGCCCGCCGCGCACCCGCTGCTAATCGGCTCGACCCAAACCTTGCCCGCCACCCGCGCCCTGGTGGCCGAAGCCGACGTGGTGCTGGCCATCGGCACCGAGCTGGCGGAAACCGACTACGACACGACCTTCGCCGGCGGCTTCGAGATTCCTGGCACCTTGCTGCGCATCGATATCGACCCGGACCAGACCGTGCGCAACTATCGGCCCGCCGTGGCGTTGGTGGCCGATGCGCGGATCGCCGCCGAGGCCTTGCTGGCCGAACTGAACCACACGCCGCTGCCTGCGCGCGATCCACACTGGGGGCAGCACCGCGTCGCACGGTTGTGGGCGGACTTGGCGCCGACCTGGGACGCCGCCACCCGCGCGCAGACCCTGTTCCTCAACACGGTATTGGCGACCTTGCCCGATGCCGTGCTGGTAGGCGATTCCACCCAACCGGTGTACAGCGGCAACCTGACCCTGAACCTCGACCATCCGCGTCGCTGGTTCAACGCCTCCACCGGTTACGGCACCCTGGGCTATGCCCTGCCCGCCGCCATCGGCGCCTGGCTCGGACGCGGCGATGGCCGGCCGGTGGTGTGCCTGATCGGCGACGGCGGTCTGCAATTCACCCTTCCGGAACTGGCCAGTGCCGTGGAAGCCCGCACGCCGATCATCGTGCTGCTGTGGAACAACCAGGGCTATGAAGAGATCAAGCGCTACATGCTCAACCGCGCCATCGAACCGGTGGGCGTGGATATCTACACCCCGGACTTTATCGGCGTGGCCAAGGCCCTTGGCAGTGCCACTGATAGCGCACACGACGTTGAGCAGCTAAGCAATGCCTTGCACACCGCCGTGCAACGGCAAGGGCCAACGTTGATTGAAATCGATCAGGGGCTGTGGATGAAGGCGATGTGAGCCGAGGGGGCAAGCAAAGGACCACGCCCATTAACCCCAGTGCAATTTTTCAATAGCCTTTGCGACTTTCTCATTTGCTCCGCCGGCATCCGCCATGGCCTGATCTGCGCTTGTTCACTCAAGGCTTGCCCATGGAAAACGTTCACGCAAAACCCACTACCGCCGTCTGGCTGATGCTTAGTGTTGTGCTGGTCGCCCTTAACCTGCGCCCTTCGATGGCGGCGGTCGGGCCGTTGTTGTCGTCGATTCGCGGCGATGTGCCATTGAGTTTCAGCAGCGCGGCGTTGTTGACCATGCTGCCGGTGATGGCCATGGGGCTGGCGATGTTTTTCGGCATGGGCCTGGCCAAGCGGGTGGGTGAGCACCGCAGCATCGTGTTGTCCCTGGGGGTGATCGGCGTAGCGACGTTGTCGCGGTTGTGGCTGGACTCGGCGCTGGAGCTGATCGTCAGCGCCATCGCCGCCGGGGTGGGGATCGCGCTGATCCAGGCGGTGATGCCGGCGCTGATCAAGACCCGCTTCAACCAGAACGTCTCGCTGTTCATGGGGCTGTACGTCACAGCGATCATGGGCGGCGCTGCGCTGGCCGCTTCATTCGCGCCGTTCGTGCAGGTGCAGACCGGCAGTTGGCGCATCGGCCTGGCCATCTGGGCGATGCTTGCCGTGTTGGCGCTGGTGTTCTGGTACGCCCAGCGCTCGACGCTGCCGCCAGTGCCCCAGGCCGGTTCCGACACGCAGGAACGCTTTTTCGGCAACGCACGCGCCTGGTTGCTGGCGATCTTTTTCGGCCTCGGAACCGCGTCCTACACCTGTGTACTCGCCTGGCTGGCGCCGTACTACGTGGAACAAGGCTGGAGCGAACAGAACGCCGGCCTGGTGCTGGGCTTTCTCACGGCAATGGAAGTGGTGTCGGGGCTGATCACGCCGGCCATTGCCAACCGTCGCCAGGATAAACGCAGCGTGGTGGCGACGTTGCTGGTGCTGATCATCCTCGGTTTCTGCGGCCTGATTCTGGCACCGCAACACGTGAGCCTGCTGTGGCCATGCCTGCTCGGCCTGGGCATCGGCGGGTTGTTCCCGATGAGCCTGATCCTGTCCCTCGATCACCTGGACAACCCGCGCCGCGCCGGCGGCCTCACCGCCTTTGTGCAGGGCATCGGCTACCTGATCGCCGGTGTGTCGCCGCTAATCGCCGGGGTGATTCGCGACCGATTGGGCAGCTTCGAATGGGCTTGGTGGGCACTGACCGGAGTGATCGTGGTGATGCTGCTGATGGTCACGCGCTTCGACCCGAAGCATTACGCGCGCCATTTCCGCTGAGGTCGTATTGCCAACAGTTTATGTCCCACCACAAACATAGAAACGCCCTACAGAGCTTTCTATTGGTACGACCGTTCCGTTAATCTTTTGCGCTGTCTTGTACTGAATTCGGTACATGGGATTTACGGACGAAACCGATGTTAAACAGTAACTTGCTCAGAAAACTCGATATGCAGGACTTGATGGTGTTTATCGCCGTCTATGACCAGAGCAGCGTTACCGAGGTGTCAGAAACGCTGTTTGTCAGCCAGTCCACGGTGAGCTACAGCCTCAAGAAACTGCGCACCAGTTTCGAGGACGAGCTGTTTATCAACACCCGTGCGGGCATGCGGCCGACGTACAAGGCCACCACCATGTACGAGCATGTGCAGAAGATCCTCGAAAGCATCAACCTGTGCCACGCCGGTGGCCAGGCTTTCGACCCCAAGCAGCAGGCGGTGACCTTCAATGTGTGCGCCCCGGAATACTTCGAACAGCTGATCCTGCCGCGCCTGCTCAAGCAATTCGATCGCGCCGACCTGCCGGTGATCGTTAATGTGCGCAAGCTGGAGACCGATATCCCCGCCGACGACCTGCGCGAAGGCCGCTTGGACCTGGTGATCTGTTTCGGCCCGCATTTCCACCGCGCCCATAAAGACTTCAAGACCCAAATGCTGCTGGAGGATGACCTGGTCTGTGTGTTCGACAAACGCGCCGCGCCACGGGAACCGGCGTTCAGCCTGCAATCCTTCGTCGAACGCCGCCATGTTTTTCCGACACCCTGGACATCCGACACCAACATGATCGACGGCTGGCTCGGGCGCCAGGCGCACAAACGCCAGGTGGTGGCGCGGGCCAACAGCTACAGCGCGGCCTTGAAGATGATCAGCGGCACCGACTACGTCGTCACCCTGCCCCGCCGCGTGCAAAAACTGCTGGCACCGGCCACCACCTTCGGCCACTGCGAAGCCCCCAACGGCTTGCCGGGGTTCACTTTGGATATGCAGTGGCATGAAAGCAGCGGGCAAGACCGCGCCAATGCCTGGTTCCGGGAACAACTGGTGAAGGTCTGCGCCGAGCAAGGCTTGCTCTGACGCCCGCGTACCTTAGGGGCAGTGATCAGCCGATGGCGACTTTGCTGTAGGACTCGCGATCCATATCGACCAACTGCACGCTGAGTTGCACCTGCATATCTGCCGGCCACTCGGCCACGTCCTGCAAGGCCGCCAACAGGCTCTCCGACAACTGCTTTTTAACCTGAGGCGAGCGCCCGCTGAGCAAGGACAGTTTCACCGCGATAAAGGCCCGCGGGCTCAGCGAGGTTCCGACCTGGAAACTCTCGACCTTCAACGCACGGCTTTTGATATCGAACTCGGAACCGAACTGCCCGGACGCCATCAGCACGTTATTGAGCCGCAACAGGGTTTTCTCGACGGCCAGGTCGGTGAGGTTCGCGGTGTATTCCAGGTGCAGGTGCGGCATTGATCGCTCCGAGTTATTTGTAGGAAGACGCGTAGATATAACACGGATAAAACCATCAGGCTGGGTTCACCGGCCCGCGATCCCCCATAAACGCTTCCAATCGCGAACGCACCCAACGCTCGGCCGGGTCGGTGTCCACATGGCTGAGCCAGACCATCGACAGATCCAAGGTCGGCGTTTCGAACGGGAATGGCTCGCAGAACAGATTGCCTGAAACGGCCATGGCCTCGGCGGCGTAGTCCGGCAGGCTGGCGATCAAGTCAGTGCCGGCCAGCAGCGCTGGCAAGGCGCTGTACTGCGGCACCGACAGCACCACCTGACGCTTGCGGCCGATTTCCGCCAGCCACTCATCGGCGAACCCCGACACGTTGGCGGTGTGGGACACCAGCACATGAGGCCGTGCGCAATATTCATCGAGGGTCAGCGGCGTGTCCGAGGCATCGGCGCGCAACAGGCGCGGACGGATATGACGCAACAATTTGCGCTTGGCATTGGCCGGCAGGCCACGGGTCTGGGTGATGCCGACGGTAATGTCGCCGGATGCCAACAGATCGGGAATGCGCCAGTAGTCGACATGCTGCACCACGAACACCACCTTCGGCGCTTCCTGGCGCAAGGCGCGCAGCAGCGGCGGCAACAGGCCGAATTCCACATCGTCGGACAGGCCGATGCGAAACGTCATGGTGCTGATGGACGGGTCGAAATCGTGGGTTAGGCTCAAGGCCGACGACAATGAATCCAGGGCCGGTGACAGGTGCTGAATGATTTCCTCGGCCCGCGCAGTTGGCTCCATGCGATGGCCAACGCGAATAAACAACGGGTCGTTAAACAGCGTACGCAAACGGTTGAGCGCCGAACTGATGGTGGGTTGGCCCAGAAACAGCTTCTCCGCCACGCGCGTGACGTTGCGCTCAAGCATCAGTGCTTCGAAAACCACCATCAGATTGATGTCGGCCTTGCGTAATTCATTGCGATTCATCGCGCCTGCCCTTTGCCCTAGACGAGCCGCAGTGTAGAAAGCGCCGCGGCGGGCGTCTATGCGCATTGCCGCCAAACACACCGGCAGGTCGGTACCCGCCGGTGCTGGTCAGGCCGGGTCATCAGGGTTTGAGCGGTATTTCCTGATCTCGCTCGGACAGCTCCGTGCCATCGTCGGGATGTTTCCAGGTCTGCGGTTTTTCCTCCTCGTGGCGCTGCCGGGGCTGCTCCTGCTCCGGTTCATCGTGATGCTTCGGTTCATTGCCCATTGTCACCTCCCCTCCCAAGAATTGGACACAGCTACAAGCATAGAACAGGACAAAGGGTTTGGCCGCCTTCTTGATTGATAGCTATGACGCATCAATAAATCCAAAATTTTCACTTATCATTTCTAAATGTGTCAGCCACTATCCCAAGTCTTAAGCGAAACAAGCACTTTAAAAAGAACGCTGGAGACACAACACCATGACTAGCTCAACCCGGCCTGACTCTGCCCGCTCCAAAGTGGGCGCGGTATTGCGCGTTACTTCGGGTAACTTCCTCGAACAGTTCGACTTCTTTCTGTTCGGCTTCTATGCCACTTACATTGCTGCCGCGTTCTTCCCCGCCGCTAATGAGTTTGCGTCATTAATGATGACCTTCGCCGTGTTCGGCGCAGGCTTCCTGATGCGACCCCTGGGTGCAATCGTTTTGGGTGCCTATATTGATGACGTGGGTCGCCGCAAAGGCCTGATCGTGACGCTATCGATCATGGCCAGCGGTACGCTGTTGATCGTGCTGGTGCCGGGCTATCACAGCATTGGCCTGTGGGCGCCGCTGCTGGTGCTGCTCGGTCGCCTGCTGCAAGGCTTCTCGGCCGGCGCGGAACTGGGCGGTGTGTCGGTGTACCTGGCCGAGATGGCCACGCCGGGCCGCAAAGGTTTCTATACCAGCTGGCAATCGGGCAGCCAGCAGATCTCCATCGTGGTCGCGGCCGCGCTGGGTTATGGCTTGAACGTGTGGATGGAACCGTCGGTGGTGGCCGACTGGGGCTGGCGCATTCCGTTTGCGGTGGGTTGCGTCATCATCCCGTTTATCTTTGTACTGCGTCGCAACTTGCAGGAAACCGAAGAATTCGCCAACCGCAAGCATCGCCCGACCATGCGCGAAGTGCTGGCAACCCTGGTAAAGAACTGGACCGTAGTCATCGGCGGCATGCTGATGGTGGCAATGACCACCACTGCGTTCTATCTGATCACCGTGTACGCACCGACCTTCGGCAAGACCGTGCTGCAACTGAGCACTTCCGACGCACTGCTGGTGACCTTGCTGGTGGCCATCTCCAACTTCGTCTGGCTGCCCATCGGCGGCACTCTCAGTGACCGTTTCGGTCGTAAACCCGTGCTGATCGCCATGACTGCGCTGACCGTGCTCACGGCCTATCCGGCGTTGTCCTACGTGGTCAACGCGCCGAGCTTTGCGCATATGCTGGAAACCCTGCTGTGGTTCTCCTTCCTGTACGGCATGTACAACGGCGCCATGATCCCGGCGCTGACCGAAATCATGCCGGTGGAAGTGCGCGTGGCGGGTTTCTCTCTGGCCTACAGCCTGGCGACCGCGATCTTCGGCGGCTTCACCCCGGCTATTTCCACCTGGTTTATTCACATCACCGAAGACAAAGCCTCGCCGGCCTATTGGATGATGTTCGCCGCGCTGTGTGCACTGTGCTCGACCCTGGCGCTGTACCGCCGCGCCAACGCCCGTGGTCAAGTGATGCAGGGGGCCGTGTGATGAAATCAATGTTCAAAACCCTGACCGCCCTCGCCCTCGGCGCCCTGGCACTAACGGCCCAGGCCGAACAGCTCAAGGTGATGACGTCCGGCGGCTTCACCGCAGCTTATAAAGTGCTGGGCCCGCAATATGCCCAGCGTAGCGGCGACACCCTCGACACTATTCTCGGCCCATCCATGGGCAAGGCGCCGGAAGCGATTCCCAACCGCCTGGCCCGCGGCGAGCATGCCGACGTGGTGATCATGGTCGGCTATGCCCTGGATGAGTTGATCAAGCAAGGTAAGGTGGACCCCGCTTCACGGGTGGAACTGGCCGACTCGCGCATTGGCCTGGTGGTCAAGCAAGGGCAGCCAAAACCAGCGATTGGCACCGACGCCGAGCTAAAGGCTGTGCTCAGCAACGCCAAGTCCGTGGCGTATTCCGACAGTGCCAGCGGCGTGTATGTGGAAAAAGAGTTGTTCAAGAAACTCGGTATGCCGGCCAAGGGCACCATGATCGAACGCCTGCCGGTGGCCGAGCAGGTAGCCAAGGGTGATTACGATGTGGGCTTGCAGCAGGTGGCGGAACTGTTGCCGGTACCGGGCGTGACCTTTGTGGGCAAGATCCCTGAAGACGTGCAATCGGTGACGCGCTTCGCCGCGGGCATTCCGGTGAACGCCGAGCACCCTGAGCAGGCCAAGGCGCTGCTGCAGTTCCTTGCCTCTCCCGAGGTGCAACCGGCGGTGCGGGCCACCGGCCTGGACTCAGTGTCACACTGACCGAAACGGCATCTCGCGCACCAAGCGCTCCAACTCCAGCGCCGCTGGCGGCAAAGTCCGCCCGCGGCGCTTGATCAAGCCCACATTGCGCATCACCTGCGGCTCCACCAGCGGCACGCTCACCAGAATCGGGTGCTCGCACGCTGGCATCGCAATCGACGGCACCATCGCCACCCCCAGCCCCGCTTCTACCAGCCCGATCATGGTGGTCACGTGGTGGGTCTCGCAAATACTCAGCTTCTTAACGCGCACGCCACGCAAGGCCTGGTCGAGCAGAAAACGATTGCCCGAGGTCTTGTCCACGCTGATGTAGTCGTGCTCATAGGCTTCGGCCCACGTCACGCTGGCGCGTCCGGCCAGCGGATGGTCACGCCGGCACGCCAACACGTAGCGCTCTTGCAACAACAGTTCGAACTCCACCTCATCGGCCAGGCTGCCGCTGAAACTCACGCCGAAATCCGCCTCGCCGCTTTCCACCGCACTGCACACCTCGCCGGCACTGGCGTCGAGCACCCGCAGACGAATCTTCGGGTAGAGCTTGTGGAATTCGGAGATCACGTGAGGCATGAAGTAGTACGCGGTAGAAGGCACGCAGGCGATGGTGACGTTGCCCATGCGCGTCGATGCCACGTTGCTGATACCCATCAGGGCGAGGTCCAGGTCGTCGAGCATGCGTTCGACCTGCGGGAGAAAAGCGCGTCCCACCATGGTCAGACTGACGCGCCGGGTAGTGCGCTCGAACAGCTTCACGTCCAGCGCCGATTCGAGCTTTTCGATGCGGCGGCTCAAGGCCGGTTGCGAGATGCGGATCGCCTCGGCAGCGCCGCGGAAACTGCCTTTGTCCACCACGGCACGAAAGGCCTGAAGGTCATTGAGATCGAAATTGATAATCACGGGAAACACTGGCCGACTAGGGGGGGCGATCTATAGTACCCGAGGGCCATGAACGTGGCGCGACGCACTTTGTAGACATCCCCCGGAATAATTAGCGTAAACCGTTTCAAACCACACATTTTGGTATAGATTGCGCGCAGCATATAACAGGCATCCAGGAGCTTTCCCATGGCGACACTTCACGCGACTACCGTTCAGGCGCTGCAAAGCAACAAACTCAGCTTGTTGACCACATGGATCGAAAGCCTCGAAGCCTCGGGTGCCACCCGCAACGTCAAGGAAGCCGACCTGAAACAACAGGCCAACGACTTCCTGAACACCCTGATTGCAGCCCTGGAACAAGGCGGTTCGCAGAACGTTAACCAGGAAAACTGGGCCGAAACCCGCGTACTCCTGGAAAAGCTGTCCCACAGCCGCGCACTGGTCGGCCAGGACTCGCAACAAACCGCCAGTTTCATCTTCGCCCTCAAAGGCCCGCTCTTCGCCCTGCTGCAACGCGAATATGCCGAGCAGCCAGCGCAACTGGCCGAACAGCTATGGGAAATCTCCGAGCTGCTGGATGCCTTGGGCATGCACACCATCCGTACCTTCCAGAAGTCCCGCGAGCTGGTGATCAAACGCCAGCAGGAAGAACTGCTGGAACTGTCCACGCCGGTGGTCAAGTTGTGGGACGGCGTGCTGGCCCTGCCGATGATCGGCACCCTGGATTCCCAGCGCACCCAGGTGGTGATGGAATCGCTGCTGCAACGCATCGTCGACACCGGCGCGGAAATTGCGATCATCGACATCACCGGCGTGCCGACCGTCGATACCCTGGTGGCCCAGCACCTGCTCAAGACCGTGACCGCCATTCGCCTGATGGGCGCCGATTGCATCATCAGCGGCGTGCGCCCGCAGATCGCCCAGACCATCGTTCACCTGGGCCTTGACCTGCAAGGCGTAGTCACCAAGGCCAATCTCGCCGACGCCCTGGCCCTGTCCCTCAAGCGTCTGGGCGTGACCGTGACCAAGGCCGTCTGACCATGGAACGCATCCCGATTTTGCAGATGGGCGAGTTTCTGCTCGTGACCATCCAGGTGGATATGCACGACCAGCTCGCGTTGACGCTGCAGGACGACCTGTCCGAACGCATCAACCGCACCTCGGCGCGTGGGGTATTGATCGATATCTCGGCGCTGGACATGGTCGACTCCTTTATCGGCCGCATGATCGGCACCATCTCCGGGCTCTCGCGGATCATGGATGCACAGACCGTGCTGGTGGGTATGCAGCCGGCAGTGGCCATTACCCTGGTGGAGCTGGGCATGACCTTGCCTGGAGTCGCCACCGCACTCAATGTCGAACGCGGCATGAAGCTGTTGCGCGAGCGGGTAGAAAACTCATGACCTTGGCCAGCAATGGCACTCATCCCGTGCTGATCGAACAGGACGTTGTGCTGGCTCGACAACTGGTCCGCAAACTGGCCCAGGATTGCGGCATGCGCCTGATCGACCTGACCAAATTGGTCACGGCCGTCAGTGAGCTGGCGCGTAACACGGTGGTCTACGGCGGCGGCGGGTATATGGATTGGGAAATAGTCGAGAAAGACCTGCGCTCCGGCGTTCGTCTGACGTTTCGCGACGAAGGCCCAGGCATTCCCGATATCAAACTGGCGATGACCGACGGCTGGACCTCCGGCGGCGGGCTCGGCCTGGGGCTGACCGGCGCCAAGCGCCTGGTGGACGAATTCGAACTGGATACCGCACCCGGCCAGGGCACCCGCGTGACGATCACTCGATGGTCCTGAATATTCCCAGCGCCCTCACGCAGGTGTTGTTGATCGAGGATGTGAGCCAGATTGGTCACGCCCGACGTACCGCACAGAAACTCGCCGAACACTTGGGCTTCGACGAAACCGACGCCGGTCGCGTGGCCCTGGTGGCCACCGAACTGAGCAGCAATATCCTCAAGCATGCCGCCCACGGCCAATTGCACCTGCGCGCCACCGGCAACGGCGGTGTGGAGATGATCGCCGTGGATCGCGGCCAGGGCTTTGACCTGGACAGCTGCCTGGTGGACGGGTTTTCCACCGGCGGCACCCAGGGCATCGGCATGGGCGCCATTTCACGGGTGGCCCAAGTGTTCGATGTGTACGCCGACCCACGCGGTACGGCGATGCTCGCGCGCCTGTATCCGAGAGCCTCAACGGCCAAGGACATACGTTACGGGGTCAGCCAACACTCCCTGCATGACGACCCGGCCTGCGGCGATGCCTGGCACCTGGCAATCGAACCCGGCCGCTTCAGTGTGATGGTGGCCGATGGGCTGGGCCATGGCAGCGAAGCCGAACGCGCCGCGCGGGACGGCGAACAGGTGTTCGCACGGGGCGCCTTTGACGAAGCGACGCTGCTGATGGCAGATATGCACGCCGGCATGAGCGGTACCCGTGGCGGTGCCGTGGCCGTGGCGCAATACAACGCGGCGACCGGCAGCCTGCGCTTTACCGGCGTGGGCAATATCGGCGCCAGCCTGATCGGCCCTGGCAAGTCCCGCGGTCTGGCGTCTCATCCAGGCATCGTCGGCGTGCAGTTTCGCAAGGCGCAGCCATTCGACTACGCTGAGGTCAGCGGCCAGTTGCTGATCCTGTTCAGCGACGGCCTGCAGTCACGCTGGAACCTGGCCGACTATCCCGGGCTGACGCACCGCCACCCGGCTTTGATCGCCGCCATCCTGCACCGTGACTTCTGTCGCGGCCGGGATGACGTCACCGTTTTCGTGATTGCCCTGGAGGCCATCGATGGCTGATACCACTGCCTCGCTCGCCGCAGAAGTCCAGCGCTTGCGTCAAGAGGCCGATGCGCTGCGCGCCGAATTGGACGAGACCAACCAAGGCGTGCTGGCGCTGTATGCCGAGCTGGATACCCAAGCCGATCAACTGCGCCAGGCCTCGGACCTCAAGAGCCGCTTCCTGTCGTATATGAGCCACGAGTTCCGCACGCCATTGGGCTCGATCCTGAGTATCACCAGCCTGCTGGACGATGAACTCGACGGCCCACTCAGCCCCGAGCAACACACCCAGGTGGGCTTTATCCGCAGCTCGGCGCGAGAACTGCGCGAGATGGTCGACGATCTGCTGGACCTGGCCAAGATCGAGGCCGGGCGCATCAGCATCTCCCCGGCCTGGTTCGATATGTTCGACCTGTTCTCGGCCCTGCGCGGCATGTTCCGACCGATTGTGGATGCGTCGTCGGTGGACCTGATCTTCGAAGAGCCCGCCGGCTTGCCCAAGCTTTATACCGATGACAAAAAGCTCGCGCAGATCCTGCGCAACTTTATCTCCAACGCGCTGAAGTTCACGCTGCAGGGCGAGGTGCGGGTGTCGGCGCGCATGGAGAACGAGCGGGAGATCCGCTTCGCGGTGCAGGACACCGGCCTTGGCATCCCCATCGAACTGCACAGCAACCTGTTCGAGGATTTCTCGCAGATCGACTCGCCGCTGCAAAAGCGCCTGCGGGGCACCGGGCTGGGGCTGTCGCTGTGCAAGCGCTTCGCCGAGCTGCTGGGCGGCCGGGTTGGGGTAGAAAGCACGCCCGGCGTGGGTTCGTTGTTCTTTGTGGTCATTCCCCTTTCCATCGCCAACGAGACCGTCGATGAAACGTGACATCCAACTGCTGATCGTCGACGACAACGCCGCCACGCGTTACGCCCTGCGCCGGCGCCTGGAGAACCATCACTACCAAGTGCTGGAGGCCGGCACCGGTCAGGACGGCCTGGACCTGATCGCCAGCCGTACCATCGATGCGCTGATCCTGGACGTCAACCTGCCGGACATGAGCGGCTTCGACATCGTGCGCGGCCTGCGCGCTGACCCCGCCACCGCGTTGCTGCCGGTGGTGCATGTGTCGGCGGCTTCGATCGAGACCGGCGATATCATCACCGGCCTGGACGCCGGCGCCGACGCATACCTGATCCACCCGGTGGACCCTGAAGTACTGCTGGCCACCCTGCGCACCTTGTTGCGGGTCCGCGACACCGAGTACGCCTTGCGCGAGAGCGAGGCACGCTTTCGTGAGATTTTCTTCAACATCAGTGCGCCTATCGCAGTGATGGACGCGCAGCTCAAAGTCCACGAGTGCAACCACGCCTTCGCTCAACTGATTCACGACAACCTCAACCCGGACGCTCTGCTGGAATGCTTCGCCGCCGATCAATTGGCCGTGATCCAGGAGCTGTGCCTGCGCCTGGCCGCTGGTGAACGCTGGAAAGGCACCTTGCTGATGAAGGTCGACGACCAGTTGCGCGAGACCGAGTGGCAGATTTCACCGTACCGCCGCGCCGGCCTGAGCCTGGTGTTTGTTGAAGACGTGACCGAGCATCGCCATCGCGAGCGGCATCAACAGGCCGAATTGGCCAACGCTGCGAGCCAACTGGCGCGCACCGAAGCCCAATTGCTGCAGGCGCAGAAGATGGATGCGTTGGGCAAGCTCACTGGCGGTATCGCCCACGACTTCAACAACCTGCTGACCGGCATCATCACCAGCCTGGAACTGATCAAAAAACGCATCCAGAGCCAGCGCACCGAAAAAGTACTGGGCTATGCCGACGCCGCGCTGAACTCCGCCCTGAGCGCCGCCGGCCTGACCAACCGCCTGCTCGCATTCGCGCGCCAGCAGCCTCTGGATACGCGCCCTACCGATATCAACGCGCATATCCGTTCCCTGGAAGAGTTGCTGATGCGCACCATCGGCGAGCACATCGCGCTGAATCTGGAGCTGACCAACAACCCGGCTGTGGCGATGGTGGACCCGATTCAACTGGAAAGCGCTGTGCTCAACCTGGTGATCAACGCCCGGGATGCCCTGCCACAAGGCGGGATCATCTGGGTCACCACCTACCCGGCGTATTCCACCGGTAACCCCAAGCTGGAAAACGGCCCGTACATTGCCCTGTCGGTACGCGACAACGGTGTGGGCATCGAACCCAGCGTCATCGACAAGGTGTTCGACCCGTTCTTCTCCACCAAACCGGTGGGCCAAGGCACCGGCCTGGGCCTGTCGACTATCTACGGGTTCGCGCGCCAGTCCGGCGGCGACGCACAGATCCGCAGCGTGACCCGCCAGGGCACCGAAGTGACCATCATGCTGCCCGCTGCCGACGGTCCTGCGGCCCAGGCCATCAAGGTAGAAGCATTGCCAGGCATGGGTCACGGCGAACATATCCTAGTGGTCGAAGACATGCCGTCTGTGCGCGGTTTCGTGGCCGAAGTCCTGATGGATGCGGGCTACCGCTGCAGCCTGGCAGCGGACGGCGACGAGGCCATTGTCATGCTGCGGGCCGATCCAACAATCAACCTGCTGCTTACCGATTTCGGTCTGCCCTACATGACCGGTCGCGAGCTGGCGGACCACGCACGGGGCATGCGCGAGGAGCTACCGATCCTATTTATGACCGGTTACGCCGAAAACGCGGCAAACCGACAGGATTTTCTCGGCGAACGCATGGACCTGATCACCAAGCCATTTCATATCGATCAATTGCTGGAAAAAATCCGCCAGGGGCTAGAACCGTCCAAACCTGGGTCCTCAACCTGATTTTTCAGACAATAACTGCGTAGTCTGGCGTATTTCCAAGGGTGGCGAACCTGTCAAGAATGACAGTACCGCCGGTCTTGTGGCGCGTTGACGCCCAGACTCATCGGAACTTTGATTATGGATACCGTCGTCAGGTCGACTCGACTGACGGTAGACACCAAGGCTTCGAGGATATGAGCAATGAGCGACAGACAACACGGCACTGTGAAGTGGTTCAACGAAACCAAGGGCTTCGGCTTTATTAGCCCCGAGAGTGGGCCTGACCTGTTCGTGCATTTCAGAGCGATTATGGGCACCGGCTTCAAAACGCTGACCGAAGGGCAAAAGGTCACTTTCGAGGCTGTGCAGGGACAGAAAGGCATGCAGGCGGACAAAGTCCAAGTCGAAAAATAACCCCCACACGCTTACCGGCCACAACCGGCCACGTATTGCACTGAAAAAGGAGAACGGCCATGCCCATTGAAACTCCACAGACTGCAATTCCCACCAGCAACGAGACGATACCCTACGGCGAGCAAGAGGTTTTCTTCAGCTATAACGGTGAGCCGGTACTGCGTCCTGGGCAAGTCGTGACCTACGAACGGGTCAGAGGTCCGGGCGGTGAGTGGCAGGCGATCAATATCGAGATCGTGAAGGACGTCACCGTGAACTAGCGCAAAAACGCCCCACGAACCAGCGGGTCACTTCATCGTTGCCACTGACCTGCACGGTCTGGGTCAGATCGCCCCGAGCGACGCTTGCGCGGCGCGCATCGACTGGCCCAGCGGACCGAACATACTGCGCGTCAACAACCTGGCCAGCACCACCGTGCTCAAACCGGTCAGAAGCACAACCCCGAACACCCTGTTGCGCGAGCGGCTGTATTGAGCCTCGGCCGCGTGGCCTTGCATTCTTGCTCTATGATGCACAGGTACAAAATTCCAGGGGGAGGCTGATGTGATGACTGCTGGTTTTAACCCGTTAGTGCATATCGATTGGAAAACCCCCGGCGGCGAATGGCTGTCGCTGCTGCCACCTGTCTACCCCCACATCAGCGTGTTTTCCGGCGCGGCCTTCGAAACGCTGCTGGATGAACTCTGCAATGAAATGCCCGAGGTGTGCTTCGAAGCGCTGGCCACTGCACTGGCGCGCGAAGGCTTCGACCTGTGGAACCTCGACGCGGGGGGCGACGATTACCGCCCGGTGATTGTCCCCGCCAATCAGCGCGAACGGTTTACCCAACATTGGTGCGGACAGAAGACAGCCCTGCATTTCAAGCCGACACTCATCCAAGCGCAAACACCGCCCGCAGCCAAGCCCAAACGCAGCAAGCTCCAGTGGCTGCAGGACGTACATGAATACCCAGGCCCGACGTATGTGCACGAAGGCAACTATCGCAACGGCTGGGCCGCGATCACTGAGCAGGAGGACGATAGCTGGTTATGCTTCCTGATCGATTACAACGCCTGGCCGCCTACCGAGCAGGACATGCTCGAACTCCGCAAAGACGGCGTGGACGGCGCCGATCTGCAACTGATCGATGCCAACGTTCAACGCAGCCTGTGGAAACGTCAGGTAACGCGCGGCGCGTACCGTTCGGATGATCGCTATCAGTACGAGATCCGCAAGGGCAACAGCGTTGAGGTTTTCGGCCCCGTCGAGACGCAATGGCCGGCGTTTGAAGATCCCTGCGTGGTGGTCGAGGATCAAGTCTTCGAGCGTCAACGCCTCTACGAACCCGAGGCATTGACGCGGATCTGGCGCATCACCGCGCAGACCAGCGAGATCATTTTCGAACACCCCGATGAACTGACCCTCCTGCCCATCGGCCCCAACCGTTTGCTGTTTATGCAGCACAACGGCCCGTGCTGCTGGATTTGGAGTCAATACCTTGCACAACCGGTCACCATTGCCGCCAAACCGATGCCGGCTGAAGCCTATCAATTGCGCGCAGCCACCGCTTACCTGGGAGGCGATGAGGTGCTGTTATTCAGCGAAGGCGCGCGCCCCAACCCCGAACACCCCGGCTACCAGGAAAGCGTGCTGCTAGCATGGCGCTTTAACTTCGTCACCGGCACCAGCACCCAGGCGGTACTGGACGGCTTCGGCAGCGAAGTGCGCCAGGACACGCGCCTGCTAGTCACTCAGCCCAAGCAAGTCATCACCCTGCGCACCTTTCACGGCCGGTTGGACGTTGCCCGTGGCCACGGTGATTGGTGGGTGTGGAGTTATCACACGCAAACCTTCGGCACCCACACCTTGGCGTGGTTGTGGAACCAGTGCAGCAACGATGTATTGAAACTGTCCTCCAAGGACATCCCGCGGGTTAAACCGCAGATTCGTTACGTGGCGGCGCAGGATAGGTATTTGGCGTTCGAAACGGAATATGTCGCGCGGCTGCCGCAGTTTGCGCAAATGGCGCAGGCTTTGGGGAGTGAGGGGCTAGTGTTTAAGTGAAGGACGCTGGTGCTCGCACTGGACACGACCCACCTCTAAAATGAAGCCATCGGAAACGCAAAAGCCCCTGAAAGGATTAAACCTTTCAGGGGCTTTTGGTTATTCAATAATGGCGGAGAGATAGGGATTCGAACCCTAGGTACCGGTGAAGGTACAACGGATTTCGAATCCGTCCCATTCGGCCACTCTGGCATCTCTCCAACGGCGCGCATCATAACAGCCTGTTTCATGGAAGCAAAGCTCTTACGAGATTTTTTTCCGTGCTATCAGATGCTTGCGTCGATTACAGCGGTACGCCAAGACGGTTGGCGACTTCTTCGTAGGCTTCGATCACGTCACCGAGGCCCTGGCGGAAGCGGTCTTTGTCCATCTTCTTCTTAGTGGCCTTGTCCCACAGGCGGCAGCCGTCCGGGCTGAATTCGTCGCCCAGGACGATGGAACCGTCGTGGAACACACCGAATTCCAGTTTGAAGTCCACCAGCAGCAGGCCAGCGTCGTCGAACAGCTTGCTCAGCACGTCGTTGACCTTGAGGGACAACTCCTTCATGCGCGCCAGTTGCTCAGCGGTGCCCCAGCCAAAGGCCACGACGTGGGATTCGTTGATGAAGGGATCGCCTTTGGCATCGTCCTTCAGGAACAACTCGAAGGTGTACGGATTGAGCTTCATGCCCTCTTCCACACCCAGGCGCTTGACCAGGCTGCCGGCGGCGTAGTTACGCACCACGCACTCGACCGGGATCATGTCCAGTTTCTTGACCAGACACTCGTTATCGCTCAGCAGCTTGTCGAACTGGGTCGGAATACCGGCCGCTTCGAGCTTCTGCATGATGAAGGCGTTGAACTTGTTGTTCACCATGCCCTTGCGATCGAGCTGTTCGATGCGCTTGCCGTCGAACGCCGAGGTGTCGTTG
>Ga0308164_10001320_pt1 | contig 29834 bp, 26 predicted proteins | sample PhyTR2_FD_201031 | JGI IMG/M metagenome (GOLD analysis project Ga0308164, IMG submission 201031) | Phyllosphere microbial communities from UC Gill Tract Community Farm, Albany, California, United States - DLSLT.R2 | ecosystem: Host-associated > Plants > Phyllosphere > Unclassified | place: USA... | reverse complement strand
GTTGTCCTTGGCCTTGCAAAGCCTTATTCCAACGGCTCGAACTTCAAGGCGCTGAGCTTCTGCACTTTCTCTTCACGCACCATCTTGTACTCGGTGTTCGGGCCGATCCACTTGGCCCAGATCTGGTCGATCTCGCCTGCGCTTTCCATGGCCATCAGGGCGTCGTTGACCTTGGCCAGCATGACCGGCTCGTCGAGGCGCATGCCCACGCTTACTGGCTCCAATGCCATCGGTTCCTTGACGATACCCAGCTCGACCCCACCGGCGGCGGCCTGGGTGACCAGCTTGGTGGCCGACATGGCGTTGGTCACCACCCCCAGCACCTTGTTCTGCTGCACGGCCAGGTAGGCGGAGCCGGTGTCCTGGAAGGTCACTGGGGTCGCCTTGGCCATACGGATCGACTGCTCGGAGGTCGAACCCTTGGTGGCGCTGATGCGCTTGCCCTCGAAGTACGAGCGCGGCTCGTCGGCCAGCGGCTTCTTGACCACCAGCATTTCCTTGGCGACGTAGTAGGGGTCGCTGAATTGAATCTGCTGGGCGCGGGTCTTGGTGTAGGCCAGGTTGGCGACCACCACGTCGACGCGGCCCATCTTCACTTCCGGCACGCGCGCCTCGCCGGACAGCGGCTTGAGTTCGACCTTCACGCCCAGGTGCTTGGCCAGGCTGTTGCACAGGTCGACGTCCATGCCTTCGAGGATCCGGCTTTGCGGATTCGGCGAGGAGAACGGCGGCACGTCGGAGTAGACCCCGCAGCTCAAGGTTTGCTTGGCCTGAATATCGGCCCATTGGTCGGCATGAGCAGTCATCGCCACTACCGGGGTGAACATCAGGGCCAGACAGGCCGATTTGATTCGCATGCATCCATCCTCAAAATAAGTAGTGTTTGGGCAGCAAGCTTGAATGCGCGGCGTACCGCGCAGGTGTGACCGGGCGGCTCTGCTGGCGCCTCAGTGGGAACGCAAATCGCTGATGAAGCGTTGCGCGCGCGGGTGCGCGGGCTGGGTGAAGAACACCTCGGGGGTGGCCTTCTCGAGAATCTGCCCGGCATCCATGAACCAGATGGTGTCGGCCACTTCGCGGGCGAAGTTCATTTCATGGGTGACGCACATCATGGTCATGCCCTCCTTGGCCAGCCCGCGCATCACGCTCAGCACTTCGCCGACCATCTCCGGGTCGAGGGCGCTGGTCGGCTCGTCGAACAGCATCACCGGTGGCTCCATGGCCAAGGCCCGGGCAATGGCCACGCGCTGCTGCTGGCCGCCGGACAGCTGGCCCGGGTAGGCGCCGGCCTTGTGCGCCATGCCGACGCGGTCGAGCAACTCCATGGCGTGCTTCTTCGCCGCTGCGCCCTTGAGCCCCTTGACCTTGGTCGGCGACAGCGTGATGTTGTCGAGCACCGACAGGTGCGGGAACAGGTTGAAACTCTGGAACACGAAGCCGATGCGGCTGCGCAGGCGGTTGACGTTGGCGTCGGTGCCGTGGATGTCGTGGCCTTCGAACAGGATCTGGCCGCCCTGGATGCCCTCCAGACGGTTCACCGTGCGAATCAGGGTGGACTTGCCCGAACCCGACGGGCCGCACACCACCACCACTTCACCCTTGCTGATTTCCGCGTTGATGGTGGTCAAGGCACGGTACTCGCCGTACCACTTGTCGATGTTGGAAAAAGTGATCATGGGTTTCATGGCGGTTACCTGGAGAGATCGGTGGAAGCGAGTTCAACGGGAGCCTTGGCCACGGCGCTGCCGCCGTGTTCGCCCTTGCGCTTGCGCTCGATGCGTTTTTCCACGGCGCCGGCGAGCCGGGTCAGGCTGTAGCAGATGCAGAAGTAGGTGACGGCCAGAATGAAGTACACCTGGAACGGCTTGGTCAGCAGCTGGTTGTTGACCTGATTGGCCGAGAACGTCAGCTCCTGCATGTTGATGATGTAGCCCAGGGTGGTCTCTTTGATGATGGACACGAACTGGCTGATCATGCTCGGCAGTGCGTTGTATAGCGCCTGGGGCAGGATCACCCAGCCCATCGCGCGCCAGTAGCCCATGCCCAGCGCCCGCGCCGCTTCGTACTGACCGTGGGGCAAGGCCTGGATGCCGCCCCGCACGATCTCGCTCAGGTAGGCGCTCTGGTAGATCACCAGGGTGCACAGCATGGTGGCGAACGCGCTGATGTTGTGGCCGATCAATACCGGTACCAGGAAGTAGGTCCAGAAAATCACCAGCAGCAGTGGAATACCGCGCAGCACATAGACCCACACGAACGCCGGGTAGCGCAGCGCGCGGAACGGCGAGATGCGCGCCATGGCCAAGAGGATGCTCAGCGGAAACGCGATGACCAGGGCCAGGGCCGAGAGGATCAGGGTGTTCACCAGCCCGCCCATCGGGCCGTTGGGATACTGGCCGATCAACAGCAGCTCCCAATTGGAGTGCAGAATACTGAAGACATCGAGCATGACTGTTTACCTCGCCCTGGCCAGTTCGAAACGGCGAGCGATAAGCGCCCCGATCCCCATCAGCAACAACGAGAACACCAGGTAGCCGACGGTGGCGACCGAGTAGGATTCGAAGGTGCGGAAGGTGTAGTTTTCGACCTCACGCGTTGCGTAGGTCAGCTCTACCACGCCGATGGCCATGGCCAGGCTGGTGTTCTTGAACAGCAGCACGGTGTGGTTGATCAACGACGGTAACGAGTTGCGGATGCCTTGCGGCAGGATCACGTAGCGCATCGAGCGCACGTAGCCCAGGCCCAGCGCCCGCGCCGCTTCGGTCTGGCCGTCGGGGATGGCCCGCAGGCCGGCGCGCAGGTCTTCGCAGAAGTACGCCGCCTGGCACAGGCCCAGGGCGATCACGGCGAAGATGAACTCGGTGCTGTAGTTGGCCAGCCACAGTTGCACGCTCTCGGGCAGCAAGGTAGGCACGCCGAAGTACCACAGCATCAGTTGCACCAGGGTCGGCACGTTGCGGTGGTAGGCGACGTAACCTGCCACCAGGCGCTCGGCGAACTTGTTGCCGGTGAGGCGCACCACCACCAGAAGGAACGCCAGGCTCATGGCCAGCAGCCACGCGAAGAGCATCAGCTTGAGGGTCAACTCCGCGCCTTGAAGCATCAGCGTGGCGTACTCGCCTGTCAAAATCGGCCCCAGATCGAAATCTTTAATCATGGGAATCACCTAAGAATGTGGAGCGGCAGGGTGAGTTCAAGGCCGGTGCCCGCAGGCGTGACGGTTGGACGCTGGGCCCACCGTTCTTGTCCGGCAGCCGCCTCAGCCGTTTTGCGGGCGCGTGGTCTGCAGGCCGCCAGGCACTTGCAGCGTCGGGGTGATTTCCATGTGGCCGACGTTCATCGATACCGGCGCGGCGATGGCGAACGCGATGGCGTCGGCGATATCGCTGGCCTGCGGCAGTTCAAAGCCGTCGATGTACTTCTTGCGGCTTTCTTCCGGGTTGCCATGCACGTGGGCGAAGATGTCGGTGGCCACGCGGCCCGGGCAGATTTCGGTGACGCGTACACGCTTGCCGAACACGTCGATGCGCAGGTTACGCGAGAGCATGCTCACCGCCGCCTTGGTCGCGTGGTAAGTGGAGTTGCCACCGAAATTGTAGGCCGCGGCAATCGAGCTGATGTTGATGACGTGGCCGCGGTCGCGGGCGACCATGCCCGGCACCAGCAGGCGGGTCAGCTGCAGCACGGCGCGCAGGTTGACGTCGATCAGCGCATCGATGCCTTCGGCGTCGGCGTTGAGGATCGAGCCTGGGCGGTCGACACCGGCGTTGTTGACGAGGATGTCGATCTCCAGCCCTTGCACCAGCGCGGTGATGCCAGCCAGGTCGCAAACGTCCAGCGCATGGGGAATGCAGCCGGTGCGCTCGGCCAGTGCCGCGAGGTTCTCGGCGCTGCGGGCCACGGCGTGGACGGTGATGCCTTCGCGGCACAGGCGTTCGACGGTGGCGGCACCGATGCCGGAAGAAGCACCGGTGACCAGCGCGGTTTTGTAGTCATGAAACGGCATGTTGCATCCCTCATCAAAGCTTTGAACGACTCGACGTATCGAGGCATGGAGAAACGGGTCCAGCTCATGTATCCGACTGTACTGGGCGCCGGTTTTGGGCGCCAAGACGTAATCGCTGTGTGGCAATAAGCATGTCTTATGCTTGCGCCAACCCCTCTGGAAGCTGTGCGCCGTCAGGCCACGAGGCGCGAAATGGGGACGATTTCACCACCGCCCTGCTCGATTTCCTGGCGAATGCTCTGCGCCAGGCTGACCGCCCCGGCCGTGTCGCCGTGCAGCAAGATAGAGCAGGCGGGCACCTTGATGCGCTCGCCGGTGTAGCAGGTCACGGTGCCGTCATCGAGGAACTGGCGTACCCGGTCGCGTACCTTGTTGGGGTCCTTGATCACCGAATCGGGCAACTTGCGCGGCACCAGCAGGCCGGTATGGTCGTAGGCGCGGTCGGCCAGGAAGGTGGTGGCGACGCGCAAGCCATGACGCTGTGCAGCACCCTCGATGGCACGGCTGGTCGAGGAGCTGACGATGATGCCCGGGTCGAAGGCCGCCACGGCGGCGATCAGCGGCTCGGCCAGCGCGGCATCCGCCGCGGCCATGTTGCCCAGCGCACCGTGGAAGCTCATGTGCGTTACACGGTGGCCAGCGGCCGCGGCAAAGCCGGCCAGCGCACCCAGCTGGTAAATCACATACGCGGCCAGCTCGCGAGGCTCGATGTGCATCTGCCGGCGCCCGAAGCCCAGCAGGTCGGGAAAGCCGACGTGGGCGCCCAGGTCAATGCCGCCGGCCAGTGCCAGGCGTACAGTATTGTCCATGATCAGCGGGTCGCCTGCATGGAAACCGCAGGCAACGTTGGCCGAGGAGATGATCTGCATCAGCGCTTCGTCTTCGCCCATTCGGTAAGCGCCGAAGCCTTCGCCGAGATCGGCATTCAAATCGATTTTCATGCCCTGCTCCTTTAGTGCGGATCGGCCAGCGCCAGCACCGGTGTGCCGTAGCCCACCAATTGCTGGTCTGCGGCCAGGAAGCGACCGGCGATGCCGGCGGCGGTTGCGGTGACCGGCAGTAGCAACTCCCCCACCGAGACCAGGCCGACCAGGTCGCCCACCTCGATGCGCTGGCCAGGGCTGACTTCGGCCTGGTCGCGCAGCGGATGGCGCGACAGGAAGCGGCCGCAGACCGTGGCCATGGCGGCGACCTTGCCAGCGCTGGCGGCTGCCAGCGGAGTGTCTACCACCACCATGGGCGCAGCGGATGCCAGCGGGTTGCGTGGGCGCACCAGGCGCACACTGAACTCGGCGCTTTGCAGCTCCAGGCTGGCCAGGTCGGCCTTGCTCATCCATTCCACGAGCTGTTGAATCTTGCTGATGTGCATAAGTGCTACTCCGCGTCCCGACGGGCCTTGAGCCAACGTTCCAAGTGGTGGATGTCCACCGAGCCGGCACAGAATTCCGGATCTTGAAGAATGTCGCGGTGTAACGCGACGTTGCTGCTGATACCTTCTATGCGCAATTGCGACAGCGCGGTACGCATGCGTGCCAGGGCTTCGGCGCGCGTGGCGCCATGGGTGATGACCTTGGCGATCATCGAATCGTAATACGGCGGCACCTGGTAGCCAGCGGTCACGTGGGAATCCACCCGCACGCCCATGCCACCCGGTACTTCCCAGCGAGTCACGCGCCCGGGGGTGGGGATGAACGTCAGCGGGTCTTCGGCGTTGATCCGGCATTCCAGGGCGTGGCCGTGGGGGCGGATATCGCGCTGCGCCAGGCTCAGGTTTTCACCCAGGGCCATGCGTAGCTGCTGCTGGACGATGTCGATGCCGGTGGTCAGTTCGGTGACCGGGTGTTCGACCTGCAGGCGGGTGTTCATCTCGATGAAGTAGAACTCGCCATCTTCATAGAGGAATTCGAAGGTGCCGACGCCGCGGTAGCTGATCTGCTGGCACGCCAGTACGCAACGCTCGCCCACGGCGGCCAGCAGCGCTTCATCGATGCCAGGGGCCGGGGCCTCTTCCAGCACTTTCTGGTGGCGCCGCTGCTGCGAACAATCGCGGCTGCCCAGCCATACGCCCTTGCCGTGGTTGTCGCAAAGCACCTGGATTTCGACGTGGCGCGGGTGGCCGAGGAATTTTTCGATATACAGGTCCGGGTTGCCAAAGGCGCGGCGCGCTTCTTCACGGGTCACGCTCACGGCCGGCAGCAGCGCTTCGGCGCACTCGACCATGCGCATGCCGCGCCCTCCGCCGCCGCCAGCCGCCTTGACGATGACCGGGTAGCCAATCTCGTCGCCGATGGCCTGGATCGCCGCCGGGTCATCCGGCAAGGCGCCGTCGGGCCCCGGCACACAGGGTACGCCGGCCTGGCGCATGGCGCGCTTGGCGGCCACCTTGTCGCCCATCTGGCGGATGCAATCGGCCGTGGGGCCGATGAAGGTCATGCCTGCCGCTTCAACGCGCTCGCTGAACGCCGCGTTCTCGGACAGGAAGCCATAACCGGGGTGGATGGCTTGCGCGCCGGTGGCTTGGGCGGCGTAGATGATCGCCTGCTGGTTCAGGTAACTCTGTCCTGGGGCCGCCGGGCCGATGCACAGCGCCTCGTCGGCATATTGCAGGTAGGACGCCTGGGCATCGGCTTCGGAATACACCATCACCGTCTTCAGACCCAGGCCATGGCAGGCGCGCTGAATGCGCAGCGCAATCTCGCCGCGGTTGGCGATCAGTACTTTATCGAACATGAGAAAACCTGCTTGAGAGCTAGACAATTCTGAACAGCGGCAGCCCGGATTCCACTTCATCGCCCGCGGTCGCCAAGATGGCGTCTACGCGACCGGCCCGGTTCGCCTTGACCTGGTGGAACATCTTCATGGCCTCGACGATGCATAGGGTCTGCCCTTCGCTGACCACGCCGCCGATGGCCACGAACGCTGGCTCATCGGGCGAAGGCGTCAGGTGCAGGATGCCGTACAGAGGGGAGCACACCTCGCCGCCCGCCGGTGGCACCGGCGTTGTAGCCTGTGGCGACGGCGCAGGCACCGGTGCGGCTTCGACCGTTGCGGCAGGCGTGACCTGCGTTGCGGCTGCCGGGCCGGCCGCGATGGGTGAGGCGGCAAGCACCGGGGCGCCGGCGCAGCCATGGCGTGCCAGTGTCAGGGTCGTACCGCCCTCGCTGAGGGTCAATTCACCCAGGTCCGACGCTGCCAGCAGGTCGATCAATTGCTTGATGCGCTGTTGATCCATCTTGATTTTCCGCCCCTCGCTCATTCAACCAATACCGTCATACCTTTGCTCTGGGGCCACTTTACCCAGCAGCGTGGTAGCCGCGCCAAGAGCGTTTGCCGCTGGGGTGATAAGGGCAACTTATGGTCGCCAAACCGGATAGCCGGCTCACTATTATTAATTAATAAAACCGTCTATAACCGCCACCAATGGCCTCATCGCCGATGCCGATGGCCATTGCACCATGATTGCATTCAATGCACCTTATAGTTGCACCCCAGCCAACCATAAGCATTGCCTATCCAGCCAGAGCAAACTTGTCTTAACCCCTGAATGAAACTTTTGCGTAATTTTGCCCTGTGTCGAGTACAGCGCCCAACGTGGCTTAGATCACGGGCAACAGGAGACGCCGCTTGAACGGCACAGGGCTCCACTGGCGCAGGCCGCGCTGCCTGGCCAACCGCCCTGCTCGCTCGCACCACTGCCAAAAAGCACGCTTGATCACACTTCACGCAAAGGCATTAGGTAGCAATATGACTTTTATTAAATATTCGGCGGGGATTCTGGGCCTGTTGGTTGTTCAGAATAGTATGGCAGCGGGTTTTATTGATGACAGCCACGCCACTTTGCTGGCACGCAACTTCTACAGTAACTCCGATAACCGGGATGGCGCAGCAGCCCCTAACTATACGCAAGAGTGGGGACAAGGTTTCACCCTGAACTTCACTTCCGGCTTTACCCAAGGCCCGATCGGTTTTGGTGTCGACGCCGTGGGCATGCTCGGTATCAAACTGGATTCCGGCAAAGGCGTGCATTACAACCCGACCGGGGCTTCGCGCAACGGCAACATTTTCCCGACCGATAGCGATGGCCGTGCCGTCGACGACTTCGCCAGTGTGGGCGCTACCCTCAAGGCGCTGGTGTCGAAAACCGAATTCCGCTACGGCACCCTGCAACCGAACTTGCCCGTTGTGGTGGCCAGTGACCGCCTGGTATTTCAAACCTTTCAGGGCTTCCAGGTCGAATCCCGCGAAATCGACAACCTGACCCTGACCGCCGGGCGTATCGACAAGGTCAAGGAACGTGGGTCGACCGATGAAGAAGGTTTGAGCATCGCCGGTTCCAATGCCAAGCTCGACCCGGTCAACCCTGGCGTCAATACCACGACCAGTACCTACTCCCATGAATTCTGGTATGGCGGCGGCTCTTATAAAGCCACTCCCGACCTGACCTTGAAGTACTACTACGCCAACCTGACCAACTTCTACAAACAGCACTTCCTGGGCGCCGTGTACGGTATCAACCTCGGCCCTGGCCGCTTGACCTCCGACTTCCGCCACTGGGACAACAGTTCCGACGGGCGCAATGGTCATGATTCCGACTACTTCAGCAGCGGTTACTATGGCGATGGCGTGACTCGCGGCAAGGTCGACAGCCGTTTGACCAGCGGCTTGTTCACTTACGCGATCGGCCCGCACGCGGTGTCGGCCGGTTACCAGCAGGTCAATGGCCGCAGCGACGCGGTATGGCTCAACGAAGGCGCCGGCACCACCAGCTATTTCATGACCGAAACCATGTCCGGCAAATTCCAGCGCGCGGGCGAACGTTCCTGGCAACTGCGCTACGCCTTTGACTTCGCTGCCGTCGGCGTGCCGGGCCTGACCTTCAAGACCGTGTATACCAACGGCGATCACATTGCCACCGCCGCGGCCGATGGCAAGGAATGGGCGCGGGACACGACCCTTTCGTACACCGTTCAGTCGGGCCCGGCCAAAGGCCTGAGCACCGCGATTCGCCAAGGTGTCTTCCGCACCGATATGCAGCGCAATACCGATGAATACCGCGTGATCATCGACTACCCGATCTCGCTGTTCTAAGGCGCACAGGCTCCTTTGTTGCAGTCCTCGTTGACCAGGGTCCTATAGGGTCAGGCGACAGCCATGCTGTCGCCTTTTTCTTTGTGCACCCCCTCCTCCCGCCAGCATTCACCCACACCCCACTGCAGACAAAACGAAGCCCGCGCCCCCGTTGCCTGCTATCGTCCCTGCGCATGCACCGCCCCCACTCGGTAGCGGGCTTGAACAGGACACCCGATGAACCTCGAATGGCTGGAAGACTTCATCGAACTGGCCCGCGTGCGCAGCCTGTCCAAGGCGGCGCAGGTGCGCTGCGTCACGCACCCGGCGTTCGGCCGGCGTATTCGCGCCTTGGAAGATTGGGTCGGCACCGCGCTGATCGAGCGCTCGCAGCCGGTCACCCTGACGCCCGCCGGTGAGCTGTTCCTCAACGCGGCGAAGCAATCCCTGGGCCTGCTGCACGCGGCGCGGGCGCAGTTTCAGCCACTGGGGGCCGGGCGCGACCAGCCGCTGCGCATCGCCACCGGGCGCACGCTGGCCAGCCTGTTCTTCCCGGATTGGTGCCAGTCCCTCTACGAGCGCTTCGGCGCGTTCCAGGTGTCGCTGGTCACCGGCGGCGCGCAAGAGGCGATCAGCAAATTGAAAGCCGGCGAAGTCGACCTGCAGCTGATTTTCTCCAGCCCGCTGACCCAGGTGCTGATCGACGACGAGCACTTCGACTCGCTGGTGCTCGCCCAGGAGCAGTTGCTGCCCGTGAGCGCGCCGGGGCCGGATGGCCGCCCGTTGTTCTCGCTGTTCGCCGACAGCGACGCCGGCAGTATTGCCTGGCTGGGGTTCTCGCCCAGCCTGTCGCTGCGCGGGGTGCTGGCGCAGCACCTGGCGCGGCTGCCGCACCACCTGGCCCTGCGCATGATCTACCAGGCCGACTCCTACGACGCCATCCTGCAGATGGCCAAGCGCGGCGCCGGGCTGGCCTGGCTGCCGCGCATGGTCGCGCAGGACGCCTTGGCCAACGGCCAACTGCTGATCGCCGCCGGCCCTGAACTGCACATCCCGTTCGACATATCCCTGCATCGCCTGCGGGCGAATCACAGCGAACCGATGATGCGCATCTGGCAGGGGCTGGTGTAATTCGGCTGCGTTTTTCGCGCACCAGCACGGGGCGCGACTGCTGTTTTTCATCCCCGCGAAGGGTGGCTGCCCCCTACCCCGACTGGGCAGTGCGCCAGCGGCTCAAGCTTGTGCCCAAATGGCAATTGCCCCGGGCCGCAGCGGCAATGCAGATTACTGCCAAACCGGGGTGGACAGTTGCACCACAGCGACGCGCCACCGGTTGCTTTCCCTTATAAAAAATCACTGCCCAGCCATTCGCCGGCGCTGGCCGCGCGAATGTGAACGCTCACTGTGAATAGACCGGAAGCCACATGACCACTCCCTCTTCGACACTCAACACAGCACAGGCCGCGCCGCGCCGGGGGCCCTGGAAGGAAATCGTCGCCGCCAGCTTCGGCAACGCACTGGAGTTCTACGACTTGCTGATCTACGGGTATTTCGCCGTGACCATCGGCAAGCTGTTTTTCCCTTCCGAGAACGAGACCACCTCGCTGCTGCTGAGCGTCGGTTCCTTCGGCATCTCCTTCCTCATGCGCCCGCTGGGTGCCATCGTGCTGGGCTCCTACGCCGATCGTCGCGGGCGCAAGAAGTCGCTGACGCTGTCGATCATGATCATGCTGGTGGGCACCGCGATGATCACCTTCACGCCTTCGTATCAGCAGATCGGCCTGGCGGCGCCGTTGCTGATTATCGTCGCGCGCATGCTGCAAGGCTTCTCCACAGGCGGCGAATTCGGCGCGGCTACGGCCTTTATGGTCGAGCACGCCGAGCCCAGCCGCCGCGGCTATTTCGCCAGCTGGCAGTTGGCGACCCAGGGCCTGGCGACGGTGCTGGCGGCGGGCGTGAGCGCCCTGTTGAGTGCCGTGCTCAGCGATGTGCAACTGGGTGAATGGGGTTGGCGCGTGGCCTTTGCGGTGGGCCTGCTGATCGGCCCGGTGGGCTTCTACATTCGCAGCCAGATCGACGAGACGCCGGACTTCCAGAAGGCCGCCGCGCGCGACGAACTCAAGACGCCGCTACGCGATGTGCTGGTCAAGGGGCGCACCCGTTTGCTGCTGGCGATTGGCGTGGTGTCGGGCGCGACCGCCTTCAACTACGTGCACAAGCTGTACATGCCCACCTACGCGCTCAAGCAATTGGGGATCGCCGCCACCTCGTCCTACCTGGGCGCACTCGTCACCGGCGCAACCTTGATGGTGATGGCGCCGGTGTTCGGCGGCCTCTCCGACCGCTACGGGCGTTTCCGGGTGTTGACCTTGGCGCTGCTGGTCACCGGCCTGTCGTCGTATCCGATGTTCGTGTGGCTCAACCACTTCCCCAGCGTCACCACGCTGCTGATGGTGCAGGCCATGGTCGGCATTTTGATCGCCGCCTGCCTGGGGCCGATCCCGGCGATGCTGGCCGACATCTTCCCCACCAGCATCCGCGGCACCGGCCTGGCCCTGAGCTACAACTTTTCGGTGACGCTGTTTGGCGGCTTCGCGCCGCTGATCGTCACCTGGATGATCGATGCCACCGGCAGCAAGCTGGCGCCCAGCTTCTACGTGGTCGCCACTTCGCTGCTGAGCGTGGTGGCCGTGGTGCTGCTGGGGCGGCGCATGCGCCATGGCGCCCAGGCCTGATGGTTTAACTGGCCTGGCTGCCCTGACAGGGGCCGGGCCATTCGTTGGTTGATGGAGACTGCAATGAAAACCCTGGAACAAGTTCGCGCCACCTTGGCGCCCTACCCCATCGAAGTGGCGTTTCCCGATATCGCGCAGTGGCGCGAGGGCAACAGCGGAGTCGAGTATGTGCACAGTTTCGACAGCGGCGTGGCGGGCCCCCATGTGCTGGTCATGGCCTTGACCCACGGCAACGAAGTGAGCGGTGCCATCGCCGTGGATGCGCTGCTGAGCAAGGGCGTGCGGCCTCGCCGCGGGCGCCTGACCCTGGCCTTCGGCAATGTCGAGGCCTACCAGCGCTTCAACCCCGAAGACATCGACGCCACGCGCTACCTGGATGAAGACATGAACCGCGTCTGGGACCCCGTCCGCCTGGACGGCCCCGAGGATTCGGTCGAGCTGCGCCGCGCGCGCGCCCTGCGGCCGATAGTGGACAGCGTCGACCTGCTGCTGGACATTCACTCCATGCACGAAGAAGCCCCCCCGGTGATGATGTGCGGTGCGCTGGAGAAAGGCCTGGCGTTCGCCACCGAAGTGGGCGTGCCAGAGGTGCTGGTGGCGGACGCCGGCCACACCAACGGCCGACGCCTGCGCGACTATGGCGGCTTCGGCGACCCGAGCAGCCCGCGCAACGCCGTGCTGATCGAGACCGGCCAGCATGTTTCGTTGCGCAGCCGGGATGTCGCCCTGGATGTCACCGCGCGCTTCCTGCTGGCGGTGGGCAGCCTGGAACGGGCGGATGTCGCCGAGTTCCTGAGCGAGGGTGCGCTGGCCCAGCAGCGCGCGCTGCGAGTGACCGAGCCGGTGGTGGCGCAGAGCATGGACTTCGCTTTCGTCGACGATTACCGCGGAATGGAGCTGATCCCCAAGGCCGGCACCGTGATCGCCAGAGAACCAGGGCGCGAGGTGGTCACGCCTTACGACAACTGCGTGTTGGTGCAGCCATCGTTGCGCCATCTTGGGCCGGGGGTGACCGTGGTGCGGCTGGCCAAAGTCCTGCCGTGAGGCGCCCGAACGCTCAGCGCCATCGGGTGCAGGCGTTCGGCGGCCACTTGGCGCAGGACCAAAGCACTAGACCAGAAAATCCTCGACCAGCTGCACCCAGCAATCCGACCCCAGGCGGATCAGCTCATCGTTGAAGTCATAGTGCGGGTTATGCACCGAGCAGCCATGGAACTCGCCTTCGCCGTTGCCCAGCATGAAGTAGCAACCCGGCACATCGGCGAGCATCCAGGCGAAGTCTTCGGTGCCCATCACTTTCGGCCCGCGGCTGTGCACATGGCCAGGCGCGAACAGCGGCGCCAGGCTTTGGCGCACGATCTCGGTTTCGGCGGCGTGGTTGATCAGCGCGGGGGCCAGGGAGGTGATCTGCAGGTCGATGCTTACGCCAAACGATTGTTCGTGGCCGATGACGATCTGCTCCAGGCGCTGGTTGATCTTCTGCTGGGTCTGGGGCGTGTCGGTGCGCACGCTGACCAGCATGCTGGCCTCATCAGGGATGATGTTGTAGACGCTACCGGCCTGGACCATGCCGATGCTGATCACCGCGTATTCCTCAGGACCGAGGTTGCGCGACTTGATGGTCTGGATGGCGTTGATCAGGCTGGCGAGCACCGGCACCGGGTCGACCGCCAGCTCGGGCATGGCGCCGTGGCCGCCCTTGCCGGTGATGGCAAGACGCACCCGCTCTGAAGAGGCCATGGTCGGTCCCGCTTGCACCACTACCGTGCCAACGGGCGAGCCTGGCATGTTGTGCAGGGCAAAGATCGCGTCGCATGGAAAGCGCTGGAACAGGCCATCGTCGATCATCGCCTTGGCGCCGCAGAGGCCCTCTTCGTCCGGCTGGAAAATCAGGTTCAAGGTACCGTCGAAGTCGCTGTCCGCCAGGCGGCACGCCGCGGCGAGCAGGATCGCGGTGTGGCCATCGTGACCGCAGGCATGCATGCGCCCCGGGATCTGGCTGGCGTGGGCGAAGGGGTTTTTTTCCTGCATGGGCAGCGCATCCATGTCGGCGCGCAGGCCGATGCGACGGCTGCCCTGGCCTTTTTTCAGCACGCCGACCAGGCCGTGGCCGCCGATACCGCGGTGAACCTGGTAGCCCCACTGCTGCAATTTCGCCGCGACCAGTTCGGCCGTGTGGGGTGTGTCGCCGCCCAACTCGGGGGCGGCGTGAATCTGCCGGCGCAGGGCGACGAAGGCAGCGAGGTCGGTGGCGTTGCTGAGCGTTGGGTTGTGCATGGTCAGGCTCTTCCAATGTTTTCAGGGAACAGTTTCAGGCAGGTCAAGCTCAGGGCTCCACCGGCCAGCAGGTAAAAGGCCGGGGCCGTGGGGTTGTCGAGGGTCGAGGTCAGCCAGGTGGCGATCAGCGGCGAGAAGCCACCAAACAGGGTCACCCCGAAGCTGTAGCTGACGGCGGTGCCGAGGGCCCGTTGCGGCTTGTCGAAGGCTTCCATGATCATCGCGAAAAAGGCGCCCGAACCAACACAGCCCGGCAGCACCAGCAGCGCCACGATCAGCATCGCCGCGTAGAGGTCGGTGGTGTGCGCCAGCAGCCAGAGCGCCGGCCATGCGGCGACCACAGGGAGGGTGATGGTCCATGCCAGCAGCTTTTTACGCAGGCCGTGGCGGTCGGCGTAGCGCCCCGCGACCGGCGTGATGATCGCCAGGCAGGCGGCGGCGACGCAGGCAATCGCCAGGGCGCTGCGCTGTGGGTAGTGCAGTGTGGTGACCAGGTACGAGGGCATGTAGAAAATGAACAGGTACATGCCGATGGTCGCGCTGGCCATCAGGCCCGTGGCCAGGGCGGTGTTGCGCAGGTCGATCACCTCGCGCCACTGGCGCTTGCGTGCCAACGGCTGCTCGCCCAGAGGCGCTGGCTCCAGGGTTTCCGGCAGGTGGCGGCGGATATACCAGCCCACGGGGCCGATCAGCAGCCCGAGCACGAAGGGAATTCGCCAGCCCCAGCTTTCCAGGGCCGCGGTGTCCAGCACGCTGCTGAGCAACAGCCCGATGGCGGCCCCCACCAAGGCCGCGTAGCCCTGGCTGGCGGCCTGCCAGCTGACACTGCGGCAGCGGTTGGCGGTGCTGGCCGACTCCATCATCAGCACCGAGGCCGTACCGATTTCCCCGCCAGCGGAAAAGCCCTGGGTGAGGCGCCCCAATACCAACAGCGCAGTGCCCAGCACACCGACCTGCTGATAGCTGGGGGCGAAAGCGATCAGCGCCGTGCCCACTGTCATCAGCGCAATCGTCAGGGTGAGCGCCGCCTTGCGGCCTTTGCGGTCAGCGAAACGGCCGATCACCATGGCCCCGACCGGGCGCATCAGAAAGCCCACGCCGAAGGCGGTCAAGGACATCAGCAAGGAGGCGATCGGCGACTGTGCGGGAAAGAAATTGCGGGCGATCACCACGGCGAAGAAGCTGTAGATGGTGAAGTCGTACATCTCCAGGGCGTTGCCCAGGGCGCACGCCACGGTGGCCCTGGTCGAGCCGCTGGCGTGGTGACCGGGCCGCGTGGTGCTGCCGGCCAAGGGAGTATCCGAGTGCAAGGAAGTCATGGGGCTCTCCGAATCATTCGCGCTGTTGGCATTCACTATCTGCCAACGATCGCGATGAATCACTTGCGCTTTTTGCACGTAATTAACCATTTGTTAATTCATGCGGATCGCCCCTCGCAAAATCGCCCCAAGCGAGTGCAGTAAGGCCTTAATGCAAGGCGAAGCGCACCGGTTCTTTGCAGCAAAACCATCGAAATCAGCCTTCGGGGCAAGCCATAAAGGAAATTTGTCGCGATTATCGACCCCGGAGATCGCCCCACACCTACCGATCAGGCCAGCAAATTATCAAACAGGCATAGCCATGCAGAATTGACAATTTCCGGTGCGATTTTTTTTCATGGAGGCTGCAGTCCTCAGTCACCGGGTACGGGGAAGGTCTGCAATGGTTCGCTTCAGCGCATGCAATTCGTCACTGGCCGCCATGGTCCTGGGGCTGGGCCTGCCCGCCGCCAGCCTGGCCGACGGTTTTCCCGCCATCAACCGGATAGCCTCGGGTTTTGGCTACTACAACATCGACAAGGGCTTCGATGACAAGCTCAAGGTGTATGGCACCCTCGATGCGTTCGTGAACTACCAGGACTCGGGGCACTACTCGGGCTTCAGGGTTGCGGGCGGCGCGGCCTGGACCAACAAGCTCGGCCTGTACATGCGCAAGGCCCTGAACCCCGATACCGTGCTGGAAATGGATGTGGAAGAAGGCTTCAACCTCAATGGCCAGGCCCTCGACCAGCACTGGAAACAGGTGGGTGCCCTGCGCCTGGCCGTCGCTGCGCTGCGTTCGCGGGAATACGGCAAGCTGGAGTTCGGCAAGACCTACGGCATGGGCACGCCGACCTTCGCCGACCCGTTCCTGGCCACCTACGGTTCGCCCTACACCTACCTGACCACGCCGCCCGCCGGGCGCGGCGCCTACTACCTGGACCTGCGCCCCAAGCACACCCTGGCCTACACCACGCCGAAATTCGCCGGCTTCAGCGTCGGCACCGCCGTGAGCCTGGGCTTGAACGACGCCGCCAGCAGCGGCCAGACGGTGCGCGGCAAGGGCATGAGCGTGCAGTACAGCAACGCCCGGTGGATCTTGCTGGGCTCGTTCAACGACTACCTCAGCGACCCCTGGGACGACAACGGCCAACAGCGCCAGACCCACAACTACTTCAAGAGCGCCTCGGCCTTCTACGACTTCGGCCCGGTGGCGGCCAGCGTCACCTGGCAGCGCCAGGACGTCGACTACTCGGCAACGCCGAGCATGACCGCCGTGACACTGGGCCTGTCGGCGCCGGTGGGCAAGGCCGACGTCGCGCGGCTGGCGTTGATCAAGCGCCACGTCGAGTTCGGCGACAAGGACGCCTTCGGCATGATGCTCGGCTACGACCACTTCCTGCGGCCCAACTGGGCGATCTACGCGCGCCTGGCGATGATCGACAACCGCCCCAACTCATCGATCAGCTACGCCGGCATTCCCGTCGAGCAGGCCGGCGACGACCCGCAGAACCTGGCCGTCGGCATGTACTACCACTTCTGACCGGCGCGCTCGGCCAGGGCCTCCGCCGCCAGCCGCGACTTGAGGCTCTGGAACAGATCCCGCGCCGGCGACGTCAGGGCATGGCGGTCGACGCACACCAGGTAGATCGGGTACTCGGGAATCACCTCCTCCACTTCCACCCAGGCCAGCTGCGGCGCCAGGGCCGGTGGCAGGGTGTTGCCCACGGCCAGGTTGCTGAGGGTCATGAACGCATCGGCGTTGGCGACCAGGCGCAGGGCGAGCAGCAGCGAAGCGCACTCGATGACCTTCTGCGGCGGGTGAATGTCGTTGACCTCGAACATCTGGTAGAACTGTGACGAGCGATCGTCGATCTCGTCGAGGCTGATCCAGTTGGCGTATTGCAACTGGCGCAGCGAGCGTGAGTGACGCAGCGGGTTGTCGGGGCTGCACACTACCGCGCCGGGGATGCGGTGCAGGGCCTCCCAATCGAGGTTCAGGCGCTGGGTGTTCTGCTGCGAGGTGAGGGCGAAATCCAGGGTGCCGTCCCGCAAGCGCTGGACAATATGGCTGGGGCGCTGCTCGACCAGCTTGATCCGCACCCGGTGATTCTTGGCCTGGAAATCACTGATACAGCGCTCGAACCCGGGCAGCATCGCGGTCAGCGAAGTGATGCCGACCGCCACCTCGCCCACCGCGGTGTCATGGATATTGTCCGCCTCGATCTGCAGGCGGCGCATGCTCTCCACCGCCATATGCGCGTGGCGAATGATGCGCCGGCCCTCATCGGTCAGGGACATGCCCTTGTAGGAACGCTGCAGCAGGGTCATCCCCAGCTCGCGTTCCAGGTCCTTGATCGAACGGCTCAACGCCGGCTGGGTGACGTGCAACAGCTGCGACGCCTCGTTGATGCTGCCGCACTGGTTGATCGCGACCAGTGCTTTGATTTGATGAAATTTCAAGGGCTTCGGCTCACGGATTGCCAGTTCGCCATCTTAAAGCAAGATGTTGGCCAGCGCTTCCGGAGCCGTAGATGCCCTGCGGTATCAGGCGTACGCCCCGATGGCAATCGAAGCGCAATCACGGTGCACCCCTGCACCTCTTTTTACCATGCCTATACAGCATGGCTATCCCAGAAATTCGGCATTAGACGCTATAGCCCGCACCTCTTAGCCTTCCGCTCAATTCGTTCCCGATTGACCCGGAGGTCACATGCTTCAAGCTCCCACTTCCCAGCACGAGCTGGAGCCAGCCATCATCGCCGCAGTGGAGAAATTGCGTGGTCAAACGGTGGAGTGGCTGTTGCAACTGGTCGCGCGTCCATCGCTGCTGGGAGAAGAAACTGCCTCCCAGGAATGGGTCGCCGCCGCGTTCGCCAAGCTCGGGCTGGAGGTCGAGAACCTGGTGATCGACGAAGCGGCGATCCAACAGCATCCCGGCTACTCGCCCTCTATCGTCAGCTACGACGGCCGAGTCAATGTCATAGGCCGCCATCGCCCCGCGGTCGCAAGCGGGCGCTCACTGATCTTCAACGGCCATATCGATGTAGTGCCGGTGGGTGATGCTGGCCTGTGGACGCGGCCGCCGTTCGAGTCCTGGGTGGAGGGCGACCACCTGTATGGCCGCGGCGCCGCCGACATGAAATCCGGCATCATCGCCTACCTCATCGCCTTCAAGGCCCTGCAGGAGCTGGGCTATCAGCCGGCGGCCGAAGTCATCCTGCAATCGGTGATCGAGGAGGAATGCACCGGCAACGGCGCCCTCGCCTGCCTGGTCGCCGGCTATACCGCCGACGCCGCGATCATCACCGAACCGACCAACAACGGCGTGATGACCTGCCAGATGGGCGTCATGTGGCTGACCATCGAAATCGAAGGTCGCCCGGCCCACGCCGCCGTCGCCAGCCAGGGCTTCTCCGCAGTGGACATGGGCATGAAACTGTTCGAGGCGCTGAAAACCCTCGAAAGCCACTGGAACGAGCCCGCCCATCGCCACCCCTGCTACGAGCACAGCCACAAGCCCATCAACTTCAACCTCGGCAAGATCGAAGGCGGCGAATGGGCCTCTTCGGTGCCGACCCGTTGCCGCCTGGATATCCGCGTCGGCTTCTACCCGGGGCGCAGCACCGCCGAGGTTCGCGCCGAGCTTGAGGCATGCATCCAGGCGGCGTTCCAGGCCCACCCCGCGCACGGCGACGCGCAATACCGGGTGCGCTACCAGGGCTTCCAGGCCGAGGGCTGCGAAGTAGACATGAACACCCCGATGGTCAAGTCGCTACAGGCCGCGCACCTCGCCGTCATCGGCACCGAGGCTGGGCAGTTCACCTTCACCGGCACCACCGACGCGCGCTTCTTCAACCTCTACGGCGGCATCCCTGCCACCTGCTATGGCGCCACCGGCGGCAATATCCACGGCATTGACGAATGGGTGTCGATCGATTCGGTGGTCGACGTCGCCAAGGTCCTGGCGGTGTTCATGGCCCGCTGGTGCGAGCTGGAGCCGCTGCCCACCCGCTGATTTCTAAAAACAATAACAAGATTGCGTTTTTATCGACCTGCCGCCTCCTTCAGACGGGCACAACCCATGCATTGCAAACGCAGCATTACTGGCACCATCGCCGGGGCAATTACCTTCGCCACCTTGGCGCCACTGGCTTGGGCTGACGACAGCCACGGCTTTATCGAGGACAGCTCACTGACCCTGAATACCCGCACCTGGTTTTCCAAGGAAATGGCGAGCAAGAACAGCCTCTACCGCTATACCACCAAGGACGGCGCGCAAACCTCGCACTCGCGCACCGCGCCGGTCGAAGGCTTGAAGCTCGATTTCCGCTCAGGTTTCACCGACACCCCCGTGGGCCTCGGCCTGGACGTGTCGGTGTACTCGGCCATCGCCCTCGACCACAGCACCGCCAAGGCCGCCGGCGGTAGCAACCGCATGCTGGTGAACAAGGACGGCAGCGTGGTCGATGACTGGAGCAAGCTGGGTATCGCCGCGCTGAAAATGCGCTTCGCCGACACCCAGGTGAAGATCGGCCGCCAGCAGGTCGACACACCGATGATGAGCTTTTTCGACTTGCGTGCCCTGCCGGCCTCGTTTGACGGTGCGTCCCTGGAAAATACCTCGGTCAAGGGCCTGACCGTCAAGGCTGGCTACTTCGACCACACCAGCCCGCGCGCAGCGGCTGGCACCGAAGACCTCAACCTGCAATGGGCTTCGCGCACCGTCAACCCGGACTGGAACGGCTATGTCGGCGCCGACTACAAGTTCGGCGACAACTGGCGCGCCAGTGGCTATGTGTCGCGCCTGCAAGACGTGTGGAATCGCCAGTACGCTGGCCTGGCCAAGCAGCTGCAATGGGGCGAGTTGACCACCCGTGTGCGCGTCGATGCCTACAACACCCACTCCGAAGGCCAGGAGCTGGCCGGCAACATCAGCCAGCAGGCCTATGGCTTGACCATCACCCCCAGCTGGGGTGCCGAGACGGTGAAGTTCGGCCTGCAGAAAATCGTCGGTGACGAGTGGTTCGACTACGTGCGCGACTCGAATGCCATGAGTTTGCCCAACACCATGGGTTCGTACTTCAACGGCCCCAATGAAACCTCCTTCCAGATCGCCTACACCCGAGATTGGGCTGCCTTCATGCCCGGCCTCACGTCGTTGCTGTGGTACATCCGCGGCTGGGGCATCGACGGCACCCACTACAACGGTGGTGCCAACGGCGCCTACACCCTGGCAACCACTCAGGATAATGAAAGCCACTACGAATGGGGCGCGTACTTGATCTACGCCTTCCAGAGCAGCCGATTCAAAGGCGCCAGCCTGGCGGTCGGCAGCAACTGGCTGCGCACCAGCAGCACCACCCAGATCGAAGGCAATGTCGAGGAAGCCCGCGTGGTCCTCAACGTCCCCTTCCGTATTTTCTGATGACGGTACCTATCATGAACTCGCAGACTATACCCCTGAGCATGCCCGCGTTGAGCATTGGCGAGATTCGCAAAATCGTCTTTGCCGCCTACCTGGGCAATGCCCTGGAGTGGTACGACTTTTTTCTGTTCGGCACCGTGGCGGCGATCGTCTTCGCGCCGCTGTTCTTTCCGGGTGATGTGCCGGCGATCTCGCTGATAGGCGCGTTCCTCAGCTTTGGTGCCGGTTTCCTCGCCCGGCCTTTGGGCGCAGTGGTGTTCGGCCATATCGGCGATCGCTACGGGCGGCGCGTGTCGCTGGTCGCCACGGTGATGATGATGGGCTTGGCCACCACCGCCATCGGCCTATTGCCCACCTACGCGACGGCGGGTATTGCTGCGCCCATCATGCTGACCCTGCTGCGCGCCATGCAGGGCATCGCCGCCGGCGGCGAATGGGGCGGCGCCACCTTGCTGGCCATCGAGTACGCACCGCCGCGCGAGCGTAGCTTCTACGCTTCGGTGATCCAACTGGGTTCGCCGACCGGCACGCTGCTGTCTTCCGGCAGCGTGGCGCTGGTGGCCTCGCTGCCTGGCAATGCCTTTCTCGAATGGGCCTGGCGCCTGCCGTTCCTGGTCTCGATCGTGCTGGTCGGGGTGGCGCTGTGGCTGCGCTGGCATGTCGAGGAAACCCCCGCGTTCAAGCAACTGGCCAAGGAAGAGAAAACCGACAAGCTGCCGGTGCTGGAGCTGTTCAAGCAGGCACCGGGGCGCCTGCTGATCGGGGTTGCGGCCTACCTGCAGTGCAATGCCGGCTTCTTCATCATGACCGCCTTCATGATCAGCTACGTGACCAAGACCCTCGGGCTGCCCAGCACGGTAATCCTCAAGGCGATGAGCATCGGCGCCGTGGCGCAGATCATCATTTTGCTGCTGTCCGGGCGCCTGGCCGATCGCATCGGCGTGGTCAAGACCGTCGCCATTGGCTATCTGGTGACCCTGGTACTGGCGTTCCCGATCTTCTGGCTGGTGGACACGCGCAACCCGGAGTGGATCACCCTCGGCATGATCTGCGCCCTGGGCCTGGCGACCATTCCCTACGCGCCGATTGGCAACCTGCTGTCCCGGCTGTTCCCTGCGCACCTGCAATACAGCGGGCTGGGGTTGTCGGCCAACTTCTCGGCAGTGATCGCAGGCTTCATGCCGGCATTGGCCACGCAGATGCTGGTGATCTCCGATAACCAGTCCTGGGGGCCGGCCAGCCTGCTGGCATTGATAGTCAGTATTTCGCTGATCGGCACCTTGGTGGCGGGGTATGTGACCCGCGACCAACCTTGATACCTGCGCCGCGGTCCGCCAGCACCATTGCCGGGTGACCTCGAAAGCCTCGCAAGCGCAGCCTGTTGTTCGCGTCGGGTACAATGGGCGCGTGGCTATTAGCCGCGCCCTCTTTGCCTGCAGTAACGCCTGGAGTTGCTTGCCCTGATGAACCTGCGCCGAATCGAATGCTTCCTGGCGGTGGTCGACACCGGCACAGTCACTGCCGCGGCCGCGGCGCTTCATGTTGCCCAACCGGCCCTCAGCCGCCAGTTGCAGACCCTGGAATCGGAACTGGGCCTGCAACTGTTCGATCACCAGCGCAATCGCCTGCAACTCACTCCCGCTGGCCATGAATTGGTCAACCTGGCGCGTCACCTGCTGGATACCGCGAGGTCAGTGGAAGCCGCAGCCCACAGTTGGTCTGCCGGGCGCGTGCGACGACTGAAAGTGGCGGCCACCCCTGCCACCATCGCTGGCCTGATCGCTCCCTTCATCATCACGCTCGACCCCAGCGACCCGTTGCTGCTGACCCAGGAAGCCCGCCCGGCCGAACTCCACGAGATGTTGCATTCCGGAACCGATATGGTCATCTCCCCCACCAACATGAGCGAGGCGTTCGCCCATCTGCGCCTGGGCCCGGTGCCGCTGCGCGCTTACGTCAGCGATGACCATCCCTGGGCCTTGGCGCGCAAGACCGAGGTCACCCTGGAGGAGCTGGTGCGTGAACCGCTGCTGCTCCATAGCGTACAAAGCGTGGCCCGCCAGGAGCTGGACGTGGCCCTGTCGCGGGCGGGCCTGGCCTACGGGAAAATTGAGGAATGTGACCAGGCCCGCACCGTACAAGCGCTCGCCGCCAATGGCCGGGGCGTCGGCGTGGTGACCGACCCTCCGGGCTACCCGGGCTGGCACGCCAAGGTGCGCAGCGGCGCGGGCGGTGCGGATATCTATCTGGGGGTCACCTTGCATGCGGCTTGGAACCATCAGCACTACAGCACCCAGACGTTGGGGAATCTGGCGCAGCGGTTACGGAGTTACATGTTGGAGAGTCATCAGCTGTTGGAGCAGCGGCTGCTGGAGAGCCATGTGGATTGAGCCTCAGCGGAAGCAGAAAACGCCCGCTCCCCCACGCGGAGAGCGGACGCCGAGAACGTTTTTCTACAGGCCTCAATCCACCGTCTTGGCCCACACCGCCTGCGCATTGGTGAACTCGCGCAGGCCGAAGTGCGACAGTTCACGCCCGTAACCGCTTTTCTTCACGCCGCCCACCGGGATGCGGGCATTGGTGGCGGGATAGCCGTTGATGAACACGCCACCGGTTTCCAGGCGCCGGGCGATGCGTTGCGCGCGGGCGCCGTCCTGGGTCCACAGGCTGCCGCCCAGGCCATAGTCGCTGGTGTTGGCCAGGGCGATGGCGTGCTCGGCGTTGTCGGCCACGGTGATGGCCGCGACCGGGCCGAAGGTCTCTTCGTCGAAGGCGGCCATGCCGGGCTGGACGTTGGCGAGCACGGTCGGCTGGTAGAAATTGCCGGGGCCTTCGATTTTCTGGCCGCCCAGCAGCAGGGTCGCGCCGGCGGCGAGGGTGCGCTGCACCTGGCCATCGAGTTCGTCACGCAGGTCGCCACGGGCCATTGGACCGACGCGGTTGGCGCTGTCCAGCGGGTCGCCGACTGTCAGCTGTTGCACGGCGGCGACGAACTTGCGGGTGAATTCGTCTGCAATCGGCTGCTCGAGAATAAAGCGCTTGGCCGCCAGGCAGACCTGGCCGGCATTCTGAAAACGGGCTTCGACGGCGGCGGTGACCGCCAGGTCGATGTTGGCGTCAGCCAGAACGATAAACGCGTCGGAACCGCCCAGCTCCAGCAGGCTTTTCTTCAGGGCCTTGGCGGCGGTGGCGGCCACGGCCGAGCCTGCACGCATGCTGCCGGTGAGCGTCACGGCGGCGATGCGCGGGTCTTCGATGGTGCGCGCCACGGTGTCGTTATCGGCCACCAGGTTGGTGAACAGGCCCTTGGGAAAGCCGGCTGCCTCGTGTGCATCCTGCAACGCATAGGCCGAGCCCATCACGTTGGGCGCATGCTTGAGCATGAATCCGTTGCCCGACAGCATGATCGGCGCCGAGGCACGAATCACCTGCCACAGCGGGAAGTTCCAGGGCATCACCGCCAGCACGGTACCGATCGGCAGGAAGGACACATGCACCTGGTCGTCACCGTCCACCTCGACCGGTTCATCGGCCAGGATCGCCGGGCCGTTATCAGCCACCCATTCGATGGTAGCGGCGCACTTCTCCACTTCCGCCCGGGCCGAGCCGAGGGTCTTGCCCATCTCGGCAGTGATCAGCAGCGCCATGGTCTCCGAACGCTCACGGAGGATGGCGGCCAGGCGGCGGTAGGCGACTACCCGTTCACGCATCGGCGTGGCGCGCCACAAGCGGAAGGCCGCGGCGTTCACATCCAGCAGTTGTTCGACTTCGCTTTGGGTCTGGAACGGATAAGTCGCGATCAGCTCGCCGGTGGCCGGGTTGCGGGACGTGGCGACAGCGGGGATGTTCGAAGTTGCGTTGAGATTGGTCATCGGTAGCACCTCTGGGACAGTAGGGCAGCGCGGTGTTGCGCTGCGATGACCGCCACTTTAGGCAGGCCCGAGAGGACCAGTAAGGCGTGTTGTTATCCTATGACTGCGACTCATAGGCAGACTGGCGGGGAATGTAGGTGACCAGCGACAGGTCCGGCCGGCCTTCCGGCGTCAGCGCCACATAGGTGAAATCGATGTAGCCGCTGATGGGGTGCAACAGGCGTTTGCGGCCCTCGTCGAAGCCCATGACCTCAGTGTCTTGCCACCACTCGCGAAACTCCGGGCTCAGCCCCGACAGCTCCTCGATGAGGCTGTCGAACGGCGCCTTGTCCTGTGCGATCGCCCGGGAGGCACGGAAGGCGCTGAGCATGCCGCGCGCCATCTGCTCCCAGTCGAGGATCACCGTGCGATACGGGGGATACAGGAACAACAGCCGCAAGGTATTGCGCTCATGGGGTTGCAGGGAGCCGTAGTCGACGAACAGATCGGCGATGGCGTCGTTCCAGACCAGTATGTCGAGGCGCGCGTTGCGCACATAGGCCGGAATGGGGTTGATGGCTTGCACCAGCATGTCCAGCCCCGCGCTGATGCCACCGCCGGCCGGGGCGGCGGGCGCCTCCAGGGCCGACAAGGCATAGAGATGCGCGGCCTCGACACGGTCCAGCTTGAGCACTTTGGAAATGCGCCGCAGGGCATCGGGCGAAGGCTGGATGTCCCGCCCCTGCTCCAGCCAGGTGTACCAACTGACGCTGACCCCCGCCAGCACGGCCACTTCTTCGCGGCGCAAGCCGGGCGTGCGCCGAGGCCCTTCGGGCAGACCGAAATCCTTCGGATCGAGACGGGCGCGGCGGCTCGTCAGAAACTTGCCGAACTCCCGCCGTTGTTCTACTGAGGGCCTGGTTGCCATAAATCTCTCGTGCTAGGGGGGCTTCGCCGGTCAGGCGCAGTGAAAGTGAAGTGGGGAAAGGGTACCCCATTTTTACCCTTTCAGCGCTTGGCGCTGGGTAAGCGGTGCCTGCCATTGACCCCTGGCAGGCCTCACCTGCCCTAGCGCGGTGGCCCCGGCGCAGTGCCTCGGCTGCCCGGTGTTCCCTTGATCCCACCCGCCGTTAGCGGGTATGGTTAAAAAGGAACCCAGCCAGGAAAACCGCCCCATATGCTCGGAATCACACGTATCCATCGCCGTTTCGGCTCATTGCTCGCCTCCCTGATGGCACGCAGTGAGCCTGGTCTGAGAAGCTGCGCCAACGCAGCCACAGGGTTTAGCATCCTCCTCGTTACACCCTTCGCACTACAAAGCCTGCCCCCCAGCCAGCCCGGTACCCCCACCGCTCGGCGCCAGCGACACCCCCTCAACTGACTGCGCGCCACTGCGCTGCATCGTCACGTCCATTGCTTTGCCTGCTGCAAAGCCGTCACACCTCTACAGGAGTATCGACCCATGATTTTCTTTCAGGGAAAACGTATTTTCAGCGCCATCTTCGACATGGACGGCACCATGTTCGACACCGAGCGCCTGCGCTTCAAAACACTCAAGCAGGCCTCCCAGGAGATTTTCGGCACGCCGCTCAGCGAGGAAACCCTGATCGGCTCCCTGGGCCTGAGCGCCAAGAAGGCCGAAGCCCTGGCCAAAGCGCACAACGGTGAAGACTTCCCGTACGCGCAAATCCGCCAGCGCGCCGATGAGCTGGAACTCGAGCATGTTCGCCACCACGGCGTGCCCATCAAGGCCGGCCTGCTGGAAGTGCTGGAGCGCCTGCGCAAGTGCGGGCTGACCATGGCCGTGGCCACCTCCAGCCGCCGGGCGATCGCCGAGGAATACCTGATCAACGCCAACGTGCTGAAGTATTTCGACATCACCGTGTGCGGTGACGAAGTCAGCCAGGGCAAGCCCAACCCGGAAATCTTCCTGCGCGCCGCCAGTGCCTTGAACTGCGCGCCAGAGCGCTGCTTCATGGTCGAAGACTCGGAGAACGGCATGCTCTCGGCGATCCGCGCCGAAGGCCAGCCGATCCTGATCGAAGACATCAAGCCGCCCGCCGCTGAAGTCAAGGCCGGCGCCCTCAAGGCCTATTCGAGCATGGTCGAGTTCCTCGCCGACCTCAGCGAGTGCATTCCACACTTGGGCATGCCCGAGTTGAACGAGCCCTTTCCCCAGGCGCTGAACCAGTTTCGCGTCGGCATCCATGGCTTTGGCGCCATCGGGGGCGGCTACCTGACCCAAGTGTTCTCGCACTGGGACGGCTACACCCGCCCGTGCGAAATCATCGCCGCCACCCGCTCGCGGCTGCTGCGCGAAACGGTCTCGGCGTTCGGCCGCTATAGCGTGCGCTATGGCGCCACGTCGTTCGACCAGACCATCGACAACCTGCGCATGATCGACATGGACGACGCCGAGGCGGTGATGCAGATGTACGACCAGGCCGAGATCATCGGCTTGAGCCTGCCCGAGCAGGCCATTCGGCAACAGGCCGAAGTGATCGCCAAGGGCTTGCTGCGCCGCTTCGAACACCGTGGCCGTGACCTGACTATTCTGATCGTGCTCAACAAGGTCGGCGGCGCCGCCTTCGTGCGCCGGCACATCGAGGCCGAGCTGGCGCTGCTGTGCTGCGAAGACGTCGCCCAGCAGATTCTCGGCAAGACCCACTTCGCCGAAACCGTGGTCAGCCGCATCGTCAACAAGCTCAGCAACGACGCCCTGGTGCGCCAGCTGCGAATCAAGTCGCAGATGTTCCGCAACAGCCTGGAAGACGAGCCTGCGGTGAAGCACAAACCCGCCGCGCCCGTGCCTGAATACGAGCGGCTGATCAGCCATTTCCGGCCCTTCACCCAATCCAGCAGCGCCTTGAGCCAGCTGCACCTGATTCTGTTCAACAGCGAACCGGACATGCCGCTGTACGTGGAGCGCGGCAGTGACCTGCTCGAACGTTTGCGCCAGGTGAAGACCGTGGACGACATCGCGCAGATCCAGCTGATCAAGAACCGCCTGTGGAACGGCCCCCACGCGATCATCGCCTGGTACGCCAGCCTGCTGGGCTACTCATGGGTGGGCCAGGGCATGGGCGACCCGCGCGTCGCGGCGCTGGCCGAGCGCCTGATTCGCCAGGAGGTCGCGCCCGCGCTGCTGGCGGACAACGCCGAAATGAACGAAGCCGTGGCCGCCTTTGCCCAAACCTTTCTGGAGCGCTGCAAAACCTCCTTCAAGGACCCCTGCGCCCGCGTCGCCCGCGACCCACTGCGCAAGCTGCAGCGCAACGAACGCATCCTCAGCAGCATCGACCTGGCCAGCAAGCACGCCATCGATACCCCCGCCCTGGCCTACGGTGCGGCGCTGGCGATCCACTATGCCTTGCGAGCGAAGAGCAGCAAGGGTTCGGAGTGCCAGATGGTGCAGCGGTTGTACGAGGACAGTGGCAGTGTCGAAGCGGTGCTGACCCATACCGGGAGTTATAACGGCAAGCCTTATCCGGGGATGGACCCGGTCGGGGATGCTGGGTTGATCGAGACGATTTCGGGACATTTCGAGCGGTTGCGGGAGGTGGATTCCGAGCATTGGGGGTGGCCGTTGCAGGCGGTTGGCTGAAAGGTCGAGGGCCTGATGCGCATTGCCTGGCATCGTTCAGTGCCATGGCTACGGGCATGAGCAAGCGCAAACCGCTTGAACCATGCCGCCTTGCGGCTTATCTCATGAACACACCCGCCTCATAACGGACCGACCCCATGCGCGACAAGACCTCCTTCATCTTCGACCTCGACGGCACCCTGACCGACAGCGTCTACCAGAACGTCGCCGCCTGGAAGGAGGCCCTCGACGCCGAAGGCATCCCCCTGGCCATGTGGCGCATCCACCGCAAGATCGGCATGAGCGGCGGCCTGATGCTCAAGAACCTATGCCGCGAAACCGGTTTGCAGCTGAGCGAGCAACAAGCCGAGCGCCTGAGCAAGCTGCACGGCGAGGCCTACGAGCGCTTGCAGGGCCAGATCATCGCCCTGCCCGGCGCCACCGAGCTGCTGCGCACGCTGAGCGAGGAAAACCTGACATGGTGCATCGCCACCAGCGGCGAAATGGCCACGGCCGAGATCAACCTCAAGGTGCTGGGACTTGATAGCCAGCACATCACCCTGGTGACCCGCGACGACGTCAAGCAGGGCAAGCCCGATCCCAGCCTGTTCGTGGCCGCCGCCGACAAGATGGGCGTGCCCATCGAGGAGTGCCTGGTGGTGGGCGATGCGATCTGGGACATGCTCGCCGCCCGGCGTGCGAAGGCGTTGGGGATTGGGTTGCTGTCGGGTGGGTATGACGTCAGTGAACTGGAACGGGCGGGGGCGTTGCGGGTGTATGACGATCCGTTGGATTTGCTGAATCATCTGGATGAGGTGGCGGCGTATTCGTAGAGTGCACACGTAGACAAAAGCCGCCAAAAAGGCGGCTTTTGCGTAACGGGATGCCCTTCAGCCGGCCAGGCGCCCAACGGGCTCGAATTCGCCACCCTGAGCCAGCGCTGCATCGAGGAAGCGACTGCGCTTGTCAGAGCGCTTGGCTAGCGCGGCGCGGGCCTCGGCTTGGAAGCGAGCGGCCATGATTGGCTTGGGTTCATGCTTGGGCTTTTTCATAGACTCCTCACGGGTCTTGAGATTAGCGGGTATCCGTTTCCACGATTCCTGGACATCATCAACCAATGAGGCAGAGCAGAGTGGCGCTAGGGTAATGGCTGAGTGCGGAAATGGCTGGAACGTTTCGTATCATCGTGTTGCGCAGCGGACATCACTACCGATCGCGCGCCTCTCACCGTCAACCATGCTTGATCTACCCTGCCTACGGGGGTAGAGTCCCATTGTCGTTGCCAATTCAGCGACAGGGTTTAGCGGCCCGCAAAATTCAAGGCGCACCAGCGCCCAGATCACCACTGCGAGCGTTTTTTTTGCGCCTGCGGTCTCGTGTTATGGCGGCTGTGTGCGGGAGGCTTCGTGCCTGCCGGTTTCCTTGATTCCCGGTCCGCTAACCTGCGCACAGCTACCACCCTTATTCGTTTAGCGGCGAACCGTGGCAGTTCCTCAAATCAAGGAGCGTCCACGTGAGTTATCACCTGTCTGAAAGCGCATTCCACCGGCTGTACCAAGCACGCGATACGATCCGCCTGCTGAAGCATT
>Ga0308164_10001318_pt1 | contig 29912 bp, 32 predicted proteins | sample PhyTR2_FD_201031 | JGI IMG/M metagenome (GOLD analysis project Ga0308164, IMG submission 201031) | Phyllosphere microbial communities from UC Gill Tract Community Farm, Albany, California, United States - DLSLT.R2 | ecosystem: Host-associated > Plants > Phyllosphere > Unclassified | place: USA... | reverse complement strand
CCAATTTGAGGTGTTTTCATCGAAATAAATTATGTAGTTTCCTCCGGGCGAAGCAGCTGCACTTCCATTCAGTTTTTCGATAATTTTTTTTCGCTGTCCGGTTTTGGTATCAACCAAATAATAGTCTCTTAAAGTTGAACCACTCCACTGCGACTCTATTCTGCGACCAAAATCTGTAGATGCCAATACGAAATCTGCGTCTCCGTCGCTCACCATACTTGCCTCCGGCAAACTTAAATCCGCTAACGGGATAACCTTCGGGTCACTGCTGTAAACATCAATTACAGCAAGGAAGCTTCTTTTGCTGTCTCTGTCTGCATTTTTAAGCTGCATTGGTTGTAAGTAGTCATCTTTATAATTCCATACGTCAACTTTAGCAACCTCGAAATCTACAATTGTGGTATCTTTTGGCTTTTTAACAGGGGCAATGCCAAAGAAAAGTTTCTTTCCATCTTTGCTGAATGAAACTCTTCCATCGCCACTTACCGACCATTTTGCAGGCAAACCCGGCATATCATAATCAACAATAGTTTGTGCGGTATCTAAAGTTAAAGAGTTGTAGTAAACGTTATAATTTTTAACTTCTTTTTTCTCCGGATCCTGTTCTCCCACAAATGCCAGGTGCTCGCTGTCATCATCAAAAGTAAAACCTTTGAAGCTTCCCTTACCGGCAACTAAAGTCTTTAAAGTTCCTTTTTCGGTATTCAACAGATAAACGCCCTGAGGTGCAGATTTGTCTTTTTTAGACCCGCTGCATGCAAAAACAAGTTGTTTGCCATCTTTACTGAAAGCATAATCTGTAACATACTTGTACGTTTTATCCACGCCTGTAATTAAATTTTTAATAACAAGGTCAGTTCCCTCTTCTTTTTTCGGACCACCCATAGGCTCATCATCCGCAAAATCTGTTTCAGTATCGTTTTTCGGTGCAATAGCAGGCGTTTTTTTAGCGGTATCTAATTTATCCAGCTGGTAGGCTAAATAACCGAATCCTGTTTCAGACATTTTAAAAGATTTTACCCTTGCAACTTTTGTTACTGTGTTGTTGGTTAGGTTTGCAATGCCCAAAGTATCTTTCGGCAAAGCATCAGGTTTTGTTTTTTTAATCTTCGCCTGACGTAAATCTTTGTAAAAAGGTTTTATTAAAAAAGCCGCGAATTTAGAATCGTTACTAAACTGGCCAATGGTTGCACGAGGTATCGTTAGCTTTGAATTGGTTTTAAGATTAGTGATGTACAAAGTTGCATCGCCTTCTTGTTGCAAAACACTATATAAAGCCAATTGGCCATTATTGGATAATTGCTTTGTACCTATAGCTTCCCACGTATCATACACCTTATGATCTAATGGTTTTTTCTGTGCATAGGCAAAGCTGACAACGAAAAACAGAATAATTGTTAGTCTTTTTTGCATTTTATAAAAAAATTAATTTGTTGGTTGAGATTCGATTTATAAAAATTGCAAATTTTTATCTGAATAGAAAGGATGTACGCCAAATATTACAAAATTCGGGTTGTTTTGTTCAGGTATATAATTAAAAAGCCTGAATGTTGGCTAAACATTCAGGCTTAAAATTTATTTTACTCTTAATCTGAGTAAATTATTTTTTTCCTTTTGAAGGTAATTGTTGTTGTTGCTGACGCATATAGTCGTCTAAACGCTGTTGAAATTTAGATTTTTTCTTCTTTTCGTCTGCAGGTCTGGCCTTATTTTGTTGAATTAATGCATGAATCTTATCGTCATCCACCATTTTACGAATCAAGAACTGCTGTCCGAAAGTCATTAAGTTGGCTAAGAAATAGTAATAATTTAAACCTGCCGGATAGCTGTTTAACACGCCTAAGAAAATAACTGGCATAATATAACCGATGTATTTCATTTGGCCGGTAGCACCAGAAACCTGATTGTTGAAATAAGTCATGATCAATGTAGAGATGGTCATCAATACACACATTAAACTTAAGTGGTCGCCGATGAAAGGAATTTTTACACCGAAGCGAATAAATTCGTCATACGTTGATAAATCCTTCATCCAAAGGAAACTTTCCTGTCTGAGTTCGAATAAATTAGGGAAAAAGAAGAAAAAGGCCATTACCAGAGGAAGTTGCAAAACCATTGGCAAACAACCACCTAGCGGGTTAACACCAGCTTTCTTGTAGAGTTTTAAGTATTCCTGCTGAACTAAAGTAGGATTATCTTCGCCAACCTTCGCTTTAATTTCATCCATTTCAGGTTTTAACACCCTCATCTTAGCCATCGATAAATACGACTTGTAGGTAAGGGGAGACAAGGCAAGTTTAAGCAATATGGTTAAAGCGAAAATAATTAAGCCATAACTCCAGTTGAAGCCATTAAGAAAATTGAAAACCGGCAATACAATAAAACGGTTAACGTATTTCAATGGCCAATAACCCATGTCAACTTGTTGCTCCAAATCATAACCTTGAGCTTTCAAGGCCGAAAACTTGTTGGTTCCGAAATAGAATTCCATTGCATAGCTTTGATTTGCAAGGTGTGTGTAAGGCAACTGCATATTCGCACCGTAGAATTTTATCTGACCAGGAGCTGTTGGAATTTTAACTTCTAAATTCGTTTTTTCGAAAGGTTGCTTAGAGATTAACGATGCAGAAAAGAAGTGTTGTTTAAATGAAACCCATTGAACTTTTCCTTTCGTTAATTCTTCTTTTTCATCTTTAGAAACACTTAAATGATTCACATCACCATCTAAATATTTATAATATGGAGCCGAATAACGGTGTTCACTTTCAATAGATTTTTCCTGCTGAAGTAAAGTAGCTTCCCAATTTAACCCGATAGAATTGCCTGAAATTACTTGTTGTAAGCCAACCAGATTTATATTGAAGGCAACTTTGTTACTTAGTGCTTTTAAATCGTACGTAAATTCTACATATGCATTTGCTCCGTAATCAGCACGCATGGTAACTTTATTTCCTGCTTTGCTAGGTGTAAAATACAAGTCGTTAGTATTTACAACTTTACCCGCCGCATTAAGGTTTAAACCAAATTTGTTTGCACCGCCATCGAAAAGGATTAGTGGTTTGCCATCAAAAGTTTTTTGACCCTTAATTTGTACTGATAAAATTTTACCGCCTTTATTGGTTAAGGTAATTAGTAAATTTTCATTTTCTAAAACTGTTTTTGCTTCCGTTCCGGCAATTGCTGTTCCAAACGGACCTTTCAACGCAAGTGAATCAACAACCGGGGTAGTTGGTGCAGCTTTTATTACAGTATCTTTTGGTGCTATTACCGCACCTGCTTTTTTAAGAGAATCTATTCTTTCAGTTTCTTTGGCTTTTTTTAGTTCTGCTTCACTTGGTCTGAAGAAGTAAAATGATCCGCCCAAGATGATCATAATCAGGAATAATCCTGTAAAGGTATTTCTATCCATTATTTATTTTTATGCTGCCGTTAATTTGTTTTCTTTTTAGCATACTCCATTGCAGCGGCCACAAATTTAACAAAAAGTGGGTGAGGATTTGCTACTGTTGATTTTAATTCGGGATGGAACTGCCCGCCAACGAAAAAAGGGTGATTTTTCAGTTCGATAATCTCTACCAGGCCAGATTCAGGATTAATTCCCGAAGCCATCATACCTGCATCTTCATATTGCTTTAGATAATCATTGTTAAATTCATAACGATGGCGGTGACGCTCGTTGATGTGTTGTTTGCCATAAATAGCGAAAGCCTTTGTACCTTTTTTAATGTCGCAAGGATATGAACCTAAACGCATCGTGCCGCCTTTATTGGTTATTTTTTTCTGCTCTTCCATCATGTTAATAACAGGATTTTGAGCATTTTCTTCAATTTCTACTGTGTGAGCATCTTTTAAGCCTAAAACATTACGGCCATATTCAATAACAGCGCACTGCATGCCTAAACAAATACCGAAGAACGGAATATTATTTTCCCGAACATATTTAATGGCATCTATTTTTCCTTCGATACCACGGCTACCAAAGCCTGGTGCAACTAATACGCCTTGTAAATGGCTTAATTTTTCTTTTACATTATCAGGGAAGATACCTTCAGAATGTATGTATTCTACCTTAACTTTGCACTCATTTTTTGAGCCTGCATGTACAAAAGATTCTATAATCGATTTATAGGCGTCAGGTAATTCTACATACTTACCAATTAAGCCGATTTTAACTTCGGCGGTTGGATTTTTTAAACGACCGAGGAAATCTTTCCAGCTTTCCATGTCAGGATCGTTTTTAGTAGGAAGTTTTAATTTTGCTAAAACTGTTTTATCCAGCTGCTCTTTTAACATCAGTAAGGGTACATCGTAAATCGTAGATGCATCCATCGATTCGACTACAGCGTTGATGTTAACGTTACAAAATAATGCGATTTTTTTTCTGATATCCTGAGAAATGTGGTGTTCTGTGCGGCAAACCAAAATATCCGGCTGAATCCCGTATTCTAAAAGAGCCTTAACGGAGTGTTGTGTCGGCTTAGTTTTTAATTCCCCGGCAGCAGCTAAATAAGGCACCAACGTTAGGTGAATAACAATTGCGTTTGAGCTACCTTCTTCCCATTTAAACTGACGAACAGCCTCTATAAAAGGAAGAGATTCAATATCACCCACGGTTCCGCCAAGTTCGGTAATCACGATGTCGTAATCTCCGCTGTCGCCAAGAATACGCATGTTGCGCTTAATTTCATCTGTAATATGCGGTACAACCTGAACGGTTTTGCCTAAGTACTCGCCTTTACGCTCTTTATTAATTACATTTTGGTAAATGCGGCCTGTCGTAATATTATTTGCCTGAGAAGTTGGAACGTTAAGAAAACGTTCGTAGTGACCAAGATCTAAATCGGTTTCGGCGCCGTCTTCCGTAACAAAACACTCACCATGCTCGTAAGGATTTAACGTTCCCGGGTCTATATTAATGTACGGATCGAATTTTTGAATGGTTACACGATAACCTCGTGCTTGTAAAAGTTTAGCTAAAGAAGCGGAAATGATGCCCTTACCCAAAGAGGAAGTAACACCGCCCGTAACAAAAATATACTTAGTCATGTTTCTGAATTTATGCAACAAAGGCAAAAAATGTTGCTTTTTGTACGGGGTACAAAGGTAGCAAAATTACTCGTTAGCGCATAAATAAAACGTGCTATTTTTAAAAATGATAAAGTTATGTTATTTAGAAATTTAACTTGTTGGGCAATGTTATTTAGTACTTTTTGTAAAGGGAAATCTGTGCTACAGCTTAATGTTTGTCCTGTTTTCCGCTAAATCTTTTTTGTGTGGGGTAGTTGTCAACATTAAGTATCGCAACAAAAATTATATCCCTGCAACCATGATTGTTAAACTGCTTAGATTGTATCCAATCCATTTTCAACGAGAACACGATCTTGTAAGTAAATTTCTTAACTTGTCAATTCGTCTTTTATTTTCCTGTTGCAATAGGGAAGGGTATAAATTCATTAGTATATTCACAATCATCATTACCATCGCTAGTAAATATTTGCCCTTAAAAATCACTACAATTATAAAAATAACGACAGCAACAAAGCCGATCAGATGATTTATTTCAGCGCTTGTCATTTCCTTTCGCAATTTGTCTGCTTCCCCAATGTCAGTCTTTCGCTTCATCTTGAGGTTCGGATTGAAAAATTTAAAGAAGGTATTTTTTACGACCCATTTAATCGCACCAATACCTATTAATTTGTTTATGCTTTTACTCGTAATGAAATTTAGATTAGTTAGGTTCTTTCTGTAAAATTCAGTTTTAACTAAGAAGGCACCAATAAATATCCCCAAAATCCAGGAGAGAAATGCTATCGATATACTTAGTGTAAGGTAGCGGATCACGAATATGTGGGATAAACAGTCTTGTAGTTTGAGCTTAGCAGCATTTATAGTAAATTTTTACTTTCTTATCTTTCTCGCTCCAAGCTATGTAAACATTGTTTTCTTTGCCCAGTCGGTATTTGAAACCATTTAATCCCGATTTCTTTAACTCGTCATAAAGTTGCTTATCGGGTGTATTATTATCGGCTTTATCATCAGGCAAAACTGCCGGCTCAAGAAAATTATCGTCACTGAAAAAGTCGTTTGCAATGGTTTTTAAGAAAATTATCTGGTCTTTTTCTTTTGATAGATCAATGTTAGGATCTGTATTCCCTACCAGCTCTGTGCCTTTAAGTTTGGTGTTGTATATCTCCAGACCCTTAGCGTTTTTAATGGTAAAATTTAAAACCATTTCTTCGGGCTTTCTACCCGTTAATTCAATTTGAAAAGTATCCTGGCTATTCAAATCTGAAAAAGATTTTGCTATACTCGAATTAACATTTTTAAACTCAATTGAATCAGTTTTATTTTTATCTCCCTGGCTACAGGCAGTAATAATTAACGTACAAAATAAAAGGAGCATTAGTTTTCTCATAAATCAAAACTACTAATTTTATAATTATTTGAAATCCGAAATAAACAAAATCATTCTAAAGGCGGTATAAGCTAGATAACCTTATTCTATTCTCGGAGAACATGTCGAAGTAGCGAATCGAGGCTTTCGCAATTTGAACGGAAAATTACCTTTGATGGGAATGCCTGGTCTGAAGGTTAATATTAAAAGAAAATTAGAAGAAGAGCACATGTTAATGCAGATATACTTTTAATTTCACAGCCTGATTAATCGGAAAAAATATTGATACAAGTAATGGAAAAGGTTAAACAACAAGCAAGTTCTGAAATTAAAATAGTTGAATACAAAACTGAACATGAAGAGGTTTTTAGGTCGCTAAACGTAGAATGGATTTCAAGATATTTTACAATGGAAGCCTCTGATTATAAGGCGCTCAATAATCCCCAGAGTTATATTTTAGATAAAGGAGGATGTATATTAGTCGCCTTATACAATGGTGAACCTTTGGGCGTTTGTGCGCTGATCAAAATGAATGATGATGAATATGACTTTGAGTTGGCTAAGATGGCGGTTTCTCCAAAGGTTCAAGGAAAAAATGTCGGTTTTTCGCTAGCTACGGCAATTATTAAAAAAGCGAAGTCTTTAGGTGCTAAAAAGATCTATTTGGAAAGCAATACTGTATTAAAACCGGCGATAAATCTTTACTATAAGCTAGGTTTTGAAAAGGTGGCGGGGAAACCTACGCCTTATACTCGTTGCAACATTCAAATGGAATTGACAATTCTCTAGTGGAAAACGATATTTCTTTGAGGCTGAAATCATTCAGATTTCAAAGCTTTCAACAACTTATTCAATTTTTTTAGGTCTTCAGGCGTGTCAATAGCAACCGTTTCAAGATCGGTCACCTTAGTTTGGATGTAATAACCATTCTCAATCCATCGTAACTGCTCAAGGCTTTCTGCTATCTCTAAAGATGACGGAGGCAATTTTGTAATGGCCTTCAAGGCTTCCGTTCGATAACCATAAATGCCAATATGTTTATAAAACCGGTGCTTCTCGGCCCAAACACCGGGCTCGCCATTTCTAATAAATGGAATCGGACTTCTGCTAAAATACATTGCCCTGCCATTTACATCAATTACTACTTTGGGGCTGTTCGGGTTGTAAATACTTTCCTGGCTCTCAATCGATTTTATCAATGTAGCCAATTGCACTTTCTCTTCACTGAAGCAACTTGCCAGCAAATCAATTTGAGCCGGTTCAATAAAAGGTTCATCCCCCTGGATGTTTATTACAATATCAAAACCGGGCAATTGTTCAATAACTTCTGCACACCTGTCGGTTCCGCTTTGGTGTGTAGAGGAAGTAAAAACGTAGTTGCCGCCAAACTTTTTCACTTCTGTGGCAATTCGCTCATCATCAGTTGCGATAAGAACTTTGGTTAAGCTACTTGCTTTCGATGCCTGTTCGTATACCCGTTGAATCATACTTTTTCCTGCAATATCGACTAAAGGTTTTCCCGGGAAACGGGTAGAAGCAAAGCGGGCGGGAATTATGCCGATGATTTTCAAATTGCTCATACTATTGGTAAATTTTATAAGCAACAAATGCAAAGATTAATACAATAATGATATAGGAAATCGGATGGGCAAAATTAAATGTCCAGCCCAAAACCTCAACTTGCTTAGGCACAATAAGTCTTGGGTCATTTCTGTTGAAATAAAAAACGCCCCATTTCCAGTTATCAGGATTATCGTGTTGAAAATCTTTGCCCATAGCGGAGTTTTAAAAGAGACCGTTAATTTCGGCTTCGATTGCTTGTATAACAGTACCCAAATCTTCAGGGTTGTTGGTAAAATCCAATTTATCCTTATCCAGAATTAATAATTTACCCAAATCATAACCTTTTATCCAGGCTTCATATTTTTCGTTCAATTTAGAAAGGTAGTCAATCCGGATACCTGCTTCATACTCACGGCCACGACGTTGTATATTGTTTACAAGTGTCGGTACAGAGGCGCGAAGATAAACTAACAAATCAGGTGGCTTAATAAATGAGGTAATGTTATCAAAGATAGCCCTATAATTATCGTGGTCACGAGTTGTCATCAGTGCCATATCATGCAGATTATCAGCAAAAATATGGGCATCTTCATATATTGTTCTATCCTGAATTACATTTCTTTTATTCGTTTCTATCTCGGTAATTTGCTGAAAACGACTGTTCAAAAAATAAATTTGAAGGTTAAAACTCCAGCGTTTCATGTCGCTGTAAAAATCTTCGAGGTAAGGGTTGTTGTCAACAGCTTCATACAAAGCTTCCCATCCGTAATTTTTGGCCAACAAACCTGTTAAAGTAGTTTTACCTGCGCCTATATTTCCTACAATTGCTATGTGCATATTTTTCTTCGTTTTGCGAGTGAGCGCTTTACGATAAGCGTTTCATACGCCAACCGCCAATCGCTTATCACAATGTTAATTAAAAACTTTTAAACCCGATTAAACTGCGCACTTCTCTTATTGTTTTCTGTGCGCTCTCACGAGCCTTCAAAGCGCCGTGCTTTGCAACCTGCCTCAAATACGAATCATCTCTAGCAATATCCCGAATACGTTCACGCATCGGGGCAGTTGCAATAATCATGTCTTCAGCCAGTTGCTTCTTAAAATCGCCGTAACGGATTTGCATTTTATTGTATAAATCTTCAAAATGCAGAAGTGTGTCTTCAGTCGAAACTACCTTCATCAAATCGAAAAGATTTTGTATGGGTTCGGGTTTAGGTTGGTTTTCTTCTGTCGGGCCTCCATCACTAACTGCTCTCATTACTTTTTTACGTATTGTTTCAGGGTCATCAGATAAATAAACTGCGTTAGCTTCGCCTTCAGATTTACCCATTTTACCTTTGCCGTCTAATCCCGGTACTTTCACTAGCTTTTCTGTAAAGCTAAATGCATACGGTTCAGGAAAATATTCTGTATTGTACAATCGGTTAAAGCGATTTCCAAAAGTACGGGCCATTTCTAAATGTTGCTCCTGGTCTTTTCCTACCGGTACTTTTGTTGCTTTATGAATTAAAATATCTGCGGCCATTAAAACAGGGTAAGTAAGTAAGCCTGCATTAACATTATCAGGATTGGCACGAACCTTATCTTTAAAAGATGTGCTGCGCTCAAGTTCTCCCATGTAGGCATTCATGTTCAGATACAGATACAATTCTGCAATTTCAGGTACATCACTTTGTATGTAAATGGTACTGTTTTCAGGGTCTATTCCACTTGCTAAATATTCAACTAAAACATGTTTAATGTTTCCATGCAAATCTGCAGGGGTAGGGTGTGTTGTCAGGGAGTGCAAATCGGCAATAAAAAAATAGCAGTTGTAATCATTTTGCATTTGTACAAAGTTTTTTACTGCGCCATAGTAATTACCTAAATGTAGTTTTCCTGTAGAGCGAATGCCGCTCACCACTGTTTCTTTCATAATGGCACGAAATTAAAAATAAATTGTTTGTAAAGGGTAATAAAGGTTCAGAATTATAATATCGATTTTTAGAAAATCAACAGCAATGGTTTTTCTGTTAGAACAGTCCTGCTAAACGCTTTACTCACCCCGAAAAGGGGATCATGCTCGCTTATATCAGGTTTATGCTCCATCTGCCGCTGCAAATATTTACGTTTTCGTACCCAATTCGTTTAACAGGCTCACAAATCGGAAAACTTAAATGCCATATTTTCATCCAATTTTATATTTTTGATAGGTATGACCAAATTTTTAAGGCAAGCACATCGTATATGGTATCTGTTTTGGATTCTGTTTTTTTTCTTTCTTTTTTATCCGTGTTATTTTTTTGCCTCTCGTAGCCCCAAATATTATGGTATTTTAAATTTTTTCCGAAAAGCGAACAGTTTCCTTTGCAGTGCATTCTCAGGCGTGTTTTTCAATTATCACTTTGAAGAAAAACTTGATCGTACTAAAACCTATATATATTGTGCAAACCATACATCAAATCTGGATATTATGATCTTTTGTATTTTGGCAAAAGGGCGGTATCATTTTATGGGAAAAGACGAACTATTAAACAATCCGGTGCTGGGGATCTTTTTTAAGTCTATCGACATTGCCGTTAATCGGGATAGTAAAATTTCGGCATTTAGAGCCTTTAAAAAGGCTGGTGAAAACTTGGAAAAGGGCATGAGTTTGATAATTTTTCCCGAAGGAAAAATAGATGATCATTATCCGCCTAAATTGGGGGAATTTAAAAACGGCCCTTTCAGACTTGCAATCGATAAAAATGTGCCCTTGGTACCCGTAAGTATCGCTAATGTATGGCAACTTAACTGGGACGATGGCGCCAAATATGGAAGTAAGCCGGGAATTTGCGATATTTACATCCATAAACCGATTAACACGTCAGAATTAGCAGATGCTGATACAGATAGGTTGAAAGAAGAGGTTTTTAATTTAATCAAAAGTAAATTAGTGTAATATGAATTTAGACTCTAAAACCATTCATAAAATAGCCGATCTTGCAAGAATTCATATTGATGAAAAGGAAGTGGAAACGCTTATCCCCGAAATGAACAAAATCTTATCATTTATGGAAAAGTTAAATGAATTGGATACAACTAACGTAAAACCTTTGGTTTATATGAATGAAGCAACAAATGTTTGGCGTGAAGATGTAGTAAAACAGGAAATTTCGACCGCGGATGGCCTAAAAAACTCTGCCAAACATAATGATCAGTTTTTTATGGTTCCGAAAATTATTGAGAAATAATCAACAGCACCATCGACGATTCTTCATCAATCGGCTAAAAATTTCATTATACCTGTAACATCTCACCCGTATTCCCTGTCTAAAAAATAAAAACTATGTCGCAACCACTAATTACAATTAAAGAAATTGGTCGTAAATACGTTATCGGTTCAGAAGTGATCCATGCGCTAAAATCAGTTAGTTTAGATATAAATAAAGGTGAATTTGTTGCATTAATGGGCCCTTCAGGTTCAGGTAAATCTACGTTGATGAATATTTTAGGTTGTCTTGACACGCCATCAAGCGGTACATATATTTTAAACGGGACCGATGTTAGCCACATGACTGACGATGCTTTAGCTGAAGTGCGTAACCAGGAGATTGGTTTTGTGTTCCAAACCTTTAATTTACTACCTCGTTCTACGTCTTTGGATAATGTTGCCTTGCCATTAATTTATGCCGGTAATAGCAAAAAAGACAGAGATGCAAGGGCGGCAAAAGCATTGGAAAATGTTGGATTGGGTAATCGTATGGATCATAAACCTAACGAATTATCGGGCGGCCAGCGCCAAAGGGTTGCAGTTGCAAGAGCTTTGATCAATGATCCGTCAATTATTCTGGCCGATGAGCCTACAGGAAACTTAGATACAAAAACGTCTATCGAGATTATGGGCCTTCTTGAAGAGATTCATAGCAAAGGCAATACTATTATTTTGGTTACTCACGAGGAGGATATTGCTCAACATGCCCATCGAATCGTACGGATGCGTGATGGTTTGATAGAAAATGATTATATCAATACAGATATTAAAAATGTTTCGCCACGCTTGCAAGCCCTTAGAGAAAGCGGCAGTGATTGGGAAAAAATTAATTAAGGTTTAGGGTGCAAGGTTAGGGCGTAAGGTTTTACCCCTAAACTTTCTACTTTCTAACTTCATCCTTTTCAAATGAAAATCTACACTAAAACCGGTGATAAGGGGCAGACCTCATTAATAGGGGGTACCCGGGTTCCGAAGTATCATCTGCGAATTGAAACCTACGGAACCGTTGATGAATTAAACTCTTACATAGGTTTAATCGGTTGTCAGGCTATTGATAACCATTATAAAATTTTATTAAAGGAGATTCAGGACAGATTATTTACTGTCGGCGCTTCGCTTGCTGCCGATCCTGAAAAATCCAAAATGAAAATCCCCGATTTACATGCTGCTGATGTGGCGCTTTTAGAGGAAGAAATTGATGCCATGAATAGACTACTGCCTGACTTAAAACACTTTGTTTTGCCGGGTGGAAACACGGTGGTTTCTTATTGCCATTTAGCAAGGTGTGTTTGCAGGCGGGCAGAAAGACTGACGGTAGAGCTTGCAGAAAATAGCTTCGTAGATGAACAAATAAAGGTTTATTTGAACCGTTTAAGTGATTATTTATTTGTTTTGGCACGGAAACTGACCGTGGATTTCGGAGCAGAAGAAAACATTTGGATACCTCGTGTTTAATAGTTGAAAAATAAGTTTGTTTTGCTCAAAAATTTTAATATACTTTGCGCATTATTAAGAACAAGAATTTAATTGAATTGAAGATATGTATTGGACACTAGAATTAGCTTCCCACCTGGAAGACGCACCATGGCCTGCAACAAAAGATGAATTAATCGATTACGGCATCCGTTCAGGTGCACCTGTAGAAGTAATTGAAAATTTACAAGCATTAGAAGATGACGGCGAGCCTTATGAAACAATAGAGGAAATTTGGCCTGATTATCCGACAAAAGAAGATTTCTTCTTTAATGAGGATGAATACTAAAAAGCAAAAAGCTCCAGATTTAATTCGGAGCTTTTTTTGCTTTAATACTTATTTACAATGCCCAATAACATCGTTTAACCAGCATTTGGAAAATTTATTTACATTTTTTAAACAAAACAAGAATTACATGTGTTACTACTTCAACATTTTAACTTACTAAAAAAATTAACACAATGGGAAATTTATTGTATTTGGTCGCAGTAGTATTGGTAATACTTTGGGTCATAGGTTTTGTTTTTCACGGCTTTGGAGATGTGGGTAACATCATACATGTTTTACTTGTAATTGCTGTTATCGCAATATTACTAAAAGTAATCGGTCGTGCAGCTTAAAATAAAAATGCCCTTTAATTAAAGGGCATTTTTATTAATTAACATTTCTGCCAATTCCAGATCGATCGGATAGGTTATTTTAATGTTATTACGTTCTCCGTTAATTATATTAATCGTTTCTCCTACAGATTCAACCACTGAAGCATCATCGGTAAAAGTGGTTTCAAATTCTTGCCTATAGGCTTTTTTCAAAACTGAAACGCTGAAGGTTTGCGGTGTTTGTACCAGGTAAACTGCATCACGTTTTATTGCAGATGTCTGTCCGTCTTTTAAGAGTCTTACGCTATCACTTGATTGTACGGCAACGATCACATTTCCAATTTCTCCTGCTTGCTTATAGGATTCGTCGATTAATCTCTTTGAGATCAACGGCCTCACCGCATCGTGTATAGCAATTAAACCATCTTCTTCTATAAAATTGATTGCATTTCGTACGGAGTGAAATCTTTCGCTGCCTCCGTGAATTACTTCATGCGGAATGTTAAAGTTGAATTCATCACAAAGTCTGGACCAGTAACGATGTTGATCCTCGTGCAATACAACTAAAATTTTGGGTCGGGTATCGCTTTGTGCGAAAGCCTTTATTGTGTGCATTATAACCGGGAGGTTTTTCAGCAACAAAAATTGTTTCGGGGTTTCAGTCTGCATTCGATTGCCCGAACCGCCTGCTACAATTACAGCATAATATTTCATAATAGTATAAAGATTTTAGCATCAGGTATTAAGGTTTAAATCTCAATGCCTGATGCTTGAACCTAATCTATATAATTAGCATGGCATCACCGTAGCTATAAAATTTATATTTTTCTTTAACTGCTACTTCGTAAGCATTCATTACATGCTCATAGCCTCCAAAAGCACTTACCATCATCAATAAAGTCGATTCAGGTGTGTGGAAATTTGTGATCATCGAATTTGCTATGCTGAAATCGTATGGCGGAAAAATGAATTTACTCGTCCAGTCGTTTGCAGCTTTTAAAGTTCTGTTAGCTGAAACCGCAGATTCGATTGCACGCATAGACGTTGTGCCTACAGCACAAATCTTTCTTTTCTCCTCTAAAGCCTTGTTCACGGTATTGGCAGCTTTTTGCTCTATTATAAACTGCTCAGAATCCATTTTGTGTTTGGTCAAATCCTCAACTTCAACTGTTCTGAACGTTCCTAAGCCAACGTGTAAAGTAACTTCTGCGAATTCTATACCCTTCAACTCAAGACGTTTCATCAACTCGCGACTAAAGTGCAAACCTGCAGTAGGCGCAGCAACAGCACCCTCATGCTTTGCGAAAATGGTTTGATAACGTTCTTTATCTTCGGCTGTAGCTTTACGTTTTATGTATTTAGGAAGTGGCGTTTCGCCTAATATCTCAACATTTCTTCTAAATTCCTCATCCGTTCCTTCAAACAGAAAGCGAATTGTACGACCGCGAGATGTGGTATTATCAACAACCTCCGCAACCAATAGATCATCATCGCCAAAATATAGTTTATTGCCGACACGGATTTTACGGGCAGGATCTACTAAAACGTCCCATAAGCGCAATTCTTTATTTAATTCACGCAATAAGAAAACTTCGATTGTTGCACCTGTTTTTTCTTTATTTCCGTATAAACGGGCGGGAAAAACCTTCGTGTTATTGAGAATCATAACGTCTTTGTCGTCGAAATAACCTAAAACGTCTTTGAAAATTTTATGCTCAATTTTACCGCTGTCTTTGTGCAGAACCATTAAACGTGCTTCGTCGCGTTGTTCAGCTGGATTGTTCGCAACTAATGACTCCGGTAAGTTGAATTTGAATTGTGATAATTTCATTCTTGATGAATTTTTTGAGGTGCAAAAATACGAATTTAATTTTCTTTTTCTTACATTACCAACGCTTTTATACTAAAATATGTTTTAATTGCATATGAAATATCAAAATATATGTATAATGAAATGATTTAGCTGTTCGTGAGATAATTTTGTTAGTTTTAATAATGAGCTGTAACCTTTTTAACCTTTGTGTGTCTAAATCGTAATTATGATAATTTTCAGGCTAATCGGCGAAAGTTTTCGCTTTGCATTCGATGCATTGCGTCAAAACAAATTACGTACAATGTTATCTCTTTTGGCAATAACCATAGGTATCTTCGTAATCATTTTTGTGTTTTCAGGTGTTGATACATTTAGAGGTAAGTTACAAGCCAGCGTAGATAAATTAGGTTCAAACACAATCTACGTTCAAAAGTGGCCGTGGATATTCGGCGACTTTCCATGGTGGAAGTATGTAAACCGCCCGCAACCTACGCTTCGCGATTTCGCCGCTTTAAAAGAGCGCATGGCAAATGCTGATGGGATTACCTATGAAATGTCTACCGGAAACAGAACGATTAAGTACAGAAGCGGCTCAATAGAAGGCATTACCGTTTCGGCTGCTTCCCAAGATTTTAATAAAACCTGGAATTTCGAACTGCAGGATGGTCGTTATTTTACTGAAAACGAAAGCAAATCAGGCTCCCCAACATGTTTAATCGGTGCTGATATTGCCGAGGGTTTGTTTGGTAGTGATAATCCGATTGGCAAACAAATTCAAATTCTCGGGCGAAGGGTAACGGTTATCGGCGTATTTAAAAAAGAAGGGGAGGATATGCTCGGTACCTCCTTGGATAAAAGCGTAAATATTCCCATCAATTTCGCAAAAGGAATTGTAGATATTCAGAACGAGCGCTATGGTCCGCAAATTACAGTAAGAGGATCTGAAAATGTATCACTAGATGAAGTTGAGAGTGAATTGAAGGGTTTAATGCGTTCTATTCACCGTCTCAGACCAAATCAGGAAGATGATTTTTCACTTAATAAAACTACAATCCTATCAAATCAATTAAATAAAATGTTCGACGTGGTAAATCTTGCAGGTTGGGTAATTGGTGGTTTCTCTATTTTAGTTGGCGGGTTTAGTATAGCAAACATTATGTTCGTTTCTGTAAAAGAGCGCACGAATATTATAGGTATTCAAAAATCGCTTGGCGCAAAGCGCTACTTCATACTACTTCAGTTTATTTTTGAAGCCATTTCACTTTGTATTTTAGGCGGTTTGTTAGGTCTACTGCTAGTTTATCTCCTCGCCCTGGGAATTGGAGCCATTACGGATTTCCATATCATTCTTGGTTTAAATAACATTGTTTTAGGGATAGGAATTTCGGTTATAATAGGAACTATATCTGGTTTTTGGCCCGCTTATTCGGCTTCGAGGTTAGACCCTGTTGAAGCTATACGGAGTTAATAAAAGTCTTTAAACGAAAAACGCTTGCTGAAATTAATCAGCAAGCGTTTTTTTTTGTCAATTTTTTTAGTTTAATTTTCCTAATGCTTCTTTAATTCTTCTCAGAGCTTCAACTAAGCTTTCATCAGATGCTGCATAAGATAAACGTATGTAATTGTTATTGCCGAATGAATCTCCTCCAACTGTTGCTACGTGGCCCACGTTTAATAGATAAAGCGCTAAATCAGATGAATCTTTGATTTCGTTACCATGTGCATCTTTTTTGCCGAAGAATGAACTAATTTCGGGAAAGAAGTAAAAAGCACCATCCGGAAGGTTAGTTTTAACACCCGGGATTTCATTTAGTAAGTTGTAAACTAATTCGCGACGGCGAAGAAAAGCTTCTTTCATTTCTAAAACACTTTCCAAGCCTTGCTCGTAAGCTACTATGCCTGCTCGCTGGGCAATTGAACAAGTTCCGGATGTAGTTTGACCTTGTAACTTATCATTTGCAGCGGCGATTTCTTTATTGGCAGCGATATAGCCTAATCTCCAACCCGTCATAGCAAAGGCTTTCGAAAACCCGTTTACTATAATTACACGGTCTTTAATACTTTCAAATTGCGCAATTGACTCGTGCTGGTCTACAAAATTTATGTGCTCGTAGATTTCATCAGAGAGGATGTAAATATTCGGATACTTTTCGAAAACTTTAACCAATGCCGCTAATTCATCCTTACTGTAAACTGATCCTGTCGGATTACATGGAGATGAAAACATGAAAAGCTTCGATTTCGGTGTTATTGCAGCTTCTAGTTGCTCAGGGGTAATTTTAAAATTACTTTCGATATCTGTATCGATAAAAACAGATTTCCCTTCAGCTAACAAAACCATTTCTGAATAAGAAACCCAATAAGGTGTTGGGATAATTACTTCGTCATCAGGATCGATTAAAGTTAATATCACGTTCGATAACGATTGTTTTGCACCGGTAGAAACCACAATTTGAGAAATATCGTAATCTAGGTTGTTCTCTGTCTTAAGCTTGTTAACGATCGCCTGACGTAAATCAGGATATCCGGGAACCGGAGAATAGCGTGTGTAATTGTCATCTAATGCTTTTTTTGCTGCATTTTTAACATGGTCTGGCGTGTTGAAATCGGGTTCTCCCACACTTAAACTTATGATATTTACCCCTTTGGATGCTAATTCGCGGCCAAGTTTGGTCATTTTAAGGGTAGCTGACTCGGATAGACTATTGATTCTTTTAGATAAGGTGCTCATGGTTAATTACTTTGAGCGCAAATATATAAACCAAATATTATTCTGCACTAAAAAAGACTTAGTTTTTCTCATTTAATTTAGTACATAAGCGTATTTTTGAAAAAAATATCCTTGTGACGGTTAAAAAGAAAGCAATAGTAATATCATTGGCGGTTAGTGTTATCTTGATGCTTGCCAAATTTGTGGCCTATTTTATTACGGCTTCCAACTCGATCTTAACGGATGCGGCAGAAAGCATTGTGAATGTTATTGCTGGTAGTTTTGCATTTTACAGCATTTATTTAAGCACTCAGCCTCGTGATGAAAATCACCCATACGGACACGGAAAGGTAGAATTTTTTTCTGCCTTTGTAGAAGGTATACTCATTTTGCTTGCCGGTGTTATCATTATTTTTAAATCTTCATACAACTTAATTTATCCTCATGATGTTAGCCAACTCTTAGAAGGCACACTGATTATTGGAATCACGGGACTTGTTAATATGGTTGTCGGTTTGTACTTGATAAATGTTGGAAAAAAACAGCATTCTGTAACTTTGCAAGCCGATGGTCGCCATCTCCTTACAGATACCTACACCAGTGCTGCGATAGTGATTGGCTTGATCCTGATCCAGCTAACAAATATAATTTGGTTTGATAGTTTATTATCTGTTTTAGTAGGCTTTTACATCGTTTATTCAGGATATAAGTTAACCAGAGGATCTGTTGGCGGATTAATGGATGAGAGTGATTTTACCTTAGTTGAAGAGGTGGTAGAAGTGCTGCAAAATAACCGTCATAACCCATGGATTGATGTTCATAATCTGCGAACACAACAATATGGCCCCGAGTTTCACATAGATTGCCACGTAACGTTGCCATATTATTTCGATTTAAACAAGGTGCACCGGGAGATTTCACAGATTGATGAATTGATTAACAAAGAGGGGTTTAGAAAAGCTGAACTTTTTATACACGCCGACCCATGCCTTCCAGAATGCTGTCACTACTGCCATATGAGTGAGTGCCCTGTGCGGGCAGAGCCTTTTAAAAAAGAAATTGTTTGGACACCTGAAATCGTAATCAAAAATAAAAAGCATTTCGAAAATGAGCTATTTTAATGTGAGGGTTTACGGTTTACTCATCAATCGACACGATGAGGTTCTTATTAGCGATGAACAGGAATATGGAATCCGTTTCAGTAAATTTCCAGGTGGCGGTTTAGAACTTGGGGAAGGCCTGATCGACGGCTTGAAAAGAGAATTTATAGAAGAATGCGATGCAGAAATAGAAGTGCTTTCCCATTTTTATACCACCGATTTTTTTGAGAAATCATCTTTTAACGACAGCCAGGTTATCAGTGTTTATTATTTGGTTAAGGAAAAATCACCGCTTAAATTAGCTTTCAAAGACAATATATACGATTTTGACGGTGACGGCGAAATTCTTCAATCATTTCGATGGGTAAAAATCAAAGATTTATCAATTGATGATATAACTTTCAGAACAGACAAAACTGTTGCAGAACTTTTAAAGCGACAAATCAGTAGTGATGGGAAATAAATTTCTTTACTATTTAACACCCATTTTAAGGGTTTTCGTGTTTGTCTTTTTTATATTTCTGTGGGCAGTGCCTTTTGGATTTTTATCTCAATTAGGAGTGTTTAAATTTTCTCCGGATGGTTTATCGGGACAATTATTCTCTGAAGTTTGTGCTATATTGGTTGTTATCGGCGCCCTGCTAATGATTTTTCATATTTATCCGACGAGAAATTTTGAAACTGTTTTTATTAAGTCCGATCTGCTTGTGCCATTTTTTAAGGGTGGCCTAACCGGCTTACTTTTAATTGGAAGTTGTGCGCTGATAATGTTCTTAGCGGGTAATGTTATGTTTACGACAACACAAATAAATCTGCTCGATATTGTCGGCTATATGTTTTTTTTTATTTTCGTCGGCATTTTTGAAGAGTTTACTTTCCGTAGTTTTCCGTTAGTAGTTTTTGCTGAAAGATATTTGATAGCTTTTACCGTAATATTAAACGGACTACTATTTGGCTTAATACATCTTTCTAATCCGGGTTTTTCCTTACTAGCAATGATTAATATTTCGTTATGCGGTGTGTTATTCGCTATTATAACCTTAACGAAAAGAAATATCTGGTGGTCTGTAGGTATCCATTTTGGTTGGAATTTTACCCAAGGCAACTTGCTAGGATTTAAAGTTAGTGGCATCAATCAATCAGGTTTGGTTGCAGCTAACCCGAAAGGCAATTATTTGCTCTCGGGTGCTTCGTTTGGCATTGAAGGATCCGTAATTTGTACAGTGATTTTAATCATTTACATTACCTGGCTGATCATTAAACTCAAAATTCCCCCTGTTATTGAAATCGAAAACCACCATGAGCTAATTGAAGAGTAGCACCAATCATTTAAAAAGCCCACAATAATTTCCCACTAAAACCGACAGAGGATCGAGGTTATCGCCCCGATCTTGAGACTCATTCTCCAAGATAATTTTCCAATGCATCATTCAAGAAATAGGTCCAGCCAGCTCTAAAATTATCCCTATTAAAATCTTTTCCATTGTGTGCAAAACTCTCAAGACCGGAATGTGTAATTACAACTCGGGTTTGTTCAGAATTTTCAAATAATTCCCAGGTTACTTCCGAATTACCCGGATATCCATCATATCTCCAGGTATGTGCTAACTTTCGACCTTCAACGAGATCGGTTATTTCGCATAGGTGCAAAAAGTGAGGGCCTTCTTCAGGTCCGCCCATAAAATCGAACTTAAAGCCAATTTTCGGTTTAAAATCTTTTAACTGAAAGTACCATTTTTTAAGTTCATTATTGTCTGTTAATCCTTTCCAGATTTTTTCTGCCGGTACATTGTAAGTATGTTCAAGAACTAATAAATCAGTTTCCATAACAAAATCAGTATGTTTTATAAATGGTTAACCTAAAGGCATTTTACTTAAATCCATGTACAGTATACTCCAACGCTGTCCGTCTAAATCTGTAAAACCGCAACCATACATCCACCCGTCTTTATAACCAGGTTCTCCGTAAATTTTTCCCCCTGCATCAACTACCTGTCGGGCCAATTCATCAACTTCTTCCGGGCTTTCAGCATCAATGGAGAACAAAACTTCTGCTCCGGAAAGCGGGTTCGGGGTGGCGGTACCGGCGAAAGATTCGTAAAGTTCTTTTTTAAAAAGCATAATTACAATTTTGCCGTCTCCTACAATAAAAGATGCAGAATCGTCAGTAGACCCGTATTGTGTGTTGGGTGTGAAACCAATTTTAGTAAAGAAGTCTTTCGATTTACTTACATCAGTAACAGGAAGGTTTATCCAAAGTGATTTTGTCATAACGTTTTTATATTTGTTTTATAAAGATAAACAACCTGTTGTAGAATTCTGGATGCGAAAAAAGAAAAGTTATGGGGTTATTTAAGACAACTTTATTTTTTTAGCTAAAGAATTGTCGTAAGACAGCTTTAGTGCATCTGCAACCATTTCCGGTTTCAATTCTGAAAACTCAAAAATTGTCCATCCTTGTTTTCCCCAAGCGCCATTAGCAGGGTAAACTTTGCCGGGTTTAAGATCGCAAAACACAGACTGGTCAATTTCAGAAAGCTTCAACGACATGCTGAGCTTATCAAAATCAATGGTCGCAAAAATTTTATTGCGCACCTTGTAAGCCTTTTTTTCAAAGTGAGGATGTTCTGAAACATCATCTAAAGTCAAGCATCGATTTTTAACCCACTCTGCGTTAATCATAACTATATTTTGTATAATTTTTGTGGATGTTGCTCTGCATAATTGAGAATCAAATTCAGTATATAACTATTTGATTGGTAAACGGACAGATTTTCTTTAACAGGAGCAAGGCCGTCGGCTAAATAGTTTTTATCCGTAAAATAACCCATTCCGTAAAATTTCCCTTTCTCTACAATGAGACAGCTCAACTCTTCTTCTTTTCTGCCATCATCAACTAAAGCAAAACTTGGTTGCATATTTTGCATATCTTCAAGCGCTGCATTCAAACGTTTGTTGTACACTGCTACGGTTTCTATCCCGCTGCAGGCGCCGAAACATTGACCATTCTCATGTGCTGTACACTTTGTTGCAGTTTTTTGCAAATAACAAAGCTTTGCGCAAAGTTGATATTTATCTACTAATTGATTGAGAAAATTGTAGCCTTCGAGCAAGTTATTGAAACTTTGTAGTGCTTTATTATTTTTCTTATGCTTGTCGATAGCCAATCGTAAATAACCATTCTGATCTTCAAAAACGTACAGATCATATTTATGTTCATAGCGTTTCATTGCCCGGTTATTCTCTGGCCAGAGTCGCTTAATTTCATTGGCTTCTAATATCAAAGCCATCAATTCTGTTCCGCAGGTTACATAGTCAACATGGTGTATCGTTCTTAAAAAATCCTGACGCTGTCTGTTTGGTTTATTGCCCGAAAAATGACTGATCACGCGTTTCTTCAAATCCTTTGCTTTGCCAACATAAACAATTTTCCCTTTATTATCTTTAAAGTAATAAACACCTGGTTGGTTTGGGAGTTTCATAATTACGGCCTTATCCAGGTTCGGCGGCAGTACCTGTTCTTTCGAGGTTTTCTTTAGCATTTCAACGATAACGCCTTCAACATCATGCTTCAATAATAAATTAAAAAGTATGCTGGTTGCGTCGGCATCGCCTGCGGCTCTGTGTCGATTTTGTATAGGAATTTGCAGTGAACTGCAAAGTTTACCCAAACTATAAGAAGCTTTACCGGGGAAGACTTTTCTGCTCATACGAACCGTACAAAGTTTTCTGCACTGCAAATCGTACCCGGCGGCTCCTAAATGGTACTTAAGAAAGGAATAATCGAAATTAACGTTATGCGCAACAAATACTTTGTCGTTTAATAACTGATAGATTTGAAGCGCCACATCTTCAAAAGAAGGAGCATCTTTAACCATTTCATTGTCGATACCGGTTAAAGCAGTTATATAATCAGGAATGTTGATCCCGGGATTAATCAGCGTAGCATATTGTTCAACAATATCGTCACCATCATGAATATTGATGGCAACTTCAGTAATACCATTTGCCGATGCATGGCCTCCCGTGGTTTCGATATCTACAACTGCGTATAACATTAAAATGATTTGAATACAAATCTATGCTAAAATAATTAGTATTTAAAATGCCTGATGAATATTTTTTAACAAAAAAAAGCGACTAACGTAATTAACGTAGTCGCTCTTATTTTTTGTATAAAATCAGTTAAAGTTTGCTCAATAACTTACTGAGATTCGGTTTAATGCCAATAGAAATCGGCACCGTGTTAAAAACTCTGTTTTGAATTTTACTAAAGCCGTACATGTAGCTAACTTCGGCAAATAAGTTGGCGCCCCCGATATTGTATTCTAAACCACCACCAGCTTCAACAATTCCCATTCCGTTTGTTTTATTATCCATTGTAACCTGTAAGGCCTGGGCATTTACAGCAGCTTGCGGTGTAAGTATAAAGCCGCCGCCACCTCCTGCAAAACCATAGAAAGCCCATTTGTCCACTATTTTTCTGTATCCTAAAGCTACATTTAAGAGATAGGTTGTTGAGCGACCTTTTTGCAATGTGTAGTTGAAACCGGCATCGGGTGTTATTTGATTGAATTCAAAAGCATGAAGACTTACTTTAGGGTATAGAAATAATCCACCTTTTCCCAGGCCTAAATTAATGCCTAATGATGTAGAGAATTTCGGTTTCAAATAGTCTGAACTTTCTCCAACAGGAAGGGCGAAACCGATTCCGCTCATTGAGTAAAGTTTATCAGGTCTGCCGCTTTGCCCTTTAGCGTTTATCGAAAGCCCCAAGATAAATAAAGCAATCGGCGTAAGTAATTTTAATTTCATATGGATTTTTTAATTTTCTGTTAATTTGTTCACTTTTTGAAGCATTGCGGCAATGTTAAAAGGCTTTTCTAAATAATCATCAGGATGATATTGTTGTGCGTTGATGTAGCTTTCATCGTATCTGGCCGAAGCCATAATTACTGGTATTTGTTCAGTATCAGGATTTGATTTAAGTTGTTTAAAAACAGCTCTACCATCCATTCCATTAAGCATAATATCAAGAATGATTAAATCAGGATTGAATTCTTTAATCGTTTTAAAAATAAATCTCGGCGAAAGTAAAGGGTAAACGCTAAAATGTTCGGCTTCTAAAGCAAGCTGAAAAACTTCTAAAATATCAGGGTCATCATCTACAATCAAAACTCTTTTCACGGTGACTTATAAATATTATCAAATAGATTAATGCTACTACAAACCATCGTTAAGAAAGTTTTAAAATAATAGTGTTTTAGAATGTTTTAAACAATGTACAGACAATTGAGTTTATAATTAAACGACAGCTAACTATGCCCGATTTAGAAAAGATACTTCTTGGAGATGAAAAATGGGGATTTATTCCTGAGATCGTACTTCGTACATTTATTATGTACATCATTATATTATTCAGTTTAAGGTTGCTTGGAAAAAGAGGCGTAAAGCAATTATCGGTTTTCGAGTTAGTGGTTATAATAAGTTTGGGCTCTGCGGCTGGCGATCCGATGTTTTATAGAGAAGTTGGTCTAGGATCGGCTATTGTAGTTTTCGCTGTGGTTGTGCTTTCTTACAAATTCACGTCTTATTTGGTAGGGAAGAGCAAAAGAATCGAAAAAATGATCGAAGGAACATCGACTTGTTTAATCAGAGAGGGCGAATTTTCTATTGAAAATTTTAAAAAAGAACCTCTTGCGCAAGATGAATTCTTTTCAGAACTGAGGCAAAAAAATATCACACATTTAGGGCAGGTAAAACTCACAATTATAGAAACATCAGGTGAGCTTAGCATTTTCTATTATGCCGACAGCGATGTGAAATATGGCTTGCCGATACTGCCTGATCTGTTTAATCAACGTTCTGAAGAAATTAAAGAAAGCGGAATTTATGCATGCTCTTTCTGCGGAAATACTCTAAAGTTAAATCCTGTCGCTAAACAAAAATGTCAGAAATGTGAAAAAACAAAGTGGGTAAAATCTATTAAAGAAACCCGAATAACATAATGGCATTATAAGATTGGTCGGGGATCAAACAATACCCGGAAATTTTTGATTTTCTCGTCCTCAAGTTGATACCATCCCGAAGCAAAAATCAGTTTATCGCCTATTTTAATATCGTACCAAACCGACACCTCATTATCATCAGCAAACATTTTCTTGATTTTATACTTGAACTTCATTTTACTCATATCTTCCATGTAAATGTCAGCTCCATTACGTTTGCCCATTACTCCTTCGAAAGTCATGTTGTCGGCAAGCTGTCTCCTAGCCGCATCAAAATCCTCGTTATTTAAAGCATTTATAAAATCTGATACAACAACTTTGGCGTTGTGATCGGCTAGTTGTTTTTCGCTTGAGTTCATAGAAAATGGTTTTATCTATAACTAACGGCCGTTGTTTACGATTGTTGTAACTTTATAATTCAAACGAAGTTGATCGGTCAAATTTTTTATTGAGCCATATATTCCATAAATTCAGACTTCTAACCAAATATTTTCCCCCTATGAAAGTAGATTACATCGCTTTATCTGTGCCTGTATTCTTTATTCTTATCGGAATAGAGCTTGCCTATAACTTTTATAAAAAGCTGAACTACTACAGGTTGAACGACAGTATTTCGAACCTAAGCCAGGGGATAGGGCAGCAACTAACAGGAATTTTCATGAAAACCGCTTTATTTTTCGGTTACAAATATATTTTCGAACATTGGCGATTTTTTGAAATGCCCAAAACCATTTGGGTATGGATTCTTTTGTTTGTTGGGGTTGATTTTTTCTATTATTGGTTTCACAGAATGAGCCATCAAGTTAATGCACTTTGGGCGGCACACATTGTTCATCATCAATCTGAAGAATACAATTTAACAGTAGCGCTCAGGCAAAGCTGGTTTCAGGGTTGGTTCAGCTGGGTTTTTTACCTGCCTTTGGCTTTCGCAGGTTTTGATCCGATAATGTTTTTAACCTTAAGCTCTTTCAATACTTTATATCAGTTCTGGATTCATACAAGAGCCATCAAATCGATGGGCTTTTTAGAATATGTTCTGAATACGCCCTCACACCATCGTGTTCATCATGGTTCAAACCCGAAATACATCGATAAAAATCACGCAGGTACGCTAATTATTTGGGACAGGTTTTTTGGCACTTTTCAAAAAGAAGAAGAAGAAGTTTATTATGGGATAACTAAACCTTTGGCAAGCTGGAATCCAGTTTGGGCTAACCTCCATTATTGGGATGATTTAGTTAGAACCGCTCGTAAATCGCCGAAAATCAGCGATAAGATTAAAGTTTTTCTAAAGCCTCCGGGATGGTTTCCCGAGCATTTGGGTGGTTTTCAATACGCTCCGGAAATAGATGTTAAAACTTATCAAAAATACAATCCGCAGTATCAATCGAAACTTACAGGATATGTTTTAATACAATTTTTAATTGCCCTAACTGCAGGTTCAATAATATTATTTTCTTACACTAAAATGAATTCGGTCTCGCTAATATCGGGTGCAGTTTTTACAATGTGTACGCTTACAACCTGCGGCGCATTATTAGAACAGAAAAGTTGGTTAGTGAAATTCGAATATTTTAGACTGGCACTCGGTTTAATATTGGTTTTAACCCTGAAATTTCCGGTCGGATATCAAGTAATATTTGCGGGCATACAGTTAATATCCGTAATTTGGTTTTTCAATTTGCAAAAGTCAAACCCCAATTCCGATGAAAACTAAATTGTTCTCTTTTATCTTTGCACTTATATTTGTTATCCAGATTTATGCAGAATCCGATGGTGACACTCAACTGCGTAATTTGTCTAAACCTTTAATTGCAGTTACGCTTTTGGTATGGCTTTACCTAAGCACAAATCTTAAAGGCAGGTTTCATAAGCGCATTTTTACAGGTTTAATTTTTGCGCTGGCGGGCGATGTTTTCTTGATGCTGCAATCAGGTCGGTCAAGTTTTTTTATATACGGATTAATCGCTTTTTTACTCTGTCACATTTTCTACATCAGGGCATTTATTTTGGATCACAAATCAAACCCTGGCCTAAAAAATGGTTTTTTTGTATGGGTTGTGGGTTTCTTGATAATTTTCTGTGTCGGCTTATTTTTTTACTTACAACCCTTTTTGGGAGCCATGCAATTTGCAGTTTTGTTTTACGCCATTATAATCACCTTTATGGCGATAATGGCTGTAAATAGATATGGTAAAGTAAATATTTTCAGCTACAAATTGATTCTTTACGGTGCTTTATTTTTTCTTCTATCAGATAGCGCACTCGCCGTAAATAAATTTGCACAGCCCATTCCTCAGGCTGGTGTTTTAATTATGGCAACTTACATGATTGCGCAATATTTAATCGTTTACGGAACAATAGAAAGGAAGTTGGTGGTTACGAAAACGGAGATTTGAGTGCCTCAAGCCATCGCAGGTTCTTCGTTATGTTCTTTTATGCAAGTCAACCCCCCCGGAAGAGCGGGAAGCAAAGCCCCGTGGTTGTGGCTGATCGCAGTGTTATTTAGGGGTTCAATGTATTGCCAATAAAATCCTCTCCTTTTCGAGAGGGAGACTACAAAATTTCCCTCACTTCTGCCGTTCAACGGGTGAGGCTTTATCCAATACAGTGAAAGCCTGAGTCAATCTTTCCCCGTTTTCGTCAACCAGAGTTAATAGATGTTTACCCGGTGCAGGGCTAACGGCCAATTGATGGTAATTAGTTGTTGAAGCCACATATTCATTATCAATATGCCAATAAATCTTTGAGTTTAGATTTCGATGTGCAGCGTTTAAAACAATTTTACCACGTGTTCCATCAAGTTCAAGTGGAATATATACGATGGCGCCATTTTTAGGATAAATCAATTCCATCACATTATTGCTTCCATTATTCTCGCAACCAGCCATAAATGGAGGTAAACTTTTGTAATCGCTGTTTTTAATTTTATAATAATATTCCATCGCCGGCGGCAAGATAAACCAGCTTTTGTGCTGCATGTTGGCTACGCTTTCGCATTGATCGGTAACGCGATATGTTCCGCTTCTATCCAAATGAATGAGTTTATGAAACGGGCAAATCGCAGTTTTCTCACCTGATGTTGGTACCGGTTCATCCATAACATCCGGGCAATTTTCGCCTGCTTTATAACCGCTCTGCTTACAAACTTTAATTTTTTTAAGCTTAGTTGTCGGGGTTTCGAACCATTTTCCTTTTGGTAACAACTTAAAAATATCAAACAAAACCGGTGCAGCAGCCTCAATTCCAACTAATCCGGGCCTGCCTTCGCCATCTGCATTCCCAACCCAAACACAAACTACATAATTTGGCGTAAGTCCAACTGCCCATGCATCTCGAAAGCCAAAACTTGTTCCGGTTTTCCATGCCACCCTTTGCGAGGACGAAAATTGCTCCCACAACCCCTCATCTCCGGGGCGCATTACTTCTTCCATGGCATTAAAAGTAGCCCAAATTGCACCATGATCCAGAAACGAAGTTCGCTGATAATCTTCTTTTACTTTTTCATCCGAAATAAAATAGGTTGCCTGTTTATAATCATCAGGATTATACAAACCTTTATAAGTGTTAAAATGGTTAAGTGTTCGAACCATTCCCATGTAAGTGTTGGTCAAATCCCACATTGTAACTTCACTGCCACCCAGTATTAAAGATAAACCGTAATGGTCTGCAGGTTGATTTAGAGTGCCTATGCCTAATTTTTTAAGCTTATCGTAAAAACGCTCATACTTATATTGTTGCAACATTTTAACTGCGGGGATATTCAGTGAGCGACTTAAAGCTTTATCTGCAGAAATGGCACCATCATACCCTAAATCATAGTTTTGTGGGGAATATCCGGCTATCTGAGTTGGAATGTCAGGGATCAAGGTATGGGGCAAGATAAATCCGTCATTCAGCATGCTCGCATAGAGGAGTGGCTTTAGTGTACTCCCCGGACTTCGGGGTGCTTTAATCATATCTACATGGCTCTGCAAATCGGCATTTTCAGGTTGATAGATATTTCCAACATAACTTACTACATTTCCTGTTCTTGCATCCAACACCAACGCGGAAATATTGTTAATGTCGTTTGCTCTATATCGGTTATTGTATCGCTTTAAAATCGAATTAATTTTGAGTTGAATATCTTCATTTAAAGTCGATTTAATTCTTGTAGAACTAATTCCCAGAACAGTTCGCTCGGCTTTGAAACGGTTGAGTAAATGTGGTGCGTTTTGTGGCAGGGGTAGAGGTTTGCCAGGAACAGGTTCGAGTTTGGAAAGATTGGCGGTAGCCTGGTCTATGTATTTCAGCCTAGCTAATTTATCCAGCAAATCGTTGCGTTTTTTTATTAAACGGGCGGAATTTTTCCCTGGATGAACCAGCGACGGACTATTTGGAAGAACAGCCAAAGTCGCCATTTCACCCCACGAAAGTGTCTTTGCATCGCGACCGTAATATCGCCAGCTCGCAGCTTCCAGGCCAACAACGTTACTTCCAAAAGGCGCATTCGCCGCATATAGTCCAATTATTTGTTCTTTTGAGCATTTAACCTCCAGTCGCAAAGCCAAAATCACTTCCAATAGTTTTTGCCAAATTGTTCGGTCTTGCTTACGGGATAGCCGAATAACTTGCATCGTCAATGTACTTCCTCCGCTCACAACACTTTTAGCATTAAAGTTTTGCCGCATGGCTCTACTCATGGCCAGAAAGTCTATTCCGAAGTGACCATAAAAGCGTTTATCTTCAAAAGCGATGATACAATTTTTAAACTTCAGAGGAACCGAATCGGCAACAGGAAAACGCCATTGCCCATCGCCGGCAATTGTGGCGCTCAGTAAATTGCCATTACTAGCCTCAATAACATATGAGGTGGGAGATTTAAAGAGTTTTGAGGGTAGTGAAAAAAGAAAAACCAAAAGCAGAACCAAGCAAATGCTATCGGTAATTAGAAATGCTTTTGGGATTTTTTTCATTGATTTGGGTGACCTTTTTTGGATTTATTTAAAGTAGTTGCTTTTCTAGTCGTATCGTCTT
>Ga0308164_10001317_pt1 | contig 29912 bp, 22 predicted proteins | sample PhyTR2_FD_201031 | JGI IMG/M metagenome (GOLD analysis project Ga0308164, IMG submission 201031) | Phyllosphere microbial communities from UC Gill Tract Community Farm, Albany, California, United States - DLSLT.R2 | ecosystem: Host-associated > Plants > Phyllosphere > Unclassified | place: USA... | reverse complement strand
CTTGGTGACGACTTCATCAGCGTCCAGACGCACATTCATGCGATTCAGACGGCAATGCACAGCCTCTCTGTCACCTGACGCCTATCCAAGCGGACAAAACGTCGTTACCAATATCTCCAAACCGCTTCTCAGTGAATGGCCGACCTACGGTGTACTGCATCCCCGAAGCCCTGCAACGATCCTTCGTGTCATTCAATGGATAATCCTTTATCCCTGACTGAAAAGTGAACGCCCCTCGCCGCCTGACTCAGTGGCTTGGGCCGTTGAGAACAAGCCTATGCAAAGCGCCCCACGTCTGCAAACGGCCCAAAAGCGTCCAACTCGTTCTGAGCGCTGAACAGCCCCAGATAGCCACCACCGTCTAAGTCTTTGATTCGTATGGGCAGGTTAAAAATCGACGCGGGTTATGACCCAATCGCTCTCATCGGCACGGGGCCAAACCAGCATGTTGAGGCGCCCATCTACCCGCCGTCAGGCAGCCTAATCCGCCAAACCCCAGAGAAACGTCCTGCATCCACCACCGACCCTGTCCTGCATGCCGACGCTGAGCCGCACCGGCGGTCAAATTTTTTCAACTGAATCAGTCAGCTAGGGTTTACAAGCGCATCAGACTCTATATACTCGCAGCCCATTACGCCGGTATAGCTCAGTTGGTAGAGCAACTGACTTGTAATCAGTAGGTCCCGGGTTCGACTCCTGGTGCCGGCACCATACAAGATTCCAGAGAAGGCTTTCAAAATCTCTGGAGCCCCCGAAAAACCCGCCTTCTGGCGGGTTTTTTCGTTTTGGGGTTCTGTCGGGTTACGTCAAAATCTGGTGGATTCCAGCCGTTTTAGGGGTAAGGTAATTCGATAAAGGGGGAGTACCCTTATGTCGCGCACCACTGCTCCACTCTCCGACTCGGCTTGCCGCTCAGCCAAGCCCACTGACCGCGCCTACAAGCTTTTCGACGGCGACGGCCTCTACCTTCTAGTCCAACCCAATGGCCGTAAAGGCTGGCGTTTCAGGTATGTAAAACCTGATGAACGTGAAGGACTGACCTCGTTTGGCAACTACCCCGTGGTCGGCCTCGCCGATGCGCGCAAGAGGCGCCTGGAGGTCAAGCGCATGCTGGCGGAAGGCATCGACCCCATCGAGTCCAAACAGCAAGCCAAGACGCAAGCCACAATCCGAGGCCGAACCTTTGAGCGCGCAGCCTTGGACTGGCACAAAGCGATGTCTGCCAAATGGGCTCCAGGCCATGCCAAGACGGTCCTGAGCCGTCTAAAAACCCATGTTTTTCCACTGATCGGTGATCGCGCTATTGTCGACCTAGACACTCACGACTTGATGCAACCTCTGGAAGCAATCCAGAAGCGTGGCACGATTGACGTCGCGTTAAGGGTACAAAATTACCTGCAAAGCATCATGCGCGAGGCGAAACGTGCTCGACAGATCGCAGCAAACCCTGCCTCCGACCTTGAAGGTTTGATCAAAGCGCCGAGGGTAGTGCACCGCCCAGCTTTACCCTTATCGCGTCTGCCTGAATTGCAGGAGCGCATCGACACCTACAAAGGACGAACGCTGACTCGGCTGACAGTCATGCTCTCGCTACATGTGTTTGTCCGCTCCAGCGAACTGCGCTTCGCCCGCTGGAGCGAGTTCGACCTCAAGCGCGGCACTTGGGAGATACCGGACACTCGACCCGCGCTGGACGGAGTACCCTTTTCAACAACAGGTACGAAGATGGCCGGGGACATCCACCTTGTACCCTTATCGCCGCGAGCCGTAACCCTGCTTGAACAGATCCGCACCCTCACCGGCGAATTCGACCTGGTATTTGCAGGCGATGCCAACTCGTCGAAACCGATGTCTGAAAACACGGTGAACAGCGCGCTTAAAAATATGGGTTACGACACCAAAACCGAAATCTGTGGCCATGGATTCCGCTCGATGGCCTGCAGCGCACTGATCGAGTCAGGATTGTGGCCCGAGACCGCCATTGAAAGACAGATGAGCCACAAAGAACGCAACAACGTCCGCGCAGCTTACATCCACAAGGCCGAATTCATTGAGGAGCGCAGATTGATCATGAACTGGTGGAGCCGGTAACTGGAGGCCAACCGGCAGGAGCATGTCACTCCACATGAATTCGCGAACCAGACCGGAGCGAACGTTACTCGCCTAAAAGCAAAACGTGGCGCAACCGATTAAGCGCTCGGTCTTCATATTTCGGTGATCCGGATGTCCACGCGGGCCCTTCTAAACAGGGCTGCAAAGCTGCCCTGTTTAGAAGGACTTATTTAGAAAATCTAAAAGATGACGACGCGCGTGTGTAAAGCTACCTATATCCACAACCCTAGACTCCTTGTAGCTGAGAGAGTCGCCCGCAACTACCCACAGATTGCCAAAAAATAGAAAATCGCTTTCGCTGAGGGCGCTCAATCCGAGCGATTTGCTACAAACAACCAGTCGGCGAGTCCCAATTGCGATTGGAACACATGCGCGCTCGGTACCAGCGCAGTTTCAATGCAAAAAACCGACGAAAGGTTTCGCGGGTTTGCACAGGCTTTGCGGTTCCCATGGGTTCCCCTGTAAACTTAATGGAATATTTTTGGCAAAGTGCAAAAGCGATGGCAACACTTAGAGAACCGTCACTACACTAGAATGCATGCGTTGCTACTACTCTAGCACAGAGGATCTGGTAAAAAACCATGCTGATTTTCATAGAGAAAACTCAATGAGCATAACAATCATCCACGTAACTGACCCACACTTCGGAAATGAACTTCCAACCTACAATCGCGAGCAAATAAAAAACGCCTTAATTGAAAAAGTCAACAACGAACAAGGACAAAAAATTCTAGTCATCAGTGGCGACGTGACTTTTAAAGCAAGGGCTCAAGGGTACGATGAAGCTACTGAGTTTTTTTCCAGCGTGATCGCTGAGTGTAATATTCCAAAATCACATATTATTGCCTGCCCTGGAAACCATGATATTTTTGTTGATACCACCTTTAATAAATTTGACAATTTTATTTACTCACTGCGTAAAGATGATATTTTTTCCGCCTCGCAAAAAAACGAATCGATATTAGAAATTGACGACATAATTTTCGTCACATCAAATTCTTCGCATCACCTCAATCACACTTACGGGCTAATCCCGGAGTCAACGATTGAAAAACTAAATACAGAGAAGCAGAGAATCCTGAAATTCAACCACAAAATATTCATCACGCACCACCACCTAATAAGTCAGCGAAACGGCGACATATCAACTATCAGAAATGCACACAAGCTCCTTTACACACTTGAGAATTTAGGTTTTGACTATGTCCTCCATGGACATCAGCACTCAAGTTTGGATTTGTCTTTTGGAGAATGTCGAACAAAAATACTTTCTGGACGTTCTTTAAACTTTCACGACAAGGGGTACCACAATGGATTTAGTGCAATCACAATAGAAACTGGTATAATCAAACGTTTTATTGCCACACCAGACAAAGATCCAACTAAGCTGATTTTCGAGGAGCTGAGATGAAGAGCAAGTTTATTGTGTTTGAGGGGATTGATGGTTCCGGTACATCTACACAGTCCGAGATGCTAAAAAAAGCGCTTAATGCCAAAAATATCAAATGTCATCTCACCTGCGAACCTTCAGCCGGCCCCATCGGAAATATGATCCGTCAGATTTTCAAGGGTAGGATTAACGTAGCCAAGGGTTCCAACCCAAACATCGACAGCGGAAATCTATTTGACGAACAAATGGCATACCTTTTCGCAGCTGACCGCCACGATCATCTTTACAACAATATTGATGGCGTATTTAAGCTAAAAGCCGAGGGTGCAGTTGTTATTAGCACCAGATATTATTTCTCTTCTTTTGCATACCACTGCTCAAACCAAGAAGATTTCAACTTGGTAAAAACACTGAACGCGAGGTTTCCCGATCCAGATTTGGTAATCTATCTAGACAACCCCGCCATAAAATCAATAGAACGAATAAATGAAAGGTCTTTTAAAGACGAATATGAGAACACAGAAAAGCTTCTGACAGCCAAAAACAACTACGAAAAAATCTTTCAAGAATACAAGGGCAGAACACTTAAAATAGACGCAACCGGGTCTATCGAGTCGATTCATAAACAAATTCTTTTGACAGTAGATACCTTAATTGAAAATTGAATACTTCGAAATCACCTCATTAGAGGATATTGTTAATCATGCATCTGGCGAAATTCCAGATGGTAAATTTATCATCAACTACATTTTACCTTTTTCCATTCCGATTGAAATTATAAAAGACAATCCAATTCGAGACGTATCGGACGAAGCTTTACTTTGGGCGAGCAAAGTACGCCCTGAGGAACTTCATATAAACCACGGGGAATTCATTGGCGATGGACTAGACCACATCATATCTCAGCTCACTCATAAAAAAACTAGTAATAGAGCAATAATATCGCTTATAGACCAAAGCAAAATATCTAATTCGGGCGACACCCCCATACCCTCTTTCATGGTGCTGCAATGCAACATTTACGAGAAAACCCTTTATTGCACTGCATATTTTCGAGCACTAGAAGTCACAACTTTCCTGCGCATAAACCTAGAAGAAATCCGACTCAAAATAGCCAGCATCTATGACGCCATCCCGGATTTTAGAACAGTAAACTTAACCATTTTTGCTTTCCGAGCCTACTCTAACAAAAATATAAATACACTAAAGATACCTTTGATAGATCGCCTCACCGAGGCAAAAATCCTGACAACATTAATCAGAAACCCTACAGAAATCTCTGAACTACTAAAACAAAAACGCAAAGACTCAACCGTAATTTTAACCGGCTCATTGGAAAAAATAATATCCTCCCTCAGCGAACTTGATGACAAGGAAGTATGTTTCAATCGAGTGCTAGCGCTACATCTCACAAAAAAGGCGCTCGCTACCGCTAACGATTTAAAAGAAAAACGCGCCGTAAACTCACACCACGACGACTTTGAAAAACTAAATAAAGAGCTTGAAGAAAATATTCTTGCAGTTTCCAAGGAAATTTATAATGCGTAAGACACTAGATGAAATAAAGTTAGCGCAAAAAGAGTTTGACCAAACTCATAAAGTTGGGGCCAAAAGCTTCTATACAGAAATCAATGAACAAAATATAAGTGAGCTTGAGCACTTAGCTGTATGTCTATCTGGAGAATTCGGTGAATTCTGCAACATTGTAAAAAAAATATCTCGGGGAGATTTCACCCTCCAAAGTGCAAAGACCGAGCTTAGCGAAGAGCTGGCAGATACTTTTATATACTTACTAAAAATCTCAAACCAATTAGATATTGATATCGAAACTGAAGTTCTCAAGAAAATAGATAAAAACAAAACAAGATTTTCGAAGGTGTAAATATGCACAGCTTTGTTGGAAGCGACTTAAATGACATATATTTAGATACCCTTATTTCCTGTCAGAGCCTTTGCTCGCAGCCCAGTACTTCCCGAGCGGGTGATGTATACGATTTCGGCCAGGCATATTTCGAGTTCGTTAACCCTGTCGATCAAATACTAACGCTAAGGAATAGAGGCTTTAATCCATATTTCGCCATCGTGGAAGCAGCGTGGATTTTAAGCGGGAAGAATTCGCTTGCGCCATTAAAAACAATGATAGCAAATTATTCTCAGTACTCAGACGACGGCAAAACTTTAAATGGAGCCTATGGCTTCAGAATGAAAAGATATTTCGGCCAAGACCAGCTTTCTCAATCAATAGATCATCTGAAAGTAAACCCCTCAAGCCGCAGGGCAGTACTAACACTATACTCTCCCGACGACTTAAATCGAAAGAACTCTTTAGATATACCATGCAACACCACAATATACCTAAAAATCAGAAACAATAAGCTCGACATAACTATCTTAAATAGATCAAATGATTTATTTATGGGCATACCTTACAACATCTTCGTATTCAATTGCGTACAAAAATACATAGCAAATCACCTTGATTTAGACGTAGGAGTACAACGACACTTTACCGATTCGCTACATCTATATAAATCAGACATTGAAAAAGTTGAGAAAATAATCCAGACAAACCATCAACATGAAATACTCAGCTGGAAAGCACATCCATCTCCAATTCATCTTTATAAAAGCATTCTATCCGAGCATGCCGCCATATCCGAACCATACTTAAATAACATACAGTGTCCCTATACTCGAAAAACATTTTCTGACTACTTCACATACAAAGCAAACAGAAGCAGTATTGATTTGATTCAGTCCTTGCCGTATGATAAGTTCGGTTTAAGCGTAAAACTATGGATCGAGTCACTTAATCAAAAGGCAGCATAACCATGCTAAGAATACCTAATATTCTATTAACCAGTGTTGAAGATTTTATTGATTGGTCAGTCGAACTGGCAGAGGAGCACATTAGCCAAGCCCCACGCATTAGAGAGGTAATCTTAAACTCAAACATAAACAACAAAGAATTTTTTTCAATTAAAGATGACAAGATCCTTATTCAATATGTGTTTCTCTGCTTAGCGTATGGACAGCTGGAACCAGGTGTTTACCAAGATCCTCATTACAAAAGCGTTATCACCACGAAGATTTCAACCATTCTCAAGCATATGAGTCTGGAAAATAAAGGAATCGCCTTCATTACTTCAATTGAAGAACAGGTTATTTCAGCACTGACCATCGCCACTGACATATAAAGAATCAGCTAACATGACGAGGAAGGCTTCTCCGATGAGGGGTGGATTTTGCGGCTCCCATGGATATCCATGTAAAGCTATAACGTCGTGCCCCACAAAAGTCGCTGATTTTCCCAAACGCATATTTTCATTTGGATGCACCCAAATTGACTTTTGCAATTTACCTACAATTGAATTTTCCCTCCCTTACTTCCACCATCTATGACGGATCAGCTTTGCGTCGCGCGGGCACGGGCCCTCAGGTGGTGATGCAGAAACTATTTCAGATGCTTCTCCCGCCAGACCCAGCGTAGCGCATTCCAACGGTCGTCAATCGCCTTGCACATCCTCTCCGCTTGCCTTGTATGCCGCTGCCGGATGGCCTGTGAGCTGGTGAGTACTAGGTTCAGGAATAGCGCCACATCGATGCGGTTATGCCCCAATTCGTGCCTGATTTGTTGTCGAGCGGCCTGATCGAGTATGCGGTTTTGCCAGTAGTCTTCGCCTCGGTTCGGGGTGAGCGCTCGGTCTTCATATCTCATTGATCCGCTTGTCCATGCGGGTCCATCCAAACAGGGCTGCAAAGCCGCCCTGCTTGGATGGTAAGCGCTCCATAAACCTCACTTGGCTAAAGATAGGTAAAGCGCTTAGCTGTGAAGTCGAGGTTCGCAGTTCCACGGCAGCAAGGCTTCGTAATCCTCTACCGATGTCGCCGTTGGCAAACGTTCAAGTGCGTGGCGCAGCCACGCATAGGGTTCCTGGCCGTTGGCTTTGGCAGTCTCGACCAGGCTGTACAGTTGAGCACTGGCCGTCGCGCCCTTGGGCGTGTCGCTAAACAGCCAGTTCTTTCTTCCGATCACGAAGGGGCGGATAGCGCGTTCAGCGGCGTTATTGTCGAGCGGCAGGTAGCCTTCCTCGACGTATCGCTCCAGCTTGCTCCAGTTACTTGCGAGGTAACTAATGGCTTTGCCCAGGGCATTCTGAGCGGTGACCTGTGGCTGCGTCTTTTCGATCCAGCTTTTCAACTGAGCCAGTATCGGCAGGCTATGTTCGTGACGGCCGTTTTTACGGTCAGCATCGCTACTGGCCTTCAAGTCGCGCTCGATGCCGTAAAGCTTGTTGATTAGATTCAGCGCGATATCCGCGCGTCCCGTTTTACCTTTGGGCTGCACTTTCTGTGCTTCAACAAACTTGCGTCGAGCATGAGCCCAGCAGCCTAAACGTTCAACTCCAGCTTGAGCGCCCACTGCGTTGTAACCGGCATAATCATCGGTCATGACGTAACCGCGATAGCCTTCAAGCAGGCGCGTCGGTACCTCCTGCGCCCGGCTGGTCGAGTAGTCAAAAAGGATCACCGGCCTATCCGGTGGGCCGCCGGTTTGCACCCACATCCACGACTGGCTGCTTGGCTCACGGTCAGGCTCTTTCAATACCTGCACGCGCGTTTCATCGCAATGGATGACACGGCTGGCCAAGAGGCTGTCGCGCATTAAATTCAGCAGCGGCTGGAAGTGTTCGCCGCACTGGATCACCCAACGAGCCAGGGTTTGGCGCGGGATATCAATGCCGTGGCGGCCAAGTACCTTTTCAAAGCGATGCAGTGGTAGACCATCGACGTATTTGGTCGTCAGCAACATCGCCAAAACGCTGGGGCTGGCCATGCTTTTTTCAATCAGTTGAGCAGGCTTGTCCGCAGTGACTGGGGCGGCTTCGCATTCACGGCAACCGTAGATCTTGCGCACATGCTTGATCACGCGGATCTGCATTGGCACGATCTCAAGCTGCTCGCTGATTTCCTCACCAATGCTGTGTTTACGGCAACCGCAGGCGCAGGTCAGTTCGTGCTCGGGCAGTTCGTGGATGACTTCGATGCGCGGCAGATCGGCAGGCAGCGGCTTGCGCTTGCCACGGCGCTTGGCGGGGGCGACAACCTCTTCTTCAGCGTTTTCGTCGATAGCTTCGACGACGCTTTCGGCTTCGTTGAAGAGCGCCAACTGCGGTGTGGCCGGATCGGCTGTTTGCTCGGACTTGCGTCCGAACAAGCGCTGGCGCAGCAATGCGTTCTCTTCTTCTAGAAAACCGACCCGCGACTGCATCTTCGCAAGCATTTGCTTGAGCAGTTGGAGATCGTCGGGAAGGTTGTCGGGCATGGATTTCATGCCCTGGATTATACCGAATCAGGCCACGAATCGCGGCGTCAAAACCTGATGGGGACGGTTACGCCAGAGGTCAAAACCGTCGAGCAGCCAGTTCAGTTCCTGGACGGTGAGGACAATCGCCTCGTCGGTGGCATCGGGCGATGTTTTGAATCGCTCCGATTCCAGGCGTTTGAGCCAAAGGCAGAAGCCGTTGCGCTGGTAAGTAGGCCGTAGGAGTTTCACCTTCAGCCTCTCGCAGAACCGTACGTGAGCCTCTCAACTCATACGGCTCCCGTTGCCCGGTCGAAACTCATTTCCATAAACATGCCAGTGCACGAACAACGATGGACAGGCTTTCTTAATCCGGTTGAGCCAATCAACACTGCGGCGCTTGTGCCCCGCCAGTGGTTTGTACTTCTGACGGGCCCAGCGTTGCAGCTTCAAGTCAAAGTGATTGAAGACCTTGCGCATGACCGTTTTGTAGAAAGCCCCATAGTAGTTCCACCACCCGCGCAGGGTAGCGTTGTACTGCTGTGACAACTCAAGAAGGCTGACCGGTGTTTGCCGCTGGATATTCCAGCTACGAGTTCGTTGACGCATTCTTTTTAACGCCTCATTACTGGCCCCGGGCAGGAAGCTGGTAAACAGGCGTCCATTATTGCCCCATGCCTCCCGTGGCCGGAAGGTGAACCCCAGAAACGTGAACTGCGTCGTTGGGTACGCTGCTTTGCGGTTACTGTCTTTGCAATACACAATCTTCGACTTTTCCGGGTGCATGGTCAGCAGACATACTTCCAACCGTGCCTTGATTGCCGCCATGACCTCACACGCCTGCTTTTCGCTACGGCAGTGAACCACCGCATCGTCGGCGTAGCGTGCAAATGGACAACCTGGAAAAGTCCGTTGCATCCAGGCATCGAACGCATAGTGCATAAACAGATTCATCAATAAGGGACTGACAACCCCACCTTGGGGTGTACCGCTTTCACGCGGAACCTGAACGCCGTCAGCAGTCTCAAACGGCGCTTTAAGCCACCGTTCGATATACAACAGAATCCATTCATCCTTTATGTGATGCCTGACCGCTTTGAGCAGCAGCTCATGATCAATGTGATCAAAGGCTCCCTTGATATCGAACTCCACCACCCAATTGATATTCCAGCAACGCCTACGAGTGATCTCCACTGCCTGTTTGGCTGACTTTCCCGGCCGGTATCCATAGGAATCCGGATGGAACAGACAGTCCAGACTCGGCTCTATAAGCAACTTGATGGCGGTCTGAGCCACCCGATCGGCTACTGTTGGAATACCCAGCTTGCGTTTGCCTCCTGATTGCTTCGGAATTTCCACCTGCCGAACCGGTGGCGGAAAATAGGAACCCGACGACATGCGGTTCCAAACCTTGTAAAGGTTCCGTTGCAGCTTCTGCTCGAACTGGGCAATAGATTGTTCATCTATCCCAGCGGCTCCTCGATTGGCTTTCACTCGCTGGAAGGCCTCCCAAACTGTCAGCTTGGAAATGCTGTACGACTTTGCTGCGCTCATGCCGCTCTTCCCCGCCGAAGCCGGTTGACGACATAAGCGAGCTGGGCAACGCCATCCCTTCGCTCCACTCTCATTACAAGAACTTCATCACTACTACGAATGGCTCCGCCCCTCGGCCTTTGCATCGGTATTCTTCCTTGCGGTGGTAGCCGCTTGTCATTTCCCTTGGCATCAAAGACGAGGTTCTCACGTTCCATATCAAAGCCTGTATTGAGCTCATGCCGCCTATACACCGGCTGCCATCTGGACAGTAGACAGGTATCTTCCAGACTAATCCCGAGGCTACTGGGCGACCTCGGTTTTGACAGCACTTGGATCCTTAACGATGCGTCTTCGGACGGTTTGCTTTCGCTCATCTTCTCAATACGTACCTGACGCCGTTATCGGCGCCTTTTCCAGCGGTCGCTCACCACCACGCCTTTTGAACGCAGCAGCACCGGGCGGTTTGAAGCCAGCTCCTGCAAGCAGACTCCGGGAGGCCTACTCCCATCTTTGATACAGCATCGCTGGCTGACGCCAGCGTTCGTGACACACCCCAGTACAATATTTTCACTCGGTTGCGCGGCTTGTTGAGGAAAACAAAAAGTACCGGGTCGAACACGGCAACCTTGATATCCAGTTCGACAAGAGCAGCCAGTCCGTCGATGGATTTTCGAAAGTCCACAGGTTTGGGGTAGAGGTACACTTTTTCGACTTTGGCGTCGGGTCGCATCATGGTCGATGGGCTCCTGAGAGAATCGGGAGCCCAGCATCTGGCATTAGCTTAGTGCTTTGAATGTGAGTTTTATGGAGCGCTTACAAAATCAGCATATCTGATGGCGTAGGTCAGGACGCTTGGATGGCATCGATGAGTGTCCATCTTGGGGCACTAGCGGCCCGTTGACCACTGTCCGCTCCTGGCCGATTTCTGCCCGTCGTGACCGACCGGAGTCGGCCGAGGCTGTGTAAAAACGTTTTAGAGCAAGTTTTACGGCCAGAACCAGAACGAAATTCGCGTTCCTTCGCAAATTTCAGGTCTGCTGATTAACCAAGCACTGGCAGATTTTACGTAGCAACGCAGACTTCAAAACGGCACCTGCGTTTTTACACAGCCTAGACCCGAAGCGGACGCTCAATTTAATTTGCGAGACAAAATTTATTATGTACACCAGCTGAGCTAGACCTCCTCAACATCTTCTTTCATGGCAGCCTTATATTCCTCCCAAGCCTTCATGTTTGTAGCCTTAATATTAACTTCCAGATAATTTTTTCGCAGATGCGCAAGTAAACCCTGTAGTGCAGCATGCATTTCGCTTCTCGCACTCTCTATTTCGTCCCAATCCATCTGCTGCCCCTTATCTAGGGGCGCATCGCCAGGATTGCTAAAAATATTTCGACCATCTGAAATTCGATTTCCCGGAATATTTCGATATCTAACACCGAATCTTAATGTCATTTGCCAAGCATGGAAAAGCTGCGCCACCTGCTCATCTAGCTTCTCGTCGTATAGGCTGAAAAGGCTATTAGTGGCGACCCCCTTGAAATTTTCCCAGAAGAAAAAAATCCGATCACTAATACAGCGAGGAATTTCCTCAACATGATCATCCAGTGATGGCAGATGAAGTGTAGACATGAGCCAATTCATATTTTCCACATCACGCTCATGCTGTATCTTTTCTATTGACAGACCACGCAGCTCAACTGGCGTTTTAGGGTTCTTCTCGAAGATCGCTTCGATCGCCACCTCAAGGAAATCGACAAGCTTTTTATGCTCTATTTTAGTCCCCTCCTCCGAAAGTCTGTAAGGGCTCGCTCGTTGCTGAATTAAATCAAATGGCAAGTCCGCCGGAAAATTCCCAAAATCTTGATTGAACAACAAAACAATGCGATCCCAGCCAAGCTGGCTTGCTGCGTAACCCAGTTCATAACTAACATTGGGATTAGGGCATGGGCGAGGAAAACCTTTCGGTGTGATAGTCGTAATATCAGCTATAAACGCATCCGAGCATTCAATTTTTTCCAGAATTTTAAGCGCAATATTAGGGCTTCCTGAGGTGTCTCGAGTTGCCTCATCAGGAATAAATTTCGTGCCTAGGTGTTTCTTCTCCAGATTCTTGGCTGCCTCCTTGATCGCATTGCGAATAGCATTAAGATTGGTCTTGCCGGGTAAATCACTCTGCCACGAATAGAAAACTCTAAAATCCTTTATTTCACTCATTTGATATTATTTCCTTACTGATGCGCATGGATTTATTCTACATATTACTAGCCAGATATCAGGCAGCGATTTTTGGCTGCCTTGATAAACCTTACTGTTCGCCTACAGCCGATTGCTGCCTCTGGTTGAGGCGGCTAACGACCAAACTTTCACTTGCTCGTCATCAGTGCGCAAAAAACGAGAGAAATTATGAATGTGTGTCATCCTAGGGTATCTCCTTGCCTACTGTGTCATGTCAGCGCCCACGAGTGACTGACGCATATCGGTGCGCCATATAGGATAACCCATAGGGTGGAAGCTGGCGGATAGGCGATTGGGCTTGTAGATAGTCTGCTTTGGCCAGAAACGCCCATCTCCCGGTGTCTGGCTGATTTCTGCCTGTCACCAAGGTCAGTAACCGACCCCGAGTGGCTTGTCGCACGACCGAGAGAAAATGGTCAGAAGGCGTCAGTAGTTTCAGTGATAGCCTTGCGATAGTATCGATGAGACACGCTGGCTTAAGCGTATACCCTAAATAATTGAGAACAGTTATGGATGCAAGGCATTTGTCGACTAACTGTAAAAAGGAGGCTATCGCAGAGTGGAAAGTACTGCTGCAGAACGAAAGCTCTCTGCTTGGCAGCCCAGGCGCCCACCACAGGGTCCTGCTTAAACAAGCTCATGCATTGTATCCATCCCAAGTGATCAATCACAATCTTGGTGGTGCAGACTGGAGTAAACCGGATGATTTATAAAAAGGGAGAACTAAAGATGCCACAAGAACAGTGTTATATGTGCGATAGCGAAGCAACATCGGTAGAGCATGTGCCTCCTAAGTGCATATTTCCAGAATTTAAAGACGCAAAGAAAAACCATAGAGTCAATCTGATAACCGTTCCTTCATGCGATGAGCACAACGGCAAAAAATCTCTTGATGATGAGTTTCTTATGATCAGTATTGCCGGAATTATCGGAAATAACTCCATAGGATATGAGCATTACAATGGAAAAATCCAAAGAGCACTTAAGCGAACATCATATAAATTGTTGGAAAAGGTCTTCCTCAAGAAGCAGTCTTTTCGGATAGGCAATGAAAATAAGTTCCTAGAAGTTATTTTTGGCACTCCTGATTATGCAAGGCTTGTTAACTGCTTTACACATATAGCACATGGTATTTACAGGTACCATTTCCAAGAAAATTTTCAAGGTGAGTTAAAGCCTTTCCTCGGTTTTCTACACTCGACAGAAAAAAATCCGAAAGTATTTAAAGAGTTTATCGCGCATAGGGCAGCCCTCGACTTGGAGGGCAAGACAATGCATGGAGACAATAAAGAGGTTTTTTATTACCAATTTGCAGAACCGGATCAGTTTGGAATATTTTTAGTGCGGCTGTGTTTTTATGAAAACGTTAATATTTACGTCTCTTACATGCCTACTGGCTCAAAAACACCTTCCGACCTTGCAATGGAATTGATGAATCGAGGAATTAAAACAATTATCCGAGTAGGCGACATAGAATACGAGTTCAACTGACAGACGTTAATTCCGGCATTAATTCGGGTGAATAATTCGGGGACAGACCACGATTACTGGCTTAAATGAATATGCAGACACTAAATTAATCGTGGTCCCCGTTTTTCCCGAACAGGTATCTCCCGAGGGCAGCCGCAATCTACTTGCACCGACCGAGGCCTACCTCGATTTCAATCGCAGCGTCGTACGCTCGGCGCGAACCATCCTCCAGAAACACCACCTCAAAGGCTTTTATGTGCTACGTGCAGCCTATGCCTGCGAACGCTATGAGCAGATCACCAGCCACCAAGCGTCCATAAACGGTGATAAATACAGTCAGATCGACCCGCACCTCGATCAAGGAGCCCGCTTAAAAATCAGCTATTAACTAGGTCACGGTCGGATGGACGTGGTATCTGCCTACATTGGTAGGTCGAACATGACAAGCAATTCGATATGGAGATATTTTTGGCCGAAGTATTGACTGGTGCTTACTCCACACGCCAGCGTCATGTTCGCCAGGCTGAGGTAATTCGAGCAGTTATAGCCGAACGCTGGCATCTAGATAGCCCATGGTGCTGGCAAAAAAACACATCCATTGGTTTTTGAATTGCCACCTAGCCTCGTGCTCGACATTGACACGCTATTATCTGCGGACCGTCCACCTACTCACTAAGCGTTTAGGTAAACCCTGGCAGGTCCGCGTCTAGACAAGCTTAAAATCAGATATTTAGCACATTTTCATTGTAGAACGGACCAACTCCATACTCATCGTTATTAACATCATCTAAAACCATGGATGTACAATAAATAAGTTGAAAGCCAGTTCGCCCTCTGAACATATCAATTAAGGTCTTTTGAAAGAGGCGACTTCGATATTCCGTCATCCCGCCATTCTCAATAGCATCAAGCATCATAAACCTAGGAAGCCTATAATTTGCATTTTCAATAGACTCTACAAGCGCAGATACATTCAATGCGTTTTTCTTAACATAGTTTGAGCTACCTGAAAACTTAACTCGACCATTTACCAACATACGATCTTTGGCAAAATCAATCTCAATATCTTGTACATTTGCCTCTTCGAAATCTTCCTCATAAGAATTTCCATCAACACGGCGTTCCTCACTTAGAATAGATACGACATTTTCGCACAAGCCCAAATAAATATTCTCGCGCCGCTTTTTATTTCCAGCCTGAGCAGCAAGTAACATCTCCCGAAGATCACTTATGACAGTGGATAAATGTACCTTCTTATTTTGGTTACGATTTAACTCATTAATCACGGCGATTTTTCTTTCCGCCACTGCGTTTTGGGATTCGAGGTAGCCAATCTTTCGAGAGTTATTTATCAATTCAGCAGACACCGTACCTGCCTGCTTGGCTAAAGAAGTTAGCTCGACTTGTGATCTTTGCATATTTATCTGAGCAATTTCAATGCTCGATAAAAGCCCCATCTTATGTTCAATATAGTCATCTTGGACATTGTTATTATTCTCAATCTGGAAATCTAACTGATTTAGAAGCTCCATATAGTTGTTAGCGCCACTGCTATCTTTGCTCGGAACTTTACACAAATGACAGTAACCGTCAACTGCCTCAGCAACCGTCTCCAAGCAGCAAGGGCATCTAGTATAATTCACCGTACCAATCGCCGCATATGCAGCTTTTGATTCAAGCAAGGCCTTCTTACGAAACAAAAGTGATTGCTCGAACATGTGGCAGTCTGCAATTTCTCCTTCAAGCAGAAAAAGATCTTGACGGAATCGTTGCAGTTGATTGTCGTAGTTAGCCACAATAGCTTCTACTATTTTATAACGTTCTGAGCTTTCTCTCAGCGCAGCATCAGAACTTAAGATGATCGGCGGCTCATTCGAAAGCCTGATTATCTCTTTAATATTCTCACCAATGATTTGGTTGAGCAATTCAGGAGTCAAACTCGAATCGTCTCCTAGCACTCGATACATCGCGATAAGATCCGCATGAATGCGCTCAAATTCACGCTCAGCCACCACTAAATCCTGACGAAGCCTATGAGTATCTAGGTTATCTAAACCTAATAAGAACTCAGCGATTGCAGTTCGTATTCCCTCACTATCTGCTCTGGGATTATCTTCAGTACGAAAAATTTTCGTCGAGCCAGTTTCCTGATCAACGTATAGAAAACGAAGTATTTGGTGCATAGTCAGATTGGCATAATCATCCGTTTTATGCGAATCCCAACCTAGCAACTCAAACATTTGTTGCGAGAACGACATTTTGCCATCTGATTCATTCCTACGGGGCCCGTATGTTTTCCAAGCCTCGAGCCCCATACTCTCATCATCATATGTTCCCTCCCGAATGGATATAGGAGGAATCTTTCCTTTGAGAATATCTCTTTTCAAAGTAAAGACATTACCATTGACTGCCAACTCACAAAAAATAACGTCGCATTTGTCCGCAGGATGAAGCCACTGATTTTCTTTAATCTCACCTCCCAGCGCATAAAATAGGAGCTCAAGGATTGTGGTTTTACCTACGGAGTGGTCACCCCTTATAACATTTATCCCCTCATGAAAACGCTCGTCATATACGCGACGACCACGGTACGTAATTATAAGCCGCCGTACGAACAAAGTAGATCTAGTCATATCTATATTCCATCAGCCCACTTCGAGCTTTAAGTCCATTTTTGCCGTGAAGCACTGATTTAGACATATAATTAGTAACTATATCGAAAGCAACAGATCGAGAAAACTCATCTGCCTCGCAAAAAGCGATCAGTTCAACGGGGACATTATCAATCAGCAAACGAACCTCGTCAGAGCCAACCTGAATTAGTCCTTTCTGCGTTAACGAATGGACCGCCGAATCCTGAATCAAGCTTAACTCATGAAATAACAGCTGAGGCGACGTAGTAATCTCAAAAGGATCTGCCAACTTCATTATATAAGATGACCGCCTATTAAGTGGACGCGGCAACGGATTGATTTTTTTCAGAAGATGGGGATATAGATAATAAAAATCCAAAAGCCGGAGCATACTAAAGTTGGGGGAATCACTATCAATAGATCGAAGTATGTTAACCAACCTATAACAGCAATGATTTGCGTCTGAAGCAGGATGATAAATAAGCATCAGTTCCACACTACGTGACATTTATCAGTCAAAAAGTAGATCATGCCATCAATAACGTCGCTCGATATCATCCCCCCTGCCAGAGCGACCTCTTGATAAAGCGGCTCTACGATCGTTGCATTCAACATCAACTTTACATCAACTTCACTTGCCCCACACCTAATCATGGGCAAAACATTGTTATTAAATCGAGTCAATATAGTTCCAAGCACATAATTAAAAATAACTTGGTAAGACCTAACATTTTCAAACCTAGCTATCATTCTAGCCGCTTTATTATTGGCAATTCGTGCTTCATGCAGATATCCCAACCTGTTTGCGGCATCAAGTTTAGCCTCAAGACCGACTACTGGCCTCGACTCTTCGTTTTTTATTCTACTCTGGAGTTCTTCTAACAAAAAAACATAATGCGGATCATCTTCCTTTAGTTTTTCGTGCTTTTGTATCAACACCCCTAAGGCCTGCGCACCTAAAGAAATATCAAACTTCGGCAACTGTACAACCGTACTACCGACGTTCATACTCCCAAACACGGTATTATGTTCTATCTTATTGTCAGAAACGACAACGGCCCGCGAAGCCGCCGAGATATACTTCGCTATCTCTGCCTGACTCTGATTCAACCCAGAAACCAATACGAGCTGCTTATTATCATCAGACACAAATTACATCCCGCCGATGTTCATGTCTTTTTTAACTTTATTCCCTCGCACCTCATTATTTTTTATCTCGGCGCTACCAACCGCAACATTAAGGTTTTCACCAACTTCGTTATCAACGATTTTGTTGCCTGAAAGGACACCGCCTTTTTTTCTATTACTAGCGCGAATCCAAAGCACTCCCATCGAGATACAAAATAGAAAGACCACTGCTATAACAATCAGATTTAACAACAAGCTAGACTTGAAAATCGCAGATTTTTCTAAGATAAGCGATATCATGGAGACGAACGCCCACGTAGCTATGACTGATGGCCCGCCGACTTTTAGAGCAATTTTCCAATCCATAAAAACTCCCGTGATGATCCTTGCCAAATCTATCCTATCGCTGATTGAAGACCATTTGCCCCTGGGTAAGGGCACGGCCGCGCGAGATGAAGATCTAATGTTGTTCGTAAATAATGCCCGCAAGCGCAGGCGTAGCGCTGTAGCTCCACCAGATTGCCTAGCTGCACAGCGGTGACATCGAAACGCTATCAACGAAGATTTCGCTTGTCCACATCTCATTGGTGCTGCTACGGAATCATTTGGGAGTTCTTCAGAATCCGCGCAGGCCGGAGAAGATTATGGGTAGGCCAAGCGCTCCCAATCCGCTGAAAAAACTCTCGATCTATTGGTAGGATACTTTTAGAGGTAGCGCCGTTCTTCTAAAGTAAAATATCTGATTAAAATCAGCTTGTTACCTATTAATTCGACTCCTGGTGCCGCACCATATGCAAGACCGAAGAAGGCTCACCGAAAGTTGGGCCTTTTTTGTTTGTGGGGTTTGGAAGCCCGCACTGCGGCGAAGGACCACCCAAAGCCTTCTCCCCATCTCGTACCAAGCCTCGGCCACGTTACAACTTCACATAAGCGCAGCGTTGACGCGCTTTTACACGCGCCTATAATCCACCCCAACACACCCGCCAAGCCTAGGTTGACCCAGTCAACAAGCTCAAATCGTGCGGGTTTTTTTTGCCCAGAGAAAACTACATGTGTATCCGACAGTAGACAGCGCGGGTTTCCTTCTTCGATCACAGCTAACGACCAGACCTCTTTTGTAACGTCTCTGATACACCGCCCGTCACCCCCTCCTAAAGCTCCACCCCCACCCCGTCGATACCCTGTGGACAAACACAATCATGGATCGATGAATATGCTTATCTCCCTAACCCCAACAAACCCATCCGCTATTCCATCCATCGTCGCCAAGCTCACCCCCTCTGACGTCAAGCTCACGCCTCAGCCCATGAGCGATGCCGCGAGAGAGGCGTTGCTGAATGCCAAGCCGATCGTGGTTTCGCCTCCCGTTGTGGTGCCCCCGACCACTACTGGCCCCATCGTAGTGATCGACACGGTCATAGGGCCTGAGCAGTCGCCGGATTTTCCTCGACTGGCGGAATTGAATAAATCCATCACTGCGCAGATGAAGGGCTCGTTCGAGGACTTCAAGGCTGGCTTGGCGTATCTGTATCCGGACCTGGCTGACAAGAAGTTCGGTTTCACGGTGCAGGAAGATGGCACCCTGAAGGCGATCAACAGTTCCGGGCAGTTAAGTGATTCCGATATGGAGCGTTTGAATTCGCTGTTGAATGCTTCCAGTGATCTGAAGTCAGCAGCGGTGGCTTATCGCGATTCGGCCATTGATATGGTGAATGCGGATTCCGCTTTTTCGGGCAGCTACCTCGGTATGTACAACCTGACCAAGGAAAACTTCGCCAATACGCTCGACCTGGGGGCGCTATTGATCCCCAAGACCTCGACTCCTTCCAAGGAGCAGTTTGACGGGATGTTCTTCAATCAGATGGCTTCAAAGGCTGAGCGGGCGACGCCGGAAGTTCTCACAGCGAGAATGGAAGCCCGTTCGAAGGGTTTTGCTGCCACGGCGTGATCGCCAGCACCTGATCCGCTTTATATCAAGCTCCAGACCGGCGCGAGGGTGCAAGGCACCCTCGCGCACTGTCAGCCCAAAAAAAATAAGGCAATCTCAAATGTGGCTCAAACCTGTTGCACTCGCAGTACTGGTGCTACCACTGGTCACGGCTTGTTTCGGCAAGCCATTTCAGCCCCCCACTGATGAGGTGGAACTTTGGAAGAAGCCTGGCGAGGACGAGCGGCAGGTGCTCTCCTCGATGTTGGCGTGCGGCTCAAAAAACCGCTACGGCCTTGATCACAAGGCCACGCTCGAACAGAAAGCAGAACGCTTCGAGTGTATGAAGCGTGCAGGCTACACCCGCAGCGATGGCTTTGATCTATGCGCGCTTGACACTCGGCATGAGCTTAAAGCCTGTTCATCGGCACGTTGAGGCTAAAAAGGAAGCGACAATGATCGTTTTAGGGATGCTCCGATTAACTTATCGCACGCTCGCGGCAAGTCGAAACGTCCCCCGATACTCGTCGCATTTGCTGAAAACGGCCTGATATATCGTGCACTGAGGGCGTTTTCGCCCGGCTCTCCGTATTAAGCGCGCAACTTACCCATACCCATCAGTTGTTTTCGAGCCATCCATAGGTTCGACAGGGAGAACAGCGTAGTCAGCTGAGCCGTGGTTTTCATCAGCACGACCTTGGCCCGTGTCTGAGCTTTGCAGTACTCGATCTTGCGCTTGGCCTTGTAGAGCACGCTGCGTTTATTGAGCCTGGAATACGTGCTGCGCCACGCCGCGATTTGCCAGATGACCTCACGACTTTCATGCTCTTCATGCTTCTTGACACTGGTGTATCCAGCGTCTGCATAAACCGCGTTTTCTTCGCCATGCAACAGCTCGGCGACCTGCGTGACATCGGCCACATTGGCTGCAGTGCCATGAGCATGATGAACCAGTCCCGACTCGACATCGGCACCGATATGCGCCTTCATGCCAAAGAGGTACTGGTTACCTTTCTTCGTCTGATGCATCTCTGGATCGCGCTTTCCTTTCTCGTTCTTGGTCGAGCAGGGGGCATGAATGATGGTGGCATCGACGATGGTGCCCTGGCGCAGCGACAGGCCTTTCTCTTGCAGATAACCGTTGATGACCGCGAGGATTGCAGGTGCGAGCTGATGCTTTTCCAGCAAGTGCCGGAAGTTCATGATCGTGGTGTCTTCCGGGATCGGCGCACTCAAGGTCAGGCGTGCAAACTGGCGCACAGCCCTCGCGCAACACTTCTCCGGCCTAATCATTCATGCAGACCTGACGACCGAAATGCCGACATCGCCGGATTGTTCCGCCTAGCGTTCACGACATATTTGTGAAGACGTTCATGTTTGTATCGATTTTTTTACACATCCAGAAACTTTTTTGAACTTCGGGCCTCTGTTGTGGGCGCGCTGTAGGATTTTTCCTAATCGCTGACGGCGATTACCGCGTGCACTCTTTTATTCATTGCTTCAGCACTTCTGCTATCAGCAGCGGGCCGAGCCTGTGTACCCACTATTCAGACCTCAGGGAAGAGACATGCCTCCAGTTGCACGCGCGCGAACGAGCAAACCAGACAGCGCTTGTTCTTCCGCAGGTTTCTCACGCCGGTCTTTGCCCAAGGCTGGACATCTCGCGTTGCTTTCTCTGGCTGCGTGGATGACCGCTGTGAGCAGCGTTGCTCAGGCGGCAGGCCCTGAAGAGGAGCTGCTGCGCCAGCGTGAGCGTGAACGCATACAGCGCGAGCAACTGGAAACACGACCGGATGTGCGCCTTCAGGCTCCCGTGGTGGATGAAAGCGGTAAGCGTTTGCCCGAGAAAGAGAGCCCCTGCTTTGCCATCAACGACATTCGTCTGATTGGCGAAGCGTCCGAGAAATTCCAGTGGCTGCTGCGTGCTGCAAACCCGAAGGAAGACCCTGCGATAGGTCGCTGCCTGGGCGGTGCGGGCATCAACATGACCATGAAGCGCATGCAGAATGCGGTCATCGAGGCGGGTTATGTCACGACTCGCGTGCTTGCCGAAGCTCAGGATCTGAACAGCGGCATTCTGGTGCTGACGCTGGTGCCGGGACGTATCCGCGAGATTCGTTTCGCCGAAGGCACCAGCCGTCGCGCCAACCTGTGGAACGCGATGCCTGCCAACCCCGGCGATCTGCTCAACCTGCGCGACATCGAGCAGGCGCTGGAAAACTTCAAGCGTGTGCCGACCGCCGAAGCCGATATTCAGATCACACCCGCTCGAGCGGCGGATGCCAAGCCTGGCGAGAGCGACGTGGTCATCAAGTGGAGCCAGCAGTTCCCGGCCCGCGTCAGCCTGTCCATCGACAACTCGGGCAGCAAGACGACCGGCAAGTATCAAGGCAACGTCTCGCTGTCGCTGGACAATCTGCTGTCGCTCAACGATCTGTTCTACGCCAGCATCAACCACGATCTGGGCGGCGGTGAGTCAGGCCATAAAGGCTCTGACGGCAACACCTTCCACTACTCGCTGCCGTTCGGTTATTGGCAACTGGGTTTCACGACCAGCGAATACAACTATGAGCAGTCGGTAGCCGGTGCGTCCCAGACGTATCAATACCGGGGCGAAAGTCGCAACAACGAACTTCGCCTGTCGCGCCTGCTGTATCGCGATGCCGTGCGCAAGACCACCGCTTGGGGCAGTTTGTGGACGCGCTCTTCGGAAAACTTCATTGACGACACCGAGATCGGCAACCAGGACCGGCGCATGGCGGGCTGGCAGTTGGGCCTTGATCATCGCGAGTTCATAGGTGCTTCGATTCTTGACCTCGGGGTTGCCTATCGTCGCGGCACCGGCGCGCATGACTCGCTGCGAGCACCTGAAGAGTCGGTGGGCGCAGGTACATCGCGCTCGCAGATCATCACGGCCGACGCTCAGTTGCAGGTGCCATTCACGATCAGTGATCAGCGCCTGCGCTACATCGGCGCCTGGCGCTCGCAGTGGAACCGCACGCCACTGGTGCCGCAGGACCGCTTCCAGATTGGCGGACGCTACAGCGTGCGCGGGTTTGACGGGGAAAACATTCTGTCGGCAGATCGTGGCTGGACGGTGCGCAACGAAATCGGCCTGGCGCTGGGGCAGACCGGTCAGGAGCTGTACACCGGCGTCGATTACGGCGAAGTCAGCGGGCAGGCCAGCGAGTTCCTGATCGGTAAGCGTCTGGCGGGCGCCGTAGTGGGCGTGCGCGGAGGTTACAAAGGTTTGTCGTATGACTGGTCAGTGGGCACGCCGCTCAAAAAGCCGGATGGCTTCGAGACGGCCAATGTCACCAGCGCCTTCACCGTCATCTGGTCATTTTGAGGTCATCCGATGCTATTCGACACGATTGACCTCATCGCGCCCGGCCTGATCGACGAGCCTTGGAACGAAGCCACGGTACTTGGCTCCGTCACCTGGCTGTGGATGCATTCCGCCGCGCATCGCGATGCGCCGCTGCATGCGTTACCAACGCTGCTGCTGCCTGCCCTGAAGCATCGCCAGTTCGTATTGGGCACCGAACACGGCAAGCCGGTGTTCTACCTGTCCTGGCTCAACCTGGACGAGGCTGCGGAGCGGCGTTACCTGCAGCAATCGCCGCTGAGCATGGCCGAGACCGACTGGAACAGTGGCGACCGTCTCTGGCTCAACGACTGGGTGGCGCCCTTTGGCCACACCGCCGTGGTGACGCGTCTGCTGCAGCGCCACCTGTTTACACACCGATGCGGACGCGCGCTCTACCACCGAGGTGACGAGCGCGGCCTACGGATCAAGACGTTCCAAGGTATCGGGGTTATCCCGGAACAGGCCAAGGCCTGGTTTGCAGCTCATCCGCTGGCAACAGCGATATAACTTCAATCCTGGTTTCTGCGGGGCCTGCTCCGCAAATGGAATTGCAATGAACAAGCATCTGTACCGAATCGTTTTCAACAAGGCCCGTGGCCTGCTGATGGTGGTGGCTGAAAACGTCGCCAGCCAGGTCAAGGCACCCGGTACCCGCTCCAGCCAGTCGGCAGGCGCAGGCGCGCGCACTGCAACGCTGGGGTCCCTGCGCTTTGCGGTCATGGCGGCGATCGGGCTGGTGTCATTGATGTCGGTACCGGCATGGGCTGACGGCATCGTTGCCTCTCCAGGCGCCCCGGCCGGCCAGCAGCCGACCGTCATCAACAGCGCGAACGGCACGCCGCAGGTGAATATCCAGGCCCCCAGCGCAGCAGGCGTATCGCGCAATACCTACAGCCAGTTTGATGTGGGCACTCGCGGCGCGATCCTCAACAACAGCGCGGCCAACACCCAGACGCAACTGGGTGGCTGGATCGAAGGCAACCCCTCGCTGGGCAATGGCAGCGCACGAGTGATCCTCAACGAAGTCAACGCCAGCAATCCCAGCCAGCTACGCGGTTACGTCGAGGTCGCCGGCCAACGGGCTCAGGTGGTGATCGCCAACCCGGCAGGCATTACCTGCGACGGTTGCGGCTTCATCAACGCCAACCGTGCAACGCTGACCACCGGCCAGGCACAGTTGGAGAACGGCAGCATAACGGGTTACACCGTGAACGGCGGTACCCTCAACATTCAGGGCAAAGGGCTCGACACCCGCGAAGCCGACTACACCGACCTGATCGCCAGAACGGTGCAGGTCAACGCGGGCGTCTGGGCCAACGACCTCAAGGTCACGGCCGGACGCAATCAGGTCAACGCCGACAACACGCAGGCGCGGCCACTGGCGGCAGTCGATGGCGACAAACCTGCCGTCGCCATCGACGTTGCTCAACTGGGCGGCATGTACGCCGGAAAAATCATGCTGGTGGGCACCGAGTCAGGTGTCGGCATGCGCAACGTCGGGCAGATTGGCGCGACGGCCGGCGAGGTGGTCATCAGTGCCGACGGCAAGTTGCAGAACAGCGGAACGATCAGCAGCGCCACCGCCAGCCGGATCAACGCGACTCAAGTGGAGAACAGCGGAACGCTGTATTCCAAGGGCGGCCTGAACCTGGAAAGCTCCGGCGATATCGATAACAGTGGAACCATCGCCAGCCAGAACAACACGACCCTCACTGCCAAAACAATCCGCAGCACCACCGCATCGAGCCTTGCAGCCGGTGTCGGAGCTGACGGCAAACTGAGCGGCAGCGGCAACCTTGCGCTGCAGGCAACCTCGGTGAAAGCGCAGGGGCAGAATCTGGCCTCGGCCGATGTCAGCGTCCAGGCAGATGACCTCGACCTGAGCAGCAGCCAGACCCAGGGTCGCAACGTTGCGCTGACCGCCCGCACCGGCGACGCCAACCTGGCTGGCAGTCGGATCGACGCCAGTCAGCAACTGAATGCCCGGTCTACCCGAACCCTACGCACCGACTCGGCCAGGCTCAATGCCGACAATGTGCAACTGAATGCCAACGATATCTCCAACGTCGGCGGCCAGGTCGTACAGACAGGTACGGCAAAGACATCGATCAATGCGGCCGCCACACTGGATAACCGTAACGGGCGTATCGCCTCCAACGCGACCGATGTGGCCATCAGCGCGAACCGGATCGACAACAGCTCGGGTAACGTCGAACACGCAGGCACAGGTGTGCTGGATGTGCAGGCCAACCGGCTCGACGGCAGCAAAGGCAGCCTGGCGAGCAACGGCAAGCTGAACATCAAAGCCACCGACGTCGTTCTCGACGATGGCACGGCTCAGGCTGCGCAGATCAACCTTGATACCGCCACCCTCTCCAACCAGGGCGGCAAGATTGTTCAAACCGGTGCACAGCCTCTACAGATCACCGCCCGCGAACGCCTCGACAATCAGAACGGACAAATCAACAACGGCGGCGCAGTGGTTCTCGACGTCGGCACGCTGAACAACCAGAACGGTAAAGTCATTACCACCGCTGGCGGTCCCTTGACGGTGACTGCGACCCGCCTGATCGACAACACCCTTGGCACGCTGGCAGCCAGTGGCACGCTTCAGGCCAGCGGCCCACGCCTGGAAAACACCAGCGGCACGCTGAGTGCAGGCGGTGAGCTGCTGGCGACATTCGATCAGTTGAATAACGCGACCGGCACCATTGCCGCCACTCAGCGCGTTGCACTGACTGCCGGGCAGCTCGACAACAGCAAAGGTGCCATCGGCTCCGTGCAATCCGGTGTGCAGGCCACGGTGAGTGCAGGACCGCTGGTCAATACCGGTGGGCGCGTTGAGGCCAAGGGCGACATTGCGTTGTCCGCCAACGGTCTCAACAACAGCAGCGGTGGCGTCATCAGCGGTCAGGCCGTGAGCGTCGATACGCGCGGCAGTTTGCTGGACAACAGCAAGGGCACGCTGAACGCCGACGCAACGCTGGACCTGCGCAGCGGTGAATTGCGCAACGCAGCGGGTCTGATTCAAGCCAAAGGCAAGCTGTTGATCGATACCGGCACACAGGCACTGAGCAACCTGCAGTCGGGCACCACGCAAGGCATCAGCGGTCAGGACGCAGTGGAGATCCGCAGCGCCAGCCTCGACAACACCACAGGTTTTATCGGCGCCAAGGGCAGCCTGTTACTCGCCACCACGGCGCTGAATAACAGCAGCGGTGGCCAGATCATCGGTGAGAAGACCGTGCGCGTTGAAGGCGCCCGTCTCGATAATCGCGGCGGCCAGTTGCAAAGCCTGGGCGACGTCACGCTGGTGCAGGGCGAGTCGGTCAGCAACCAGGGTGGGCTCATTCGCAGTGCCGGCGTGTTGAACGTCGACACTCAACAGCTCGACAACAGCGCCACCCAAGGCACCAACCAGGGCCTTGAAGGCCGCAGCATGACACTGGCGGTCAACAGTCTGGTGAACCAGACCGGCGCCATACGCACCGACAACGGGTTGTCGCTCGGCGTGAGCCAGGCACTGGACAACCAGAACGGGCTGATCTCCTCCGGAGGTGATCTGACCATCAGTGACCGTGACACGGCGCAGCGTCGTCAGTCGGTCAACAACCTGAACGGAACACTGATTGCGGGCAAACTGCTGTCGCTCAACGCTGCGTATTACAGCGGAACAGGCCGGGCGCTGAGCCTGGGCGATCTGAGCTTCAGATTACAGAGTGGTCTGGACCTGAGCGGGCAGATTCAGGCCAACAACACGCTGGACCTGAGCACCGCAGGCGCGCTCACCAACACGGGTCGCCTGCTGGCAGGCAAATCCCTGTTGATCAATGCACAGACGCTGGATAACCGCGCCAACGCAGAAATCAGTGCCGGTCAGGTTCGTCTGACGATCAATGACACACTAACCAACCGTGGCCTGATCGACGGTCAGCAAGTCCGTGTGCAGGCCGCAACCCTGAATAACCTGGGCACGGCCCGTCTCTACGGCGATCAGCTGGCGATTGCCACAACGACCCTGAACAACCTCGACGAAAACGGCCTGGCAGCGACGATTGCAGGCCGTGAATCGCTGAATATCGGCGCCGCCACGCTGAATAACCGCGAAGAGTCGCTGATCTTCAGCGCGGGCAATCTCGCCATCGGCGGCTCGCTGAGCGCCACCGATACCGCGCAAGGCCGCGCCCAGTTGTTGACCAATGCCAGTGCGACCATCGAGGCGCTCGGCAACCTGTCGCTGAATGTGCAAAGCGTGCGCAACACGAACGAGCATTTCAGCACGCGCGTGGTTGAAGTCAGCCGCACGCCGCAACAGGAATTCCAGCTCAGCGGCTCGACCAATCGCTATCAGGCGAACGAGATTTCCCTGCGCAACGACGAGGTGAATTACCTCGTCACCCCTGAGGGGCAGCGCGACAACTGGAACCGCTACGACTACACCCGCGTGGTCACGGAAACCCAGATCGCGACCTCAGCCCCGGCACAGATTCTGTCTGGCGGGACGATGCAGATCAGTGCCGGTGACGTGCTCAATGACAAGAGCCGCATCATCGCTGGCGGGCTGCTGCAAGCGGACGTGGGCAGCCTGACCAACACCGAGGTGTCGGGCCAGCGCACCACCATGGACAGCGGCACCGCCACCAATTTCTACCGCATGCAGCGCAAAGGGCGTGACCGTCAGGGATCGAGCACGGCAGCCTACACCCCTGCCCCTCTGATTCAGGACATCTCGCTGCAACCGACCGTTTTTGCGCAGAACTCGACGGTCAACGGCACAGGCACGCAGATCAGTGCGCGCGGCACCCAGGCTGTCAGTCAACAGATCGCCGGCACCGGTGCGGTCAGTGCGCCAGTGGCCCGAACCTTTCAGGTGACGCCTATCGTTCAGGTCGCCGCCCAGACAACTCTCAACACCAAAGGCGTTGCCGAGCAGATCCGCACCGGCGGCCCCTCGCTCGAACTGCCCAACAACAGCCTGTTCACCACCAATCCGCAGAACACCGGTAGTTACCTGATCGAAACCGATCCGCGCTTTGCCAGCTATCGCACCTGGTTGTCGTCGGACTACATGCTTGAACGCCTGCAGGTCGACCCTGCCCTGACCCAGCAGCGTCTGGGTGATGGCTTCTATGAGCAGAAACTGATTCGCGAACAGGTTGCACAACTGACCGGCCGCCGTTTCCTCGACGGCTACGCCAATGATGAAGCGCAATACCGCGCGTTGATCGATAACGCAGTGACCCTCGCCGATCAGTGGAAGCTGGTACCGGGTGTGGCGCTCAGCGCCGAACAAATGGCGCAATTGACCAGTGACATCGTCTGGCTGGTGCAAAAAGACGTCACCCTGGCCAACGGTCAGACCCGCAGCGTGCTGGTGCCGCAGGTCTATGTTCGCGTGCAGGAAGGCGATCTCGACGGCTCAGGCTCCCTGATCGCGGGCCAGCGCCTGAACCTGAACATCGCAGGCGACCTGATCAACAGTGGCAGCCTGGCCGGCCGCAGCGTCATGGCGATCACGGCGCAGAACATCGAAAACCTGGGCGGTCGCATCCAGGCCAATAACGTGTCGCTGACCGCACGGGAAAACCTGAACAATCTGGGTGGTCTGATCGGCGCGACAGACAGCCTGGCCATCAACGCCGGGCAAAACGTCAACGTCATTTCCAGCAGCCGTGACAGCAGCAGCGACCAAGGCACCCGCACTGCCCTGTCCAGGGTTGCAGGGCTGTTCGTCAGCGGTGCTGGCGGCACGCTGGACGTCAACGCGGGCCGGGACATCAACCTGACCGGGGCCCAGGTGGTCAACGCAGGCACAGGTGGCAGCACATCCCTGAAGGCTGGCAACAACATCAACATGGCCACGGTCGGCGAAGCGCATCAGCAAGCTGTGACCTGGAACAGCAGCAACTGGCGCAAGGACAGCAGCCAGACTGAAGTGGGTTCTACGATACAAGGGCAAGGCGATGTACGCCTGAGCGCTGGGCAGGACCTCAATGCCCGCGGCGCCAGCGTGACCACTCAGCAAGGCGCGATCATTGCCGACGCCGGGCGTGACATCAACCTGACCGCCGCACAGAACACCCAGTTCGCCGACGAGGCGCACAAGGTCAAGGGCAGTAACGGGATGTTCTCCAGCAAGACCACCACAACCCGAGACACCACCAGCCAGACCCTGGCTCAAGGCTCGACGTTGAGTGGCGAGCAAACCTACGTACAGGCCGGTCGCGACATCAACCTCAGCGGCAGCAATGTGGTGTCCACCAGCCAGACCATTCTGGCGGCTGACAACAACATCAACATCGAAGCGGCCACCGAGAGCAGCAGCGAACGTCACGACAAGTCGGTCAAGAAAAGCGGCCTGTTCAGCGGCGGCGGCATCGCGGTCACCATCGGCACCCAGCAGCAGAGCGTCAAGGACCTCACGACCAAACAGACCGCTGCCGCCAGCACCGTGGGCTCGACCAAAGGCGATGTGCTGATCGAGGCAGGCAACAACTACCGGCAGGTGGGCAGCCAGGTTTCCGCGCCTGAAGGCAATGTCGATATCAAGGCGAAAAAGATCGACATCCTTGAGGCCCGCAATACCAGCGATCGCGAGCGCGAAACGCTGTTCAAACAGACCGGCTTTACCCTGACTGTAACCAACCCGGTGATCAGCGCGATCCAGACGGGCCAGCAGATGAAGCGTGCGTCGGAGAAAACCGACGACGGCCGCATGAAAGCGCTGGCAGCGGCCACAGTCCTGCTTGGGGGCAACAATGCCGTCACGGCTGTGGCGATGAACCCTGACATGGCTGGCGGGTTG
>Ga0308164_10001313_pt1 | contig 29987 bp, 30 predicted proteins | sample PhyTR2_FD_201031 | JGI IMG/M metagenome (GOLD analysis project Ga0308164, IMG submission 201031) | Phyllosphere microbial communities from UC Gill Tract Community Farm, Albany, California, United States - DLSLT.R2 | ecosystem: Host-associated > Plants > Phyllosphere > Unclassified | place: USA... | reverse complement strand
TTTTCAAGGCGAAGCTGCAGATGCTTGAAAAAGAACTGCTGAAAAACGCCGGCGAAACCACCGAGCACCTGCGCGAAACCGTGCTGGTACCCGATCCGGCCGACCGCGCCACCATCGAGGAAGAGCATGCGCTCGAACTGCGCACCCGCGACCGCGAGCGCAAGCTGCTGAAAAAAGTCCAGCAATCGATCGTGGCCATCGACGGCGGCGACTACGGCTGGTGCGAAGAAACCGGCGAGCCGATCGGCATCCCGCGCCTGATCGCCCGTCCGACCGCCACGCTGTCGCTGGAAGCACAGCAGCGGCGCGAACTGAAGCAAAAACTGTACGGCGACTGATTACCGGTCAGCCTACTACCAAGCACGCGAGTCGACATCGCGTGCTTTTTTTTCGTCTGCCGCTCTGGGTGGAGCATGCGTAGCACATGCTTAGCGCAGGGATTGCAATCGGGTTTTCCGTCCCCACTTTTCAGTTTTGAAGCAGTTTGCATCAATCAACTGAACCACTGAGGTCACTATGGAACAATTTCACGGCACCACCATCTTGTGCGTGCGGCGCGGCAAGGAAGTCGCGCTCGGCGGCGATGGCCAGGTCACACTCGGCAACATCGTCATGAAGGGCACGGCCCGCAAGGTACGCAAGGTGTATAACGGCAAGGTCCTGGTCGGTTTTGCCGGCGGCACGGCCGACGCCTTTACCCTGCTCGACCGCTTTGAAGGCAAGCTGGAAAAACACCAGGGCAACCTGCTGCGCGCCTCGGTGGAACTGGCCAAGGACTGGCGCACCGACCGCGTGCTGCGCCGCCTGGAAGCGATGCTGCTGGTAGCCGACAGCGAGTCGACCCTGGTCATCACCGGTAACGGCGACGTGCTCGAACCCGAAGACGGCGTGGGCGCCATCGGTTCCGGCGGCACCTATGCCCAGTCGGCGGCCAAGGCACTGGTGGAAAACACGGAACTGTCGCCGGCAGACGTGGTCAAAAAATCACTGACGATCGCTGGCCAGCTGTGCATCTACACCAATTTGAATCACATCATCGAAACACTGGAACCCGCATGAACATGACTCCCCAGGAAATCGTCGGCGAACTCGACAAGCACGTGGTCGGCCAGGGCAAGGCCAAAAAGGCAGTCGCCATTGCCTTGCGTAACCGGTGGCGCCGCCAGCAGGTCGAAGAACCGCTGCGCCACGAAATCACCCCCAAGAACATCCTCATGATCGGCCCTACCGGTGTCGGCAAGACTGAAATCGCGCGGCGCCTGGCTAAGCTGGCCGATGCGCCGTTCATTAAAATCGAAGCCACCAAGTTCACCGAGGTGGGCTACGTGGGCCGCGACGTCGACACCATCATCCGCGACCTGATCGATATCGGCATCAAGCAAACCCGCCTGGCCGAAATGGCCAAGGTGCGCGCCCGCGCCGAAGACGCGGCCGAAGACCGGGTACTGGACATCCTGCTGCCGCCGGCCCGCGATTTCGGCTTCCACCCCAACGGCACCACGGCCGACGCGCCCAAGGAAGGCGACACCACGCGCCAGACCTTCCGCAAGCGCCTGCGCCAGGGCGAACTGGACGACAAAGAAATCGAAATCGAAATCGCCGACGCCGGTCCGCAAATGGAAATCATGGCGCCGCCGGGTATGGAGGAAATGACCGAGCAAATCAAGTCGATGTTTTCCGGCATTGGCAACACCCGTAAAAAAGCGCGCAAGGTCAAGATCCGCGAAGCAATGAAGTTCCTGGTCGACGAAGAAGCAGCCAAGCTCATCAACGACGAAGAAATGAAGCAGAAGGCGATTCAAAACGTCGAGCAGAACGGCATCGTGTTCCTCGACGAAATCGATAAAATCGCCACCCGTTCGGAAATCGGCGGCGGCGACGTCTCGCGCGCCGGCGTGCAGCGCGACCTGCTGCCGCTGGTGGAAGGCACGACCGTCAACACCAAGTACGGCATGATCCGCACCGACCACATCCTGTTTATTGCGTCGGGCGCATTCCACCTGGCCAAGCCGTCGGACCTGATTCCCGAGTTGCAAGGCCGGTTCCCGATCCGGGTGGAACTGGAATCGCTGTCGATTGCCGATTTCGAACGCATCCTCACCAGCACCGACGCGTGCTTGACCAAGCAGTACGAAGCGCTGCTGGCCACCGAAGACGTGAAAGTCGAGTTCTCACAGGAAGGCATCACGCGCCTGGCGGAAATCGCCTTCTCGGTCAACGAGCGCACCGAAAACATCGGCGCGCGCCGCCTGTACACGGTCATGGAAAAGCTGCTGGAAGAAGTATCGTTCACGGCCAGCGAAACCAGCGGCAAGGTGGTCATCATCGACGCCGCCTATGTCAACGAGCGGCTCGATGCGCTGGCAGTCAACGAAGACCTGTCGCGTTACGTGCTTTAAAGCGGAGGAACCACGATGGCGAATAAAGCACTGGCAACGCGACAAAAGAAACAGATCGCGCCCACGCGGGTGCCGCCATCGCCGCCGCCGCGCAACCCGGTGGCGGTGGCCGCCAAGGCCCGCGCTGGCGGCGCCGGACCGCATGCCAAGCCGCAATCCACCGAGCGGCAGGCCGCCAAGCGGCTGCTGGCCAAAATCGATCCCAAGGCCGATCCCGACCAGTAACAAAAAGGGCCTCGAAACACTGGCGTGTCCGAGGCCCCTGCCTGAATTCGTTTGGATTTGCGGCGGACGCCGGTGATGGCGCCCGCTCCCAATCCATGCAAGCAGTGTCCTCCCATTTGTCCGCAAGTCCTAGCGGATTGTCCCAGGCACCACTTTTCAGCACGCCTGGTATCGTGCTACGATACCTTATCAAAACGACCAGGCGCCCCATGAGCTCTCCCGAATTGCTGTTGCAGGTGCTGCGCACGCAAATGCGCACCGCCGGTGTCACCTATAAAATGCTGGCCGAGCGCATCGGCATGAGCGAATCGAGCGTCAAGCGCATGTTCGGTCAACAAGACATGGCGCTGTCGCGGCTGGCGCAGATCTGCAAGGCCGCCGGCGTGCCGATGGAAGACGTGCTGCGCGGCGCGGCCGATGCCACGCCGCAATCGGACGCCCTCACCCTGCCCCAGGAAAAAGCCCTGCTGGCCCATCCGCATCTGTTGCTGATGGCGATCTGCTGCCTCGGCCACTGGACCGTGGAGCAGGTGCTGGAAACCTACGACCTGACCGAACCCGAGTGCATCATGCTGCTGGCCGAACTCGACCGGCTGGGCGTGATCGAACTCAAACCGTTGAACCGCTACCGGCTGCGCGTGTCCAACGCCTTCCGCTGGCTGCCGGATGGCCCGGTGCAGCAGTTTTTCCGCGACCACGCGGTCAGCGATTATTTCAGCGGCAGCTTCGACGGCGCCGGCGAAACCCTGTTGTGCCTGCCGGCGCGGCTGTCGCTGCCCAGCGCCCAGGAGCTGGTGGGACGCATCCAGCAACTGGCCGGCGAACTGGCGCGCCTGCACCAGGGCGACCGCAAACTGGCCGCCAGCGACCGCGACGGCTTTACCTTGCTGGTCGGTTTCCGGTCGTGGGAGTTTGCGGCCTTTACGGCGCTGCGCCGTCAGCAGCCGGCCGCCGCTTGAAACCCCGCCACGACACCATCACCACACCGGCCCCAGGAACAGGTAGCCGCTGCTGCTGCCGCCCTTGGTGGTACCGGCACCGAAATACAGCGGTCCGAACCGCGTATCGACCGAGATAAATGCGCTGGCCGCCTGGCGCAGCGTGTTGCGGTGCAGGGAACCGGTGTCGCTGTAGGCGCCACCGGTTTCCAATGAAAAGCCGAGGCGCACGTCGCCGCCAAGCGCGGCCGGCATGCTGCCGATGCTGCGTGCCGTGACCACCCGCGCCAGCACGGTGCGGGCGCCCGCCACCGATTCCGGCATGGTGCCCGACAGCCGCAGGAAACCGCCAAGATTGGACGTGGACGACGCGCCGCGATTGCGCGTCCATTCGCCGTACAGGTGGCCGGCCCAGCGGTCGAGGTGGAACGCTTCGAGCCACTGCACGCGCTGCTGGGTGGCCACCGCCGCCGCGTCGTTGCCGTTTTCGCGGCCCTGCCATTCGACATTGAACAGCCGGCCGCGGGTGGGAAACGCGATGGTATCGAGACTGTCCACGCTGTACGACAGCGCGCGCACGGTTTCGCGGTCGCTGGTCTTGTTCGCCAGGTATGGCACGGTTTGCTGGTAGTCGGCCCGCTGGCGCGACACGCTGTAGCGCAGGTCGCCCCAGCGGCCCAGCTGGCGCCCTATGGCAAACGTGGCGCTGTCGGCGTTGTAACTGTAACGCGCCTGGCGGAAGCCGCTGCTGTCGAACATGTCGCGCGTGACCACACCGTGCTGCAGCGAAGGCGCCACATACCATTGCGACCCGGCCCCGAGCGGTTGCCAGAACTGGGTGCCGAAGGCGCGCTGGGTGCCGATGCTGGCCACGCTGCGCAACTCCGCCCCCCAGTCGTTGATCGAGGACAGCACGTGCATGAACTTGAACTGGAACGTGTTGTTGTCGTGCGAATCGCTGCTGAACTCGAGTCCGACGCGCAAGCGGCTGCGCGCCCAGTCGGCCTCCGTAGGTTTGATCAGCACGCTGCGGCCGTCCCCGTCGTCGCGGATCTCGGTTTCCACGCGCGCCAGATCGCCCCGGCCGAACAGCGAATTGCCGGCGCGCTGGGCTTGCTCGCTGGTCACCATCTGCCCCACTTTCAAGCCCGACTGCACGGCCAGTTCCTGCGGATTGATGTGGCCGCTAGGCGCCACGTCCAGCTTGACCAGCCGCACCGGCTGGTCGCTCGGCACCGGCGCCGACAGGCGATTGAGTTCGTACGCGGCGTACTGCGGCTCGGGCAGGGCCAGGCGCACCAGCTTGTCGCTCATGGCGCGCACGGCGGCTTCCCCCGCGCGCATGGCGCGGTCGTGGCGGGTAAAGTCGAGAAAGCCGATGCCGCCCAGGTCCGGCGCCAGCAGCACGTCGTCCGGGCGTAATTCCTTGAGCGAACGCTGGACGTTCTGCTCGGTCAGGATCTGCAGCATCTGCTGCGCCACGCTCACTGCGCTCACCAGCTCTTTTTCCTGCGCCAGCGGCGTGCCCACGTTGACGGCAATGATGATGTCGGCGCCCATTTCGCGCGCCACGTCCACCGGCAGGTTGCGCACCAGGCCGCCATCGACCAGCAGCCGCTGGTTCACCCGCACCGGCGCGAACACGCCGGGCACGGCCAGCGACGCCCGCATCGCCAGGAACAGCGGCGTGTCGCTCAGTTCCACCAGCTCGCCGGTGACGAGGTCGGACGCTACCGAGCGGAACGGCAGTTGCAGCAGGTTGACCGGCTTGTCGCGCGCGCCGTGCGGCAATACCCGGGTGAGCGCCAGTTCCAGCGCCTCGTTGCCAGCGGCGGCCGGCGGCAAGGTCACGCCGTCCCACTGGGCGCCAAGCTCGATGCGCGACGGCAGCAATAAATCTTCCTCGCGGCGGCGAAACACCAGTTCGTCGCGCGGCGGCCGGTCGGCCACCACGGCGGCCCAGTCGGTACGGCGCACCAGCAATTCCAGCTGTTCGACCGAGCTGCCGGCAGCAAAGGCGCCGCCCACCACGCTGCCCATGCTGGTGCCCACCACGATGTCGACCGGCACGCGCAACTCCTGCAAGGCGCGCAGCACGCCGATGTGGGCGAAGCCGCGCGCGCCGCCGCCGGACAACACCAGCGCCACCTTGGGGCGCGGCTTGAGGTCGGATGCGGGCGAGATCGCGATAGCGCTGGCGTTGGGGGTGGTCTGGGCATGGGCATGGCCCACCGCGACGGACAAGAAAAAGCCGCAGCAAATGGCTGCGGCCAGGGAGCGAAGATGGGCCATATGCGGAAGAAAGATCATTGCTGGCGGTCGAAGCCGGGTACCGGGCCGATCGCATTTGGATTGTCGGGAGCGTTCGGTGGCCGGGGATTTTGCTGGCCTGCCGCCGGCGGTACCGTGCCGGCCGGCTGCATGGCCGGCGCCGGCTGCATCTGTATTTGCGGCGGCGGCATGGTGGGCTGCGGGGCGGCCACCGGTTTGATGGACGGCTGGACTGGCGCGGTACTGGACACGCCCGCATCGCTCGGCAGGTCGACGCGCTTGATGGCGCCGCCCTCGGACAGCAGCACGAATTTCGGATGCACTTCCTTGACGGTTACGCCGGGCGCCACTTCGCGACCCAGGCCGTATGCCTGCGCCGGCTGGTTGTCCACGGCCAGGATGGCGGCGCTGCCGCTGCCGCCGGCCGCCACCACGCCCTTGAGCTGGTAATTGCTGGCGGCAGCCACCGTGATCTGGCCGCCGAACAGGCCCTTGGCGGCGTCGAGGTTGAGCGCGGCTGCCGCTGGCGGAGGCGGCGCGGCCAGCGCCCGCTGCGGCGGCTGGTTCAACTGCAGCACCCAATAGGCCAGCGAGGCGGACAACAAGGCCACGGCCAGAACGGTTACAACGAGGGGCATACGCTTCATAACAGGGCTTTCTAGATCAGCGTACCAGCTGATTGATTTCGATAATAGGCATCAATACTGCCAGCACGATCAGCAGGACCACCACGCCCATGGCCAGGATCAGCGCCGGTTCCAGCAGGCCGGCAATGGTGAGCGTGCGGCGTTCCAGGTCCGCTTCCTGGGCGGCAGCGGCGCGATCGAGCATGGCGGGCAGTTCTCCGGTGATTTCGCCGGCCCGTATCATGTGCACCAGCATGGGCGGAAAATGGCGCTGGGCCGACAGCGCGCGCGCCAGGCTCACGCCTTCGCGCACGGCGTCGCTGGCTTCTTCCACCAGCTCTTTCATGGCCACATTGGACAAGGTATCGCGGCTGGTTTCCAGCGCCCGCAGGATCGGCACGCCGGAGCCGGTGGTAATGGCCAGCGTGCTGGCAAAGCGCGCCGTGTTCAGGCTGCGCTCGAACTTGCCGTACAGCGGCGCAGTGAGCAGCCAGGTGTGCCAGCGCCGCTTGAGTGACGGGTTTTGCAGCGCCCGCCGCCACGCGAACCAGGCGCCCACCAGGGCGATGGCCACCACGATGCCATAGTTGCGCACGAAGTCGGAAATTGCCAGCATCATAATGGTGAGCACCGGCAGCTTTTGCTTGGTATTGGCAAACACCGAGACGATTTGCGGCACCACGTAGGTGAGCAGGAAGATCACGATCGAAAACGCCACCACGGTGACGATGGCCGGATACGTAAACGCCAGCCGCACCTTTTGCACCAGCGCATTGCGCCGTTCGATGTAGTCGGCCAGCCGCGACAGCACGCGCGACAGTTGGCCGATCTGCTCGCCCGACGCCACCAGCGCCCGGTAAATATCGGCAAAGTCGCGCGGGTGGCGGCTGAGCGCATCGGACAGCGCGGCGCCGCCGATCACCTCGGACCGGATCGACGCGATCAGGTCGCGCAGGTAGGCGCGCTCGGCCTGCTCCAGCAAGGCGGTAAACGCCTGTTCCAGCGGCAGCCCGGCTTCCAGCAGGCTGGCCATCTGGCGCGTAAACAGCGCCAGCTCGGTGGTGGACAGGCGCTCGCCAAAGCCCCGGCGCTTGGCCACGCCGGCCGCGTCGACCTGGGCCGTGATGGCGTCCACCTTGAGCGGCACCAGGCCCAGCGTGCGCAACTCGGCGCGCGCCGAACGGGCGCTGTCGGCATTGAGCACGCCTTTCCTGGTGGCGCCGCCGGCGTCGACGGCTTCGTAACGAAATGCTGGCATATCAGTCCTTGGTCACCCGCAGCAGCTCGGCCTGGGTGATGATGCCGGTGGCCAGCCACCGCTCGCCGTCTTCGCGCATGGTGATCATGCCGCTGGCCACGGCCGTGGTTTTTACCTCGGCCTCGGATGCGCGGTTGTGGATTTGTGCGCGGATCTGCTCGGTGGTTTCGAGGAACTCGTACACGCCGACCCGGCCGTGGTAACCGGTATGGCCGCAATGGTCGCAGCCCACCGGTTGCCACAGCTGACCATCGAAAGTCTTGCAGTGGCCGCACAGCTTGCGCACCAGCCGCTGCGCCAGCACGCCGAGCAGCGACGACGATAGCAGGAACGGTTCGATCCCCATGTCCAATAAACGGGTGACGGCGGCGGCGGCGTCATTGGTGTGCAGCGTGGCCAGCACCAGGTGACCGGTGAGCGACGCCTGCACCGCGATCTGCGCCGTTTCCAGGTCGCGGATCTCGCCGATCATGATCACGTCCGGGTCTTGCCGCAGGATCGCGCGCAAGGCCTTGGCAAAGGTCATGTCGATACGGGCATTGACCTGGGTCTGGCCCACGCCGTTCAGGTCGTACTCGATCGGATCTTCCACCGTCATGATGTTGGTGGTGGTGGCGTTGAGCAGCGACAGCGCCGCATACAGCGTGGTGGTCTTGCCGGAGCCGGTAGGGCCGGTGACGAGCACGATGCCGTGCGGCTGGTTGATCAGCGCATCGAACTTGGGCAGCATGGTGGCGCTCATACCCAGGTGATTGAGGTCGAGTCGCCCTGCTTCCTTGTCCAGCAGGCGCAGCACCGCGCGTTCGCCGTGCCCGGTAGGTAACGTGGAGACGCGCACATCGACCGGCTTGCCGCCGATGCGCAAGGTAATGCGGCCATCCTGCGGCAGGCGTTTCTCCGCGATGTCCAGCTGGGCCATGATCTTGATCCGCGAAATCAGGGAGCCGTGAATTGCCTTGCGCGGGCGCACCACGTCGCGCAGCGCGCCATCGACGCGGAAGCGCACGACCGACGTCTGCTCGAACGGTTCGATGTGGATGTCGGATGCGCTGTCGCGCAGCGCCTGCGTGAGCAGCGCGTTGATCATGCGGATGACGGGAGCATCGTCGGACGATTCGAGCAAGTCTTCGATGGCGGGCACGTCCTGCAACAGCTTGGTCAGGTCGAGGTCGGCATCGAACTCGTCGGCCACCATCGAGGCATTGCCGCCCGCGCCCGCGTAAGCGCTGGCAATCGCCGTTTCCAGGTCGGCGCGCGTCATGGTCTTGAGCTGGATGCGGCCGAACCGGCGCGACACTTCGGCAATCGCGGCCGGCGCGGTGGCCCCGCACACCAGCACGTCGACCGTGCCGTCGGCGGTGTCGCTCGGTTGCGCCAGCACCACGTAGTCGCGCGCAAACGCGAAAGGTAACAGGTTGTTCATGGCTGCGCGTCCGTCATTGCTGTGGTTGCGGTTGCAGTTGCAACTGAGGCTGAGGCTGCGGTTCGACGTTTTCCGCCTGCCCCGGGTTGCGCGGCACCGGCGCCGGCGGGATCGGCTTGGCGACGATGCCGCCGCCGGTGGGCTGGCCGTTTTGCAACGCCGGCAGCATCGGCTGGCCCAGGTCCTTGACCAGGATGGTGTCCGGCGGTTTGATCGCCTCTTGCGTGCCGCGCATGTAGTCGTAGCGGTCGGTGGCCAGGCTGGTGCTCTGCTCCTTGTTGCGGATGACCACGGGACGCAGGAACACCATCAGGTTGGTTTTCTTGCGCGAGCGCTTCTGGTACTTGAACAGGTTGCCCAGGATCGGAATATCGCCGAGGCCGCGTGTCTTGTCCACGTTGTCGCCCTCGGTATCCTCGATCAGACCGCCCAGCACGATGATCTGGCCATCGTCGGCCACCACGTTGTTTTCGATCACGCGCTTGTTGATGGTAATGCCGGCCGCAGCGGAGAGCGTGGACTGGTCCACGCTCGAGGTTTCGTGGTAAATCGCCAGCTTGATGGTGCCGCCTTCGGAAATCTGCGGCCGCACCTTCAGGGTCAGGCCCACTTCCTTGCGGTCGATGGTCTGGAACGGGTTGCTGTTGGTGCCCGACGTGGTGGTGAACTGGCCGGTGAGAATCGGCACGTTCTGGCCGACGGAAATCGTCGCCAGTTCGTTGTCCAGCGTGATCATGTTCGGCGTGGACAGCACGTTGGCATTGCCGTCCGACTCCAGCGAACGGGCCAGCACGCCAAGGCCGAGCCCGCCGGCAACCTGCTTGAAGATACCCACGGTCAGGCCCGCGCCCGGCAAGGTCGGCGTGGTGGTGGACGAGCTGCTCAGTGCCGACAGCGCGACGTTGCCGATATTGCTGCTGGAACCGCCCACCGACGACGATTGCAGGCCGCCCAGCCGGTATTTGCTGTTGGCGTCGCCCGTGGCGCCCAGCCACTGCACGCCGAACTCGGACGCCTTGTCGGAACTGACTTCCACGATCAGCGACTCGATGTACACCTGGGCCCGGCGCACGTCGAGCTGGTCGATCACGGCGCGCAGGTTGCGGTAGATCGATTCCGGCGCGGTGATGATCAGGGTGTTGGTGGTGGCGTCGGCCTGGATATAGCCGGCCTGGCCGCCGCCGTTGGCCTGCTGCCCGTTGTTGTTACCGGTCAGCAGCGGATTGGTGGGGCCGTTGGTGCCGCCGGTGTTGCTCGACGAACTCGTGCTGCTGCCGGTATTGCTGCTCTGGCCACCGAACTGGTTGTTGCTGCCCTGGCTGGTGTTGCTGGTACCACCCGCCTGGTTCGGCGTGGACGTGTCGCCCGACACCAGCGAGCGCAGGGTTTGCGCCAGTTTGGTCGCTTCGGCGTTTTTCAGGTACACCACGTGGACATTGCCCAGCTCCTGGGTTGGCTGGTCGAGCTTGGCGATCAGCGACTTGGCCAGGTTGGCGCGCGCCTGCGACGGCGCGCGCAGCACCAGCGAATTGGTGCGCGGATCGGCCAGCACGTTGACGCGGCCGGTATCGCCACCGCCGCCCGCCGCGCCGCCGGTGCCGCCGCTGGCGTCCATCAGCTTGTTGATCATGGCCGCCAGGTCGCTGGCAATCGCGTAGCGCACCGGGATCACGTCGAGGTCGGCTGCGGCCGGCGCGTCGAGCGCGGCAATGATTTTCGCCAGCCGCTTGAGGTTGTCCGCGTAATCGGTGATCACCACCGTGTTGTTGCCGGGGTTGGCGTTGATCGTGTTATTGGGCGAGATCAGCGGGCGCAGCACGGTGACCACGTTGTTGGCCGATTCGTAGTTGAGCTGGAAGATCTGGCTGACGATCTGGTCGCCCTTGATCTGGGTAGGCGCCGAACCCACCTGGGTGGGCGTCGATTGCAGCTTGGCGTCGGCCTCCGGCACCACCTTGGCATAGCCGTCGCCGCTCACCACGGCAAAACCCTGCAGGCGCAGCGCGGAAGTGAGCAGGCTGAACGCCTGCGACTTGCTGATCGATTTTTCCGATACCAAGGTCAGCGTGCCTTTGACGCGCGGGTCGATCACGAACGTGATGTTGGTGTAGTGGCCCACGGCCTTGATCACCGACTCGATGTCGGCGCCGACAAAATTGAGCGCGGCGGCATCATCGGCGCCCTGCGGCGCAGCCTTGGCGGCGGCCAGCGCAACCGCGGGCAGCAGCATGGAGGGCGCGGCCAAGGCGCAGCACAGCATCGCAGCAGCGTTCAGGCGGCGCAGCGCGGGAAGTTGGGTTGGGCTCTGTTTTTTCATGGGGCTGAACTTTTAAGAATGGAACGCTAAAGCGATGATGAGGCGGTCACTACCGGGACGGCGCTGGCCGAGCAAGGTCAACAAATCGACCAGCGCGTCTTCGTATCCTTGTGCTGCTTCGGCCTGCCCGGCAAAATTCAGGCGGCCGCGATTCAGGTCACCGGTGCCGGACAGCAGCAGCGGACCTTTGACGGAACTGAGGGTGAGCGCCGCCTGCTGGCCGCGCCAGTCGAACGCCAGCGCATAACTGCCCAGCGGCTTGATTGGCGCCAGCCGCGATGACATGTCCGACATTTCCAGCGTGGTGCGGCCGTTGACGGCCACTTGGCGGCCGTCGAGCATCAGCTCCAGGCCGGTCCACGACAGGCGCATGGTGCCGCTGGGCGCCAGCGTGTTGAGCGGCGCGCCGAGGCCGGCCAGGCCCTCGGCCGGCAACAGCAGGGCCGAAGGGCTCAGCTGCCACTGCGACCAGTTGCCCTTGAACGTGACAGGTTGCGCCAGCGCGTCCGGGTTTTCCAGGCGCAGATCCACCATGCCGATCAGCGCCAGCGGCGACACGGTCCACTGGAAGCGCCCCGGCAACAGCGGCGTGACGGGGCTGTTGCCGCTCGCTGCGCCGCCGATAAAGGCGGAGCCGCGCCACAGCGTCCCTTGCGCATCGCCCAGGGTCAGGCGGCCGCCGGTGCGCTGCTCGACCAGCGAGGCCAGCCAGGTGGCGGGAAAGAACACGGCCAGCGTGAACAGCACGCTGAGCGCGCAGGTGGCAAACCACAGCAAGGCGCGCTTCATGGCCGGTCTTTCGGGAGGGTGAAAGCGGCCATCATTGCAGGTTCTGGCGCAAGGTGAGCGCGGCGTTGACCATGCCGGCCGTGTCTTGCGCGACAAAATTGGCATCCTGCACGGCAATCCGGCTGTCTGCCCGCGCCGTTTCCAGCCACGCCACCACGGCGGCAAACGCCACGTTGTTGAGCTGGACCTTGGCGTACTCGCCGGTGATATTCACCGACTGCGGCGTCAGGCTTTGCGCGGCCAGGCTGGCGGTCAGGCCGTCGCGGGTCATGGCCGGCGGTGCGATGCTGGTCTGGCCGCGCAAGGCAATCGCCTCGCGCGCCAGCGCCTGCATCTCGGCCGCCTGCTGGCGCAGCGCGGGCAAGGCGACCGCCAGCCGCGCGCGGCCCGTCAGCGCGGGATCGATCAGCACGCCGTAGAACAGGCCCAGGCCCAGCACGGCGCCGCCCACGGCCAGGAACTTGCGCTCCTGCTCGGTGCGCGCCATCCAGAACGTGGCGGCGCGGCCACGGTAGTCTTGTATCGTCTGTTGCAATTTGCTCATCAGCTTGCTCATGCCTTGGAAGGGGTGACGCGGCGGATCTGCCAGGTGCCCGGCGTGGTTTCCGCCAGTTCCAGCCGGCGCGCCGCCAGGGCCGCGCGCAGCTGCGCCATGGCGGCGCCATCGACGGTATTCGGTTTGACCTTGACCTGCAAGGCGTGTTCCCGGTAATCGATGCTGGCCACCACGTCGCGCCGTGGCAGCGCGGCCAGCGCTTCGCCCAAGTCGACCGACAGCGCCAGCAAGCCATCGGCCGGCGCCTGGCCGTCGCTGCCCTTGGCACGGCTGAGGTTGAGGCGCATCTGCTGCAGCGGATCGGTGGTCAGCGGCTGGTTCGGATAGGCCGATTTGAGGGTTTGCTCGATGATCGTGCGCACCGCCGCTTCCTCGCGCTTGAGGCGCAGGTACTCGATATTCAGGCCCGCCACGTTGACCAGCAGCGCCAGCGCGGCAAACCGCAGCGGCCAGCGCCAGCGGCGCCACTCGCGCGCGGCCGCGCCCGAGGCGCCCAGCGCCGGCGCCAGGTCGAGGCCGGCCGCACGCGCCGACGCCACCCAGTGTTCCCAGCGGTCCTGCTCCAGCACGACGGCGTGGTCGTTGGTGTCCATCTGGGCCAGCAGCGGTTCGAACTGGCGCAATTGCTCGGCCGGCAGGTACAGCGTGACCGCGTCGTCGCCGGCCAGCGCGCGCAGCGTGTGCAGCGCAGCCTGCGGTTGCGCCGGCAGGCTCAAGCCCAGGCCGTCGAACTGGCTGCGGCGCATGGTCAGTTCGTAACCGGCATCGCTGGTTTGCAGGCTGGCTGCCACGGCGCCGGGCTGGAAAGGCAGGCACAGCTGTGCCGGCACGACCGCCACGCTGTGCGCGCCCTGCGCGATCAGCGCCTTGACCAGCACCTCGAGCCAGGCGCGCTGCACTACGGCCACCGTGCGCACGCCCTCGGCGTCGGCGCCCGAGGCGGCCAGCACGCAGTCGGCGGTATCGCCCAGGATGTGTTCTTCCACCAGCGCCGGCAGCGCCGCCTTCAGGCGCGCGGGCGACAGCGGCGGCGCCTTCACCCGCAGCAGCGTGACGTCGGACGCGGCCAGCAGCAGGGTGACGCGGCGGGCGGCCGCCACCATGTCGCCGAGGTTGCCCAGCGGCGCCGCCCCCTGCTGCACCAGGTTGCCGCCGTCGCCCACCAGTGCGAACCCGCAGGTGGGCGCAGCGCCGCTGTCGACGCTGGCCTTGGCCGGGTAGCGGATAAATAAAGTAGTCAAAAGTTCTCGCTTTCGTAGATCGCCATATTAGTTCTCCCGTATCCAGATCACCGTGCTCAGGCCGTTGTTGGCACGCTGCAGCAGCGACACCGAGGCCAGCGACGCCCGATCCAGTTGCACCTGGGTGTAGGCCAGGAAGTAGCTGCTCTTGACGTCCACCGTCACCTGCGGCACGCGGGTAGCGGACACCGCTGCCAGCGCGTTGGTGTAGGCCTGCGCGCTGTAAAACGGCCGGTTCTGCTTGACCTGGTTGACCAGCACCGCAGCATCGGCCAGCGGCAGGCTGGGCGACAGCGCCGACAGGACCTGGGCCGACGCCGTGTTCACGTTCACCAGTGTCGGTTGCGGCAGGATGATCACGTAGTCGCGCAACCGTTCCACCGCCTGCGGCGTGAAGCCGCTCACTGCCAGTAAATCTTCCACCCGCACCAGTTCCAGCGGCTCGGTCCCCGACGACTGCGCGGCTTTACCGGTGGCGGCGGTACCCGTGGTGGTGGTGGGCGCTGCCACCTTCTGCGTGCTCTGCACCTGCTTGGCCACCGCCTGCGCCAGGCCGGCATCGAGCTGCAGATTGGTCAGCAGCCGGGCAAACACTGCCTGCTGGTCCGGGTCGATCACGCGCGCGGTGGACAGGTTGGTCAGATTGTAACGCGACTGCGCATCGACCAGCCGGCCGGACAGCGTGGCGTTGTAATCCTCGCCTTCGCGGCGGTCGCGTTCGACGTAATCGTCGAGCCGGGTTTCTTCCACCGGCGTGGCCCAGGCCGCATTGCCCCGGGTGACCCCGCCCGAGTTTAAAAAGTCCTGGAACAGCACCAGCCGGCTGAAGTTGAGCGTGCCGCGCACGATCCAGCGCGTTTGCAGTTGCAGGCGCTGGTTTTCCATCGAGCGCACCTGCACCTGCTGTTGCCAGAACAGGCTGGTGACGATGGTAACCGCCAGCGTGGTGAGCAGCAGCGCCGTGACCACGGCCACGCCGCGCTGGCGCTGCCGCCGGAAACGGGAGCGGTTCATGGTCACAGTTCCCCCAGCAAGTACGATTTCACCATCGGCACGTCCTGCCCCTGCACCGTCAGCGTCACTTCCAGCCCGGTGGGCTTGACGCTGGTGGTGGTGGCAGCCGTGGTGCTAGTGGTACTAGTGGTGGTAGCACCGGCCGCGGCCTGCCAGCCGGTGTTGATCCAGTAGCGCATGGACATCGTCCGCACGCCCGTTTGCAGCGCCACGCTGCTGGCGGTGTCGGTGTCGTTGAGCGCGGCCTGCCACAAGGTGTCGAGCTCGACCAGGTCGCGGGTGGCGTTCGATTCGCGCCGTACCAGCACGCCGTCCTCGCGTACCCGGTATGAGACCACCTGCAGGCGCGTTGGTTCATTTTCCGTCATCGTCATGCGCACCAGCGTCAGGCGGTTGTCCGCCGCCTCGATGAACGGGCGCTGGTTGAGGTTGACGCCGCTGGCGAGGTTGGCGCTGTCGCTCTGGATTTGCGCAAACGCCAGTTGCAGGCCGCGCGTATAGGCCATTTCGCTGGTCAGCGCGGTGCGCGAGCGGATGATGCCATCGAGCCCGCGCCAACCGAGCACGGCCACGATGGCCAGGATGGTGATCGCCACCAGCAGCTCGATCAAGGTGAAGCCCCGGTGACGGCGCGGTGCGGGTCGGATCATCAATTGAGCACCAGTTGCACCAGCTTGATGATCTTGCGGTCCGGGTAAGCCTGGTCGTACACGCTGACTTCCACCCGGCGCAAGCGCGGATTGGGGCTGACGATCACCTCTTCCTCGCACATCAGCTTGAGGTCGCCCTGGGGACATTCGAAGGTCTGCTTGCCCACCGCCGGGAAGGTTTTGGCCAGGTTCAGGTGCACCAGCCGGTTTTCGGCCGACCAGGTGGCCATCATGGCGGCACGCAGGCCGTCGCTGTTCTGGGTGAGGCTGCCCACCGCGCGCAGCGACGCCCCGAGCGCGGTACCGACGATGACCAGCGCCACGAGCACTTCGAGCAGGGTAAAACCGTGTTGACGGCAAGATGACCGCATATATTCCCTCAGTCCACCACGAAGTGGCCGATGCCGTCCGCGCGCACGGCCACGCTGCTGCCGTCGTTGCTGGCCATGGTCAGTACGAACGGTTTGTCCACCGGCTCGCGGCCGAAGACGATGCGGGTAACGCCGTCCTGGTAATCGGCTTGCGGCGCCAGCATCAGGGTATAGGGGCCGCGCTTGAATTCGCGCGCGCGCAGCAGGTCGTCCTGCACCGCCACGTCCCACTGGCGGCCGTTGCGGACCAGGAAGCGGTAGCCGTCGCTGTTGGCCTCGAACGCCACCTGGCGGTTACGCACGATGGCTTCGTCGCGCGCCATTTGCAGCAGCAGCGCGATACGCTGCGCCTCCTGCTGCACGGCCTGCTTCTGGCCCGGCATGGCGGTGAGCGACACCAGCCCCAGGGTGACGCCCAGGATGACCATCACCACCAGTAACTCGATCAGCGTGAAGCCACGCGCGCGGCCGGCTCCCATGAGCGCTTGTCCTTGAAAAATGCGGATTAATTATCCCAGGAGCCGATGTCGGCATCGTCGCCGGCGCCGCCCGGCTGACCGTCGGCGCCCAGCGAATACACGTCCACTTCGCCCTTGATGCCCGGCGAAATGAACTGGTACGGGCTGCCCCATGGGTCCTTGGGCATTTTTTCCAGGTAGCCGCCAGCCTTCCAGCCGTTGGCGGCCGGGCCGCTGGTGGGTTTTTCCAGCAGCGCCTGCAGGCCCTGCTCGGTGGTGGGGTAGCGTTGATTGTCCAGTTTGTACAGTTTCAGCGACTGCATGATGGTGGCGATGTCCACCTTGGCGGCGGCCACCTTCGATTCGCCGGTACGGGCGAGCAGCTTGGGCACGACCAGTGCGGCCAGCACGCCCATGATCACCACCACCACCATGATCTCGATCAGGGTGAAGCCACGGGCGGCGCGTCGGGAAAGCGATAACTTTTTCATAATCTACTGCCAAAATTAGTGAGTGCAGAGTATAAGGCCGAATCACCATGACCGGCCAAATCCAACCCATGATTTTTGCGTTCCGTCCCTTACGAAGCGCTTAACCGGCATCGTTATTTACCCTGATTTACCGGTTGTCATACAGCGGTCACAGCGCTGTCATGGCGCTGTCATCAATCGTGCTTGCGGGCGCTGCCTTCGAGCCGGTACCGCGCGCCGTCGTTGCCGCCGCCTTCTGCCACCTGGCCACCGGCGGCAGTGACGACCACCGGCGGCGCCGTGCTGACGAACGACCTGATGCCAAGCGCAGCATCGACCTGGTGCGGGTAGATCAGGAAACCGCGCGTGATCACGGCCGACACCCGGCGCACGTCCTCGATGTTGCGGGTCGGGTCGCCATCGACCAGCACCAGGTCGGCCAGCTTGCCCGCGACGATGCTGCCGCGGTCGTTGCTGGTGCGCGTGTAGCGGGCGCCGTTGCGGGTGGCCACCTGCAACGCCTGCGCGGGCGTCAGGCCGGCCTTGACCAGCAGCGCCAGCTCCGAGTGCAGCGTAAAGCCGGGCACGTCGTCGGTGCCCGCCACGATCGGCACGCCGGCCCGGTACAGGATGCCCACGAAATCGACCATTTTTTGGTACGATTTTTCGTAACGACCTTGCTTGCCGGGCGGGATCTTCATAGTGCCCACCGAGAAGCCGCGCCGGACGTCGGGCGGCATGTGCTCGGCAAAGGCCGCGTACGGTTCGTTGACGTCGCCGTCGCGCTGCTTGAGGAAGGCGAATGCCGCCAGCGTGGGATCGATGACAGTCTGCTGTTTGGCCAGCCGGGCCACGAAGTCCCTGACCGGTTTTGATGTGAGGTCGAGGTCGGCCACTTTCTCGGCCGGCAGCACGAAGCGGTTCAGGTTGCGGGTTTCGGTGTCGGGCTGGACGAAGAAATTGAGCATCACCTGGTTGATGTGCTGGATTTCATCGTAGCCGGCATCGAGCGCCTGCTGCGCGCGCAGGCCCGCCGGCACGTGGCCCGACACGCGCATGCCGCGGCCGTGGGCGTAGGCCACCGTGTCCTTCAGGATGTGTTGCGGGAACGAGTTATAGATTTTCAGCTGCGGATAGCCGCGCTGGGCGTACCAGTCGATCGCATCCTTCGCCCCTTGCAAGTCCCTGACCAGGAAGCCGCCACTGGCGCTGTACCCGCTCTCGCCTTCCAGGAAACCGGCGGGCACCACCTGCGGCGCCAGCAATTTTCCCGCTGCCGTTTCGTCGAGCATCGCCTGCAGCTGCAGGTTGTCGTTACCCATGTCGCGCACGCTGGTGACGCCGGTGGAGATGTTCAGCGCGCCCGACCAGCGATCGACGTGGCCATGCATGTCGAACAGGCCGGGCAGCACGATGCGCCCCGCCGCGTCGAGCGTGTTGTCGGCCGCGCGCGCGGGCGAACCGGCCGCCAGCACGGCGGTGATGCGCCCGCGCAGCACGTAGATGTCGGACGGCTTGCCCACGGTGGCCGTCTCGCTGTCGAACACGCGGGCGTTGCGCACCACGGTCAGGCCGGTCAACGGCTGCTGCAGCTTGACCGCGACATCGGTGAGCAGTTGCGCTTCGGCCGCTTTCTGGCGCCGCGCCAGGTCGGCCATGGCGCCCTGCCAGCCCGGCTCGAGCAGCGACAGGAAGCCGGGAATGATCACTGCGAACAGCCGTGGCTGGTCACCGGTCGTGGCCCAGTAAAACGACGGCGACAGGCCGATGCCGGTCAGCGCCAGCAGTTGCACGGTCTGCTTTTTGCCGCTGGCGTCCGTTACCTCGGCGGTTTCCAGCCTGGTCTGGCGCAAGGTGCCGGTGGGCAGCAGCGAGATGGTGCCGTCTTTCGAGGCGGCCAGCGCGGTGATGGCGTTGGACACCACCTCGAACGAGCTGTTCAGTGGAACATAGGTGGCCGGGGTATCCGCCGGGACCAGTGTCACGCTGCCCCGGTCGGACGTGGTCGTCCATTCGGCCAGGTCGCCGGTGCGCACGAACCGTTCGTCCACCGCGGCGCCAAACGTGGAGTTGCCCGTGACCTGGTACTCGCTCATCCGCAGGTCGGGACCGAGCCGGAACTGTTCGGTCAGCTCGGGGCCCCGGCCATTGTTCTTGTAACTGAACTTGACCGTGGTGCGGCCGTCATCGTGGCGCTCGACCACCTGTTCGCCCATCTGCTGGTGGCTGTCGTTGAGGATCAGGAAGGTGGTCGTAGCGGCGTGGGCGCCTTGCAGGAGCAATGCAGCCAGGGGAAGCAAGGCCAGACGTTTCAGCATGACGATCGGCTCCGGGCGATTAGGATGTTAAGGGGGCGCACACCGGGCAATGGGGATTGCGGGCCACGGCAATACTGGTCCACTCCATGAACAGGCCGTCGAGCATCAACAGGCGCCCGGCCAGCGACTGGCCTACCCCCATCAACAGCTTGAGCGCCTCGGCCGCCTGCATGGCGCCGATGATGCCCACCAGCGGCGCCAGCACGCCCATGGTGGAACAGGCCACGTCCTCGAACGCCTGGTCCTGCGGGAACAGGCAGGAATAACACGGTTGCTGGCCGCCGCGCGGATCGAACACGCTGACCTGGCCGTCGAAGCGAATGGCCGCTCCCGACACCAGCGGCGTGCGCTGCGCCACGCACGCGCGGTTGATCGCGTGGCGGGTGGCAAAGTTGTCGGTGCAGTCGAGCACCACGTCGGCGGCCGCCACCAGCTGCGCCAGCCGCGCATCGTCGACGCGCTCGTTCAAAGCGGTAATGGCGATATCGGGATTGATGTGCGCCATGGTGTGCCGCGCCGATGCCACCTTGGCTTGCCCCACGCTGGCGGTGGTGTGGGCAATTTGCCGTTGCAGGTTGGTGAGGTCGACCGTGTCATCGTCGACAATGGTGATGTGCCCTACGCCGGCCGACGCCAGGTACATGGCCGCCGGCGAGCCGAGGCCGCCGGCGCCGATGATCAGCGCGTGCGCCGCGAGCACACGCTGCTGGCCCTCGATGCCGATCTGGTCCAGCAGGATGTGGCGCGAATAGCGCAGCAGTTGCTCGTCGTTCATACGCCGGCGGTAGTTGGTGATTAGTTGGTGACTAGTTGGGGACTAGGCGGAGTTCAGTTGGTCGCTGGCTGGGTGCGCACCGGTACGGGTGCGGCCGCCTCGGGCTTCGGTGCCGGTTGCTGCACCGGTTTGTCGGCCGGCTTGGCCGGCTTGGCAGGCTGGGCAGGAGCCGGAGCGTTGTTGCCGGTCGCTCCCTTGCTGTCGGATTTACTGTCCGGCTTGTTGTCCGGCTTCTTGTCCGACGGCGATTCCCCGGTGGCCGCGCCCGGCACTTCCCGCGCTTCCGCTTTCGACAGTTTGACCGGCAGGCCCTTGAAATGGTTCAATGCCTGCGCCAGCTGGAAGTCGTCCGCGGTGCCGAATTCCACCGGCTTGGCCTTCTTGGCCAGCGCCAGCAGCCGCTGTTCTTCTTCCAGGCTGTCGCGGCGCACATTCAGCGCCTTTTGCTCGGCCGCTTCGGCCGCCGGGTCCTTGTCGTTGCCCAGGTGTTTTTGCAGGTCCGACTCGCGCATGCGCAGGCTGTTCAAGCCGTCGCCGTCGGCGGTTTCGTCCACCATCAGGTCGGGCACGATGCCGCGCGCCTGGATGGCCCGGTTTTTGGGCGTGTAGTAACGCGCGGTGGTGATCTTGACGGCGGTGTCGGCGGTCAATTGGCGCAAGGTTTGCACCGAGCCCTTGCCAAAGGTTTGCGTGCCCATGATGGTGGCGCGGCCGTAATCCTGCAGCGCCCCGGCGACGATTTCCGACGCCGACGCCGAGCCGGCATTAACCAGCACCACGATCGGCACGTCTTTCAGTCCGGCCGGCAATTTGGCCAGCGGATCGGCTTTCGCACCCTGCGCATAGAATTCGGGACGCGCGTAAAAAGTTTCCTTGGAACTTGCCAGCTGGCCGTTGGTGGACACCACGACCGCATCGCGCGGCAGGAAGGCGGCCGAAACGCCGATGGCGCCCTGCACCACGCCGCCCGGATCGTTGCGCAAGTCCAGTACCAGGCCCTTCAGTTGCGGCTCCCCGGCATACAGCTCGGCGATCTTTTTCGCCATGTCGTCGAGCGTGGGTTCCTGGAACTGCGAAATGCGCAGCCATGCATAACCGGGTTCGACGATCTTGCCCTTGACGCTCTGGACGCGGATTTCCTGGCGCACGATGGTGAGCGTGAGCGGTTTGTCCTCGTCCTTGCGGCTGATGGTGACCATGACCTTGGAGCCGGGCTCGCCGCGCATCTTTTTCACGCTCTCGTCGAGGTTCATGCCCTTGATCGGCGTGCCGTCGATGCGGGTGATCAGGTCGCCGGCCTTGATGCCGGCCTTGAACGCGGGCGTATCCTCGATCGGCGACACCACCTTGATGTAGCCATCTTCGGCACTGACTTCGACGCCGATGCCGACGAACTTGCCGGCCACGGTTTCGCGCATTTCGCGGAACGCGCGCTTGTCCAGGTACACCGAGTGCGGATCGAGCGACGACACCATGCCGGCAATGGCGTCGGTGACGAGCTTCTTGTCGTCGACGGTTTCCACGTAGTCGGTCTTGATCAGTCCGAACACATCGGACAACTGGCGCAGTTCCGCCAGCGGCAACGGCGCGCCCGTGACTTTTTGTGCAATGGCGGAAAATTGCATGGAAGCGGCAACACCCGCCACCATGCCAATACCGATCAGACTGATGCTCTTGAACTTGTTTGCCATGGTTTCCGCATTGTTTGTAACACTAGAACTCGAGGTTAAAACTTAACCCAGCCCGCAGGATCGAAGGCTGCGCCGCGCAGGCGAAGCTCAAAGTATAGCCCCGATTCCTCGTTGCCGCCGCTGTTGCCCACGCTGGCAATCGCGTCGCCGGCCTTGACCACGTCGCCCGGGCGCTTCAGCAGCGATTGATTATTGCCGTAGATACTCATGTACTGGCCGCCGTGATCGACGATGATCAGGTTGCCGAAGCCCCTTAACCACTCGGCAAACACCACCCGGCCACCGGCCACCGCGTGGATCTCGGCGCCCTCGGCGGCCTTGATGAACACGCCCTTCCAGGCCGGACCGTCGCCGCGCTTGCTGCCATACCTGGCGGCCACGCGGCCAGCGACGGGCGCGCGCATCTGCCCTTTCAGGCTGGCAAAGGCGCCGGCCGGCGCAGCGGGCGCCAGCGCGATGTCGGCCGCTTTGGCGGGCGGCTCCTTCGGCTCCTGCGGCGCCGGCGTGGCGGCCACTTTCGGTTCGTCGGTGTCGATCGGATCGAGTTTGACGGGCGCCGGCGGCGTCACGGGCGCGGTGGGCACCGGTGGCTGCGGCTTGATGGTGCCCGACTTGCCGTTGCTGGCAGTGGCGGCGGCACGGGCGGCAGCAGCGGCGGCCGCGCGCGCCAGGCGCTGGCGCTCGGCTTCGGCGGCCTTGGCTTTGGCCAGTGCGCGTTTTTCGGCGTCGGCCTTGGCCTTGGCGGCAGCGCGGGCTGCGGCCAGCTGTTCCTGGCGGCGCTTCTCGGCGGCGGCAGCAATCGCCTGTTCCTCGATCAGCTTGTTCAGGCGCGTCACCAGGCCGCCCAAACGTTGCTCGTCGCGTTCGACGTTGCCCGCTTCCTTGCGCTGGGCCACCAACTTGTTCGAGAGCTGGGCCAGCAGCGCCGCCCGGCGCCCCTTCTCCTGCTCCAGTTTATTCTTTTGTTGCAATTGTTCCTGGGCGATCTCGCCCAGTTCATCCTTGGCGTTTTGTGTTTCCGCCTGGTTGTCTTCCACTGCCTTGAGGCTGGCGCGCAAGCCTTCCAGCAATTTCGCCTGCGCTTGCGACACGTACGACAGCATTTGCAGGTCGCGGTTGATGCGGTTCGGGTTGTCGCCGGACAGCAGCAGCTTGATGCGGTCCTCGTTGCCCGCCACATAGTGTTCGCGCAGCATCTTGGCCAGTTGCTGCTGCTGCGCCGTGACGGTGGCGCTCAGGCGCTCGCGTTCGGCGCCCAGCGTGGCGAGCTTGGCGTTGGTGTCTTGCTGTTCCTGCTGCAGGTCGCGCAACGCGCGGTTGGCGTCGGAAATCGCCGCTTCCGATTCGGCCAGCGTATCGGCGGCATCTTCCTTGGCGCTTTCGGTCTTGCCGATGTCTTTCTTGAGAGCGGTGAGCTTTTGCTGCAGACCGGCGCGTTCGGCCTCGGCCAGCGCCTTTTGCTTGCTGCGCTCGGTGGGCTTGCCCGGCGCGGCGTGCGCCACCGGGACCGCCAGCGAGACCGTCAACAGCAGCGCGGCGGGGAGGCCGCGCCAGTTACTAAGTGAAAAGGAAGACAAATTACTTGGCCTTGCCCTGGTTGGCCACGGCGGCTTGCGCGGCGGCGATGGCATCGGCGTCGCCGAGGTAGTAGTGGCGGATCGGTTTCAGGTCGGCGTCCAGTTCGTACACCAGCGGCTGACCGTTCGGAATGTTGAGGCCGACGATGTCGTTGTCGCTGATGCCGTCAAGCATCTTGATCAGCGCGCGCAAGCTGTTGCCGTGGGCCGAGATGATGATTTTCTTGCCGGCGCGAATGGCCGGGGCGATTTCTTCGTCCCAGACCGGCACCACGCGGGCCACCGTGTCTTTCAGGCATTCGGTCAGCGGGATCTGTTCCTTCGACAGGCCGGCGTAGCGCGGATCGTTGAATGACACGCGGTCGTCGCCCGCTTCCAGCGCCGGTGGCGGGGTGTCGTAGCTGCGGCGCCATACCAGCACCTGGTCGTCGCCATATTTAGCAGCGGTTTCGCCCTTGTCCAGGCCTTGCAGCGCGCCGTAGTGGCGTTCGTTCAGGCGCCAGTCGTTCTTGATCGGCAGGTACATCATGTCCATTTCGTCCAGCGCCAGCCACAGCGTGCGCACCGCGCGTTTCAGCACCGAAGTGTAGGCCAGGTCGAAGGTGTAGCCCGATTCCTTGAGTACCTTGCCGGCAGCCTTTGCTTCGTTGATGCCTTTTTCGGTCAGATCGACATCGGTCCAGCCGGTAAAGCGGTTCGACAGGTTCCAGGTGGATTCGCCATGGCGCATGAATACGATTTTGTACATGTGAATAATCTTCAAAGAAAGGTGGGAAGTAAGTGAGTAAGAACGATCGCTGCTTCTATTTTATAATGCGCGGATTCATTTAAACCATTGGAACCCTGTGAAATTCTTCATTGACAATATTTTCCTGATCGCCGTGGTGCTGATTTCCGGCGGTGCCCTGCTGTTCCCGATGCTGACCCAGCGCGGCAAGCGCGCCACCCCGGCAGACGTGACGCTCTTGATTAATCGCAGCAAGGCCACCATTGTAGATGTACGCGAGCAGAAAGACTTCGCGCTTGGCCACCTGCCGGACGCGAAGAACATCCCGTTTGCCGAGTTCGACCAGCGTATTGGCGAACTGGACAAGTTCAAGAGCAAGACCATGGTCGTGGTATGCCAGACTGGCGGCATGCGTGCCTCCACCGCAGCGAGCAAGCTTGCCAAGGCTGGCTTTACCGATGTGGTCACTCTCGAGGGCGGTATTGCTGCCTGGAAAAAGGCCAACCTGCCGCTGGCGAAACCGTCGGCAGCCAAACCTTCGCTGGTGAAGTCGCCCGCGAAACCGCAAGCCAAATAATTGGAAGGAAGCATGATGACTGCCGAAGTGACGATGTACACCACCGCCGTGTGCCCCTATTGCATCCGCGCCGAGCGCTTGCTGGAAGCCAAGGGCGTGACCGACCTGAAAAAAGTTCGCGTCGACCTCGATCCGCAGCAGCGCATGCTGATGATGGAAAAAACCGGCCGCCGCACGGTGCCGCAAATTTACATCGGCGACACCCATGTCGGCGGCTTCGACGACCTGTATGCGCTGGACCAGGCCGGCAAGCTGACACCGCTGCTGAACGGCTGATTTGCTGTCGTTGGGCATACCGTCGAGACCAAATACAACGCCAGGTCAGAAAGTCTTGGTAACCATGATGGTTTTGATACAATTGCCTTCGGTTTGATTTGAGCTGCAGTATGCCCATCCCAAGCACAACTTATACTGAGCGGCTCCGGCCGTTCTTGTTCACCATAACGAAAGCGTTCCATGTCTGAAGAAAATCTGCAACCAGTATTCCAAATCCAGCGCGTCTACCTGAAAGACATGTCGCTGGAACAACCGAACTCGCCAGCTATCTTCCTGGAACAGGAAGCACCATCGATCGAAGTGGCACTGGACGTTGGCGCCGAGCCGCTGGCCGATGGCATCTTCGAATCGACCGTGACCATCACCGTGACCGCCAAGGTCAAGGACAAAGTCGCTTTCCTGGTCGAAGGCAAACAAGCCGGCATCTTTGAAGCCCGCAACATTCCAGCCGACCAGCTGGACCCGCTGCTGGGAATCGGCTGCCCGAACATCGTCTACCCTTACCTGCGCGCCAACATCGCCGACGTGATCACCCGTGCCGGCTTCCCGCCAGTGCACCTGGCCGAGATCAACTTCGAAGTGTTCTACCAGCAGCGCCTGCAAGCAGTGGCTGAAGCCGCCGCTGCCGCACCAGCTGCCGACGGTACCACCACGCACTAAGCATCAGCTAGTAGTTGTAGCATCCGCCGCCGGCCAGTCCGGCGGCTGTTTTACCAGACAAGGCAAGCAATGACATTTCCCCGTTTGATCGCTGGTCTGACCATGGCGTTGGCCGCTGCCGCCAGCCAGGCTTATGACTTCAAAACGGTGGGCGCCGCGCCGGCGGTGCTGTACGACGCGCCGTCGACCAAAGGCGGCAAGCTGTTCGTGGTGCCGCGTGGCGCCCCGCTCGAAGTCGTGCTCACCTACGGCGAATGGATCAAGGTACGCGACAGCAATGGCGACCTGGCCTGGACCGAAGCGCGCAACCTCACCACCAAGCGCAACGTCATCGTGCGCAGCGCCAATCTCAAAATCCGCAGCACCCCCGACGATGCCGCCACCACCGCCTTCACTGCCGACAAGGGCGTGCTGCTGGAAGTGGTGGAGACCGCCGCCGGCGGCTGGCTCAAGGTGCGCCATAAAGACGGCGTGACCGGTTACGTCAAGAACGCCGATATCTGGGGCGTATGATCCCCTTCATGCAACTATCCAATCAAACCGCTGGCCGCAAGGTCAGCGTGCTGGGCGCCGGCGCCTGGGGCACGGCCGTGGCCATGGCGCTGGCCCAGCGCCACGACGTACTGCTGTGGGGCCGCAATGGCGCCGCGCTGCAGGCCATGGGCGCGGCCCGTGAAAACACCGATTACCTGCCCGGCCATCCGTTCCCGCCGCGCCTGCACGTGGCCGCCAGCTTCGACGCTGCGCTGGCGCATGCATCCGGTGCGGACGGCCTGCTGATCGCCGCCTGCCCGGTGGCCGGCCTGCGGCCGCTGCTGAAACAGCTGAAACCGCACCACGTGTCGCACGTGGTGTGGCTGTGCAAGGGCTTCGAATACGACACCGGCCTGCTGCCGCACCAGATCGTGCGCGAGGAGCTCGGCGCCGACGTCGCCGGCGGTGCGCTGTCCGGCCCGTCGTTCGCCCAGGAAGTGGCGCGCGGGCTGCCATGCGCGCTCACCATCGCGTCCGCCTCGCCTGTGCTGCGCGACAGCGTGGTGGCGGCCGTGCACGGCGGTAACGTGCGCGTGTACGCCAGCGAAGACCTGGTGGGCGTGGAAGTGGGTGGCGCCGTCAAGAACGTGCTGGCGATTGCCACCGGCGTGGCCGACGGCCTGGGCCTGGGTCTGAATGCCCGGGCGGCGCTGATCACGCGCGGCCTGGCGGAAATCACGCGCCTCGGCACGGCGCTTGGCGGGCAAGCAGAAACCTTCATGGGCCTGACCGGCATGGGCGACCTGATTCTGACCTGCACCGGCGATTTGTCGCGCAACCGCCGCGTCGGTTTGGCGCTGGCGCAGGGCAAGGTGCTGGACACCATCGTGCACGAGCTCGGTCACGTGGCGGAGGGCGTCCCATGCGCCAAGGCGGTACGCGACCTGGCGGCCCGCATCGGTGTCGAGATGCCGATTACCAACGCGGTGGCGGGCGTGCTGTTTGACGGCGTGCTGCCGCAAGCAATGGTCTCGCGCCTGTTGGCGCGCGATCCGCGGGATGAGTAGGTTAGCGGTTAATATACATCGCTGGCTGTAAAGCCGTCATTCCCGCGCAGGCGGGAATCCAATTTGCATGCGTTACCGAGACGCGGATACATTGGATCCCCGCCTTCGCGGGGATGACGAAGCAGAGGCTAGCGGTGCCAATCACTCCTCGACGATTTCCTCTTGCGCACCGCGCATCCACTGCACCAGCGGGAATGCATCCTTGAACCCGCTGGCCAGGATCGGTCCCAGCAACTCCGGCTGGTTCAACGGCAAATCGATCTCAGTCCAGATAAAGAAGCTTTTCAGCTTGATGTACTCAATGTGCTCGTGCTCGGGATCGAAGCCCTTGGGTGGGCGCATCAGCTTGCCTTCGTCACGGATATCGCCGAACGTCAGCTTCAGCTTTTTATTCTTCAACACCTTTTTAAAACCGGCTGCATCGTCCACCATGTGCTGGCGCAGCGCTTTCAGGCGCCCCGCCGGCGGCATGTATTCGCCGGCGCCGAACAGCATCCGGCCGCTGCCATCGATTTGCATGTAGTACGTGGGGCCGCCGGCCTTGCTGGGGCGGCGCATGTCGTTCGGGGCGACGGCTGCCGAGAAGCGCGTTTTGTACGGGCTTTTGTCGTGCGCAAACCGCACGTCGCGGTTGATACGGAACATCGCCTTTTTCGGATTGCTGAACTTGACTGCCGGATCGAACTTGCCCAGGTCGGCAATCATGTCGGTGACCACTTGCAGGAATTCTTCGCGCAGGATGTCGTAGCGCGGCTTGTTCATGACGAACCACGGACGGTTGTTGTTCTCCGCCAGTTCGCGCAAAAATTGCGTCAGATCGCGTAAATGCATGGGTGATACGTAAGCCTTATTTGGGGGGCGGGCGCTTGCCGACCGTGATGTCGAGCGTGGTTTCGGTGCGCTTGCGCAAGACCTTCATTTTAGCTTTTTCGCCGGGAACCAGCTGCGCGATCTGGTTCAGCATGCCGTTGGTGTCGCTGACCGGCTGGTCGTCCACCGACAGCAGGATGTCGCCGGGCCGCACGCCGCCCTTGTACGCGGGGCCGTTGCGCACCACCCCGGCAATCATGGCGCCGGTCTGACGCGGCAGGCTGAAGCTGCGCGCCAGCTCGGGCGTGATGTCCTGGGTTTCCACGCCAATCCAGCCGCGCACCACGTGGCCGGACTTGATGATTGCTTCCATCACGGTCTTTGCCGTGCTCATCGGGATGGCAAAGCCGATGCCGACCGAGCCGCCCGACTGCGAATAAATTGCCGAATTAATCCCCAGCAAATTGCCGTGGGTATCGACCAGCGCCCCGCCCGAGTTGCCGAAGTTGATGGCGGCGTCGGTCTGGATGAAATTTTCGAAATGGTTGATGTGCAGGTTGTTGCGGCCCAGTGCGGAAATAATGCCCATGGTGACGGTCTGGCCCACGCCGAACGGGTTGCCGATGGCCAGCACCACGTCGCCCACCTGGGCCTGTTCCGCCTGGCCCAGCACGATCACCGGCAGCTTTTCCAGCGCGATCTTGATCACGGCCAGGTCGGTTTCGGGATCGGTGCCCACGACCTTGGCGGCCGCCTTGCGGCCGTCGGCCAGCATCACCTCGATTTCGTCGGCCGCTTCCACCACGTGGTTGTTGGTGAGGATGTAGCCTTCGGCCGAGACGATCACGCCGGAGCCGAGACTGGAATCTTCCTCGTCGCCCTCGTCGCCGAAAAAGCGCTTGAAGAACGGGTCTTTCATCAGCGGATGCTTGCTGCGCTTGGGCCGCTTGCTGGTGATGATGTTGACCACGGCCGGCATGGCGCGGGCAGCGGCATTGCGGTACGAGCCGCCAGCGAGCGCCGGCGGTTTCGACGGCCCCGCTTCGAGCATCGGCGCCGGCCGCTCGGCGCTGCCCATCTGCTGCAGGCGCACCGGCGCCGCGCGGTCGGTAACGACCGCCGTGTAGACGAAATACAGTGCCAGCGCGACGGTGACCGTTTGCGCGAACAACAACCAGAGTCGTCGCATAGTTCAGCCCGCAAGTGCGGGCATCCTCGTTATTTCTTTAATGGATCGTTTTTCAGCGAATCGCGGATTTCGCGCAACAGCACGATATCTTCGGGCGTGGCAGCCGGTGCGGCGGGTTCGGCCGGCTTTTCCAGGCGCTGGCGGGCACGGTTCATCAGGCGCACCATCTGGAAAATGATGAAGGCCAGGATGATGAAGTTGAGCAGGATGGTGACGAAGTTACCGTAGGCGAACACTGCGCCGAGCTTCTTGGCTTCCTCGAGGGGCAGGCTGCTGGCCTGGCCGTTGAGGGGAATATAGTAGCTGGCAAAGTCCAGGCCGCCGAACAGGATACCGATCGGGGGCATGATGATGTCTTTCACCAACGAATCAACAATCTTGCCAAACGCGCCGCCAATGATCACACCGACCGCGAGATCGACCACATTGCCTTTCATCGCGAATTCTTTAAATTCTTTCATCATTGCCATATTTTCATCCTCGCCGTGTGGTCTTTTGTTTACAAAACTGCCCAAGGATCATACTATTTTTTCAATTGGAATCCAAACACCCTTGCCGTTTGCACACATCCGCAACGAATTAGTTTATAAGTTTGACCTATATCAATAAAATAAAAAACAGGGGACGATTCAATAGCGCACCGTTCGCGGAAAACTGGCGCAAATCGGCTGAAAGCGCTCAAAAATTCCTTTTGAGAAATCTTTCAACGCCATTCGGGACATCCCTTCCCTTATAATTTTAAGGTTGCAAAAGCACTATTTTTAGTGCTCGGGACTTGGTCGGTTTTCCAAAGCATCTAGCGCAGCGGCAGGCAGATTTTTGTTGGCACTTTGACTGATT